>Ga0079224_100001146_pt1 | contig 29396 bp, 25 predicted proteins | sample Stecom2015_FD_80414 | JGI IMG/M metagenome (GOLD analysis project Ga0079224, IMG submission 80414) | Agricultural soil microbial communities from Utah to study Nitrogen management - Steer compost 2015 | ecosystem: Environmental > Terrestrial > Soil > Agricultural land | place: USA: Utah... | reverse complement strand
CTCAGATGGCGGTATAGCGCTGCCTAGCGGAGGTGGAGCTACTCTTGCCGCTAATCCCTATGATGTAATTCGCAATACGGTTTATATAGCGCGGATTAAAGGCGTAAATTATATCGGCACAACCAACCCCGTTGCGATACCCGGAGGACTTGAAGATGGAACACTGAGTTCAACGAACGTAGATACAAATCTTGGCCAATATAGAGGTACTCCCAGTTATCCGGGTGCTTGGTTTCAGAGTCTACTGGAGGGCAAAGCTTATAATGCAGTTCCCGATTTAAAACCTATATTTCCCGAAGATCCTGTCAAGGAAGGCACTTCTATTGACGGACTGAGTGTGTCGCTTTCATTGGAAGATTGGTACCAAGAAGATGACGAATACGAGTTGAAGTAATTAATCGCTCAGTTGTTAACAAGTTAGAATAAGCAGCAGAGGTCCGTATATCATTCCGGGCCTCTGCTTAATTAAGTTGTAAACCCGACAGATATTCATGAAGGTTGCCTGGAGTTTTAGATCGTACAGCTGTATACTTGCATTGATTTTAACAAGCTGCATTAAGGAGGATTTGGAAATTTGTTTGCCTCAACCCGTGGCGGTCAGGTTTTCCTTCGTTTCTTCTGAAGCATGTGCTGAACCGATTACTCCAGCCGACCTGAACGGCGTAACGGTGTTTTTATTTGATCAGCACGGTCGTTTCCTCCAGCAGGTGGATACGGTATCTACAGGGAGTGATTATGGGGTTGAGTTGTCATTGGTTCCCGCTCACTATCAATTGGTAGCCGTTGCGGGGTATGAAACGGACCAATTGCGGTCCGCTCCCTTTGTTCCCGGTATCACCCATATCCATGACGCGGTCGTAACAAGTTATATCGAACAGCGGGATGGATCGCTCCGTTCGGCTAACCATGTCCTTTACACGGGGTCGGATACGTTGACCGTGGCGCCGGAAGTTCCGACGGAACGGGCCATGACGCTCGTTCAGCGAACCAAAGTGTTAAATATTACGGTAGACGGCATTGCGAACGGCCAATACCTGATTGCACTCGCCGGAAACGCCGCCGAGTATACCTTCGAAATGCAGCAGAACTACCTGGCAGGTAGTCCGCCGATTTTTGTCCCGCTGGACGGCGAGGGAACGCTGTGGACCGGAAAAACGCTTGCCAACTGGCCGCTGAAAGATGACGGGAGTAATACCCGATTACAGATCATCGATCCGGCAACAGGCTATCGGGTGGTCGACGAAGACCTTCTTGACCTGCTGCTCCGTGTGCCGGATATTGATCTGGAATGCTCTACGGGGTTCGATATTGAAATCGAATACCGGCTCAGTGTCGGACTGATTATCTCCATAGAAAATTGGAAAGTTTACAGCGATGGATACATACTGATTTAGGAAAACCAATGGCACGATCCTATTTTTTATATAACCCGTTTAGAAAGAGGAGACTCCTTTTTTACCTGCTTTTCATCGCCTGCAGCAAAGATCCATCGCCATTGCCTGAACCTGAACCGAAACCACCCAGCCGAACCATCCTCTATTACCTGGCAGCCGATAACAGTCTGTATGACGAAGCGAACGATAAAGTCGAAGCGCTGCGTGCGGGGTTCCCCGATGGCGAAAATCGCCTCGTGATTTACAAAGACACACGTAATCATACGCCGGAACTGCTGGAGATCTACCGGGACGATCAAAACCAAAGCCAGGTGCGTACGGTGAAAACCTACCCCGAACAGAACAGCGCCGCCGGCGAAACGTTGGAACAGGTGCTGGACGACGTGCAGGATCGGTTCCCGGCGGATTCATACGGACTGATCCTGTTCTCCCATGCATCGGGCTGGTTACCGAGGGGCGCACTGGTCCGGCCGGATTTGGCGCTCCTGCAAATGGGCATCCATCCGGCAATACGGACCTACACCCTCGCCATGGACGGCACAGATGAACTCAACCTAACCGAATTTGCCACCGCCATACCGGATCATTTTTTTGACTTCATCGCCTTTGAGGCGTGCTTCATGACCGGCATCGAGGTACTGTATGAACTGAAGGACAAAACCGACTGCATCATCGCCTCGTCCGCGGAAATGCTCTCACCGGGGTTCCTGCCGATGTACCCCGGGGCGCTGTCGCTGCTCTACCGGCCGCAGGCGGATGCGGTAGGGTTCGCACAGCAATATTTTAACTTCTGGAACGGGCTGTCCGGCGACTACCGGTCAGCCACGATCTCCGTCATACAAACCAAAGACCTGCCGCTATTGGCCGACTGGGCGGCGCAGCATGTTCCCGATGCGGTAGAAGGGGAGGACCTGCCGGCATTCCAGCATTTTGACCGCTATAGCAGCCACCGCCTGTTTTTCGACTTTGCGGACTACTACGGGCGCAACGTATCCGGCGAAGACCGGGAGCAGCTTACTGCGCTTCTTGACCGGGTGGTGGTCTACCGGGCGGCAACGCCTACTTTTATCCCCAGCCAGAGGGGATTCGAAATCAGGCAACACAGTGGCATAACTACTTATATACCCCAGGAACGGTTTGTCTCGCTCAATAAACGCTATGCCGACCTGGCCTGGACGCAACGGATACTGATTCCCAAACCGTGAGAAAATGAAAAATCGTCAACCCTAAAAATGCAAAGATTATGTACCCTGACACCATTACCCGATATGTGGAGGCCATATCCCATACCCGAAAGGGGCTGAAGGTGCTGATTGCCGATGACTGGCCCATTGAACAACTGGCTTTCATCGAGACGGTGCGCCAATACCTGCCGGAGTCAACTGCCGAAGCGGTGGATCAACCGGGCCTGGATGCCGTATTGAACCACAGTCAGCAAACGTATGACCTCATCGTCCTGGAAGAACGCCTGGTGCTGCAGCAGCCCGATGAGTGGTATGCCCAACAGCTGCGAGCGAAATACCCGGATGCCAAGATAGCCTTGTTCATTGACCGCGAGAATTTACATCAACTTCAAACCGTTTCCCAGCTTCCCGTCATTGATATTATCCTGACCAAGTGCTCGTCGGTAGAGGCCATCGCAGAAAAATTCTGCCTCACCTTCCAGGAAGTCAGATAAAAGGGCGCACGGTCAGCTGATAAATCCTTTTACGTATTGCCGGGTGAGTTCTTCCCTCGGGTGGAGGAGCACTTCTTCCGTTGGACCGAATTCCACGATCTCTCCCATGTACACGAAAATGATGTAGTCGGAAATGCGGCGCGCCTGCCGGAGGATGTGGGTGACCAGCACGATGGTGTACTGCTCTTTCAGCCGCACGAACAGGTCTTCAATAGTATGTGTGGACACAGGGTCCAGGGCAGAGGTCGATTCATCTCCCAGGATGATCTCGGGTTCCACAGCCAGCCCGCGGGCCAGGCACAGGCGTTGCTGCTGCCCAATGGACAGTTTGTTGGCCGGACCGTGCAGGCGGTCTTTCACCTCTTCCCACAGGCCGGTATCTTTCAGCTGCTTCTCCACAATGGCATCCAGCTGGTGTTTGTCACGGATACCATGAATACGCGGGCCATAAGCCACGTTGTCATAGATGGACATGGGCAGGGGATAGGGTCGCTGCGAGAGCAGGCCCATCTTCTTACGGATATGGGTGACCTCCGCATGGGGGGCGTAGATGTCCTCGTCGTCCACCAGCACGCTGCCGGAAACGCTCACGTTGGCGGTGTCATCCAGCAGCCGGTTGAAGGTTTTCAACAGGGTGGTCTTGCCGCATCCGGAAGGGCCGATGATGGAGGTCACGCTCTTGTCCGGAATGCTGATGTTGATATTCTTGAGGATATGGTGCCCGTCTATATGTACATTCAGGTCCTTTACGCGGATAAGTGGATGCTGGGTCATACGTATGGTTAATGTTTGTGTTTTGTTGCCAGAAAATGGGATACGATCACGATGATCAGTATGATCAGCGTGAGGATCAGTGCCGAGGCATACGCCCGGCCCTGCACTTCAGGGATGGGACTGCTCAGCTGGAAGAAGATGGCCAGCGGCAGCGTGGCGGCAGGCTCGTCCACATACAGCGGAATGTTGTCGCTGAAGCCTGCGGTAAACAGCACGGAGGCGACATCGCCCACGCCGCGGCCGAAGGAGAGCAGGACAGCGGTATAGATGCCGGGCTTGATCTGCCGCAGGATCACCCGCGCGGTTTCCCAACGCGTGGCTCCCAGCGAGAGGGCGGCGTGTTTCAGCTCCCGCGGGACGGTGGCGATCACCTCGTCCAGCGTGCGCACCATGATGGGAATGATGAGCAGGGTGACGGCGATGACGCCGCCCAGCAGCGAAGCGCGTACACCCAGCCAGATCATGATGCTGAAGGCAAAGGCCCCATACACGATGGAGGGAATGCCGAACAGGACGTCATACGCCAGCTTGGCCGACTTGCTCAGCAGGCTGCCGCCTTTGAGGTAAATGTTCAGGTACATGGAAATGGGGATGCTCACCAGCAATCCCAGTACGGTAGCCCCCCCGGCGATGTAGAGTGACCCGATGATGGCGTTGAGTACGCCGCCTTCCTTGCCGATATAAAATCCGCCCTGTGGTGCCTTGGTTACCATATCCCACGTGAGGTACGGCACGCCTTTCACGACAATCGTGCCCACAATCAGAAACAGGCTGGAACCCACGATCACGCAGGAGGCAATCATCAGTACCTTGAATAGTGTTTCTTCGGTTTTTCTTCTTCGGATACCCATCACGAGCTGTATTTATGTTCGATGCGGTTAAGGATGATGCGTGAGAAAAGATTGAAAAGGAAAATAATGACAAACAGGAGCAGGGCGGCGAACATGAGTGCGGAATCATACAGGGGGATGGACATCATCTCCCCGAAGTTGTTGGCAATAAGCGCCGGGAGGGGGTAGCCCCCATCGAACGCCGTGGAAGGGGCAACCGGCACATTGCCGCACACCATCAACACGGCAATGGTTTCGCCGAAGGCCCGCGACACGGCCAGCACCGTGGCGGCCACGATGCCGGGAAGGGCCCGTTTGATCACTACCTTTTTGATGGTCTCCCATCGGGTGGCCCCCAGCGACAGCGACGCGTCTTTCAGCTCCTTGGGAATGGTGCGGAGCACCTCCGAGACGATGCTCACCAGGATGGGAAAGATCATGACCGCCAGCACCACGCCGCCCGTAAGGACGGTATAGCCGCTGGAATACTCAGTGAACCGCGGCGCCACGTATTCGCGTACGATGGGCACGACGAAAAAGATGCCCCACACGCCGTAGATCACCGGCGGGATGCCGGCGAGGATGTTCATCAACGGCAGCATGACCTTCCGGACGCCGGGCTTGGCGTATTCCGTGAGGTATATGGCAGTTAGCAGGCACAGCGGCAACGCCACCACGATGGCGATCAGCGTGACCCACAGGGTACCCATGATAAAGGGATAAAAGCCAAACCGGTTTTTGGAAGGCGCCCATTCACTTCCGCTGAAGAGGGAGAACAGGCTATGCTCGTTAAACAGGGGGGCGGCCCGGAGGTACAGGCCCACGCCGATCAGGAAAACAAAGGATACCGATGCGATGGAAAGGATGAGCATCGCGTTGGCTATCAGTTTATCTTTTATGATCCGGAAATTCAAGTTAGTTCAGTTTATTGCGTTCTTCTTCCAATTGTTGTTCGTTCAGGGGAATGTACCCGTTTTCCAGGAGGATGGACTGGGCGTCGGCCGTGAGGACGAACCGGATGAACTCGATGAGCACGGGGTCCTGCGGCTTGCCCTTCACCAAAAAGGACAGGTTGCGGGAAGGGGGAGAAGGGTAGACGCCCCGGGCCACGGCATCCGTGAGGCTGTCCAGCTCGCCGTAAAAGTCCTCCCCGGGGCTTACGATGCCGTCGTTGTCCAGGTCAATCGGTACCACCCGTATGCCGGAATTCTGTTTGCCGGCCTTGATATCATACACGTAGTTGATGTTGTTGAACCCGATGGCCGCCGGGTTTTTCTGGATGGCCTGCGCCATGCCGGGATCGCCGAAAATGCCGGTTCCTTTGAGGTCTTCCTGCGACTTGCCCAGGTAAGCGGCCCAGGTTTCGGCGGCGCCCGCCGCGTCGGAACGTACATATACGTGCAGGTCGTCCGCGGAAAAAGAGGGATGGACCTGATTCCATTTCGACAGGGTGCCGTCGATGAATATACGCCGGAACTCCTCCTGCTTGATGCCCTGTTTCAGGATGGCTTCCAGGTTCGGGTTCTGGGCGCTCGTCGTCGGCACCACGGCATCCCGCGCAACGTGGACGACGTAACCCCCGCGGTCGATCTCCTGCCGGTGGATATCCCGAGACACCAGTCCGATGTCCACCATGCCCGTCAACGCATCGGCAATGCCCTTGCCGGCACCGCCGGCGGAAATGTTAAAGCGCACATGCGGATGGAGTTCCCGGAACTGTTCGCTCCACATGACCACCAGGGGATAAAGGGCAAACGCGCCGGATATGCTGAGTGTGCCCTGCAATCCCTTTTCCGGGTCCCACCCCGATGTGTTCTTCGGTGCGCAACCCCCCAAAAGGACTCCCCACAGCACCAAACCCATCACCGGTTTCATAGTAAGACGTTTCACAAACGTAATCCCCATACTGTTGTCTACTTTTGAAGGTGCAAATATATACAAAATTGGTAGACTTTGTGTGGTTCGGCGAATTACATTGAAATTTGGTGATGTCCGCCGCGTTCGTTAAGTTTGATGTACATGAAACGCATCCGACACGGTTGGCCTTTGCTTGTTGCAGTCTTTCTTATTTATGGGCTTGACCGTCCGTGGGGCGCAGTGCCGCCGCTGGGAAGGTTGTTCAGCCCCTTTGCCGGCTTTCTGCAGAATGTGGAGCGGGCGCGGGATACGATGTCCGGAAGTACGGTGCTCCCGGGATTGCGGGGGGAGGTCACCGTATGGTACGACGACAATGCGGTGCCACATATCTTTGCGGAGAATGATGACGACCTGTATTTCGCGCAGGGTTATGTCATTGCCCGGGATCGCCTGTGGCAAATGGAGTTTTATACATTACTGGTCGCCGGCAGGCTTACCGAAGTGGTGGGGCGGGCGGCGCTTGATTACGATCGCTACCACCGGCGCATCGGCTTGGCGCGGACGGCGGCGGCCATCACCCGCCGCCTGGAACAGGACTCCCTCGCCGGCCGGATCCTCCGGGCGTATGCCGCCGGCGTTAATGCGTACGTGGATCAGCTGACGGAAAAGATGCTGCCGGTGGAGTACAAGCTGCTGAATTACCGGCCCGAACGGTGGTCGCCTTACAAGTCTATCCTCATGCTGATGAACATGCGGAACACGCTGAACGGGGGCAGCCATGACGACCGCCTGACGAACGTCCTTGCGAGATACGGGCAGGATATCGTGGCCGACCTGTTTCCCCGCTATCCCTCCGTGGAGTCGCCCATCGTACCGGCGGGCACACCGTGGCCTTTCACGCCCATAGCCGTACCGGCACGGCCGGCGGCTATCACGGCACCGCCGGATACCGGAGGGTGGGCTTCCCGGGTGCCGGAACCGGCGCCGCAGGTGGGCAGCAACAACTGGGCGATCGGCGGCGGCCGCTCGGCCACCGGCCTTCCGATCCTGGCCAATGATCCGCACCTCCAGCTGACGCTGCCCTCAATCTGGTACCAGATGCAGCTGTCATCCCCCTCCGTGAATGTATATGGGGTAGCCCTGCCGGGTACACCCGCCATCATCATCGGATTCAACAAAGACGTTGCCTGGGGCGTAACGAACACCGGATCGGACGTGATGGATTTTTACCGCATCCGCTTCCGGGATTCGTCGCGGCACGCGTACTGGCACGACGGCCAATGGAAGGAGACCACCCTGCAGGTGGAAACGTTTCGCCTGAAAGGGGAGCCGGATGTGCACGATACGGTTTATTATACGCACCACGGTCCCGTGGATGCCACGAACGGATTGGCCATGCGGTGGGTGGCCAACGAGACGGACGGGGCCGACCTCCTGACGTTCCATTACCTTAACCGCGCAGCGAATTACGGGGATTACGTGAAGGCGCTTTCTTATTTTACCGCTCCGGCACAGAATTTTGTGTTTGCCGCCAACAACGGCGATATCGCCCTGATCTCCAACGGAAAACTGCCGCTGAAATGGAAGGAGCAGGGACGGTTTCTGCTGGACGGGACGGACCCTGCGCACGACTGGCAGGGGTGGATCCCACGGGCACATAACCCGGGGGTCAAAAACCCGCCGCGTGGCTATGTCAGCTCCGCCAATCAGTTTCCGGCGGATACGACGTATCCATATTACCTCGGCTGGCGCTTTGCCCACTCCGCCCGTGCCCTGCGCATCAACGAACGGCTGGATGCCATGACGCAGGCAACGACGGACAGCCTACGGGTACTGCAGAACGACAACTTCAACGGGGATGCCCGGCGTATTTTGCCCCGCTTGCTGGCGTCGCTCGCCGCCGATGATTCCGTGCGCACCACGGCCGAATACGGCGCACTGCGCACCTGGAACTATCGGAACGAGGCCGATGCCACGGCCGCGTCGGTCTTTGAATACTGGGTGGATGAACTGATGAGTGAACTGTGGGGGGATGACCTCCCGCCGGACGAACAACTGCTGTATCCCGACCTGGACCGTACTTTCGAGCTGATCGACAAAGCGCCCGGCTCCCGGTGGTTCGACCGCAGCGATACACCCGATACGGTGGAAACCTGCGACGATATCCTCCGCAGCAGTTTTAAAAAAGCGATCAGGAAGATGACGGAACAGTTCGGTCCCTATTCCGAACAGGCCTGGGCATGGGGCCGGGTAAAAGGCACGCGCATCATGCACCTGGTGCCTAACCTTACTTCCTTTGGCCGTACCGGCGTGTGGAATGGCGGCGGCAACGCCTCGGTGAACGCCACTTCCATCACCCACGGACCCTCGTGGCGGATGGTCGTCCAGCTCGATACCACGTGGCCCACCGGCTTCGGGGTGTACCCCGGCGGACAGTCCGGAAACCCGGGAAGCCCCTTTTACGATAACATGATCGACCGATGGGCGGCCGGCCGGCTGGACACCCTGCTGTTTATGAAGCACGCCGGCGAACCTTCCGAAAGGTTGCGGCATCGCCTCGTCTTGGAACCGGAAATGAAATAACCATGGTGTATATCCTCCTTCTTCTGTTGGGAAGCGCTGCTTCGTATTTCGGCCCCTGGTGGGCCATGGCACCCGTATGCTTCATCGTATGTGCCGCTGTACGCCCGCCAGCGGGCGTTGCGTTCCGGATATCGGCCCTCGCCGGCATAACGCTATGGGTGGGATATTCACTCTTTCTGTATCGGGATGACCCGGCGGGGTTGACCGGAAAGGTCGCGGGGCTCTTCATTCCGGCACTGCCGGCCGTGTCCGATGTGCCGCCGGTGGTCCTGGTGGCAGTCATCGCAGCCTGTGTGAGCGGACTGATCAGCGGTTTTTCAGGGTTGGCCGGTGCGAGATTCAGGCAGCTGATCAGTGGATCTTAAGGGCGTGATGCAGGGGAAGTGCCTGCTGGTGAGGCTCGAAATTATAAACGAACTGAAAGTTTCAATAAAAATTTTACAAAAAATTTAGGATTTCATTAATAATCTACTAAATTTGACCTCATTCATGTGTGCAGCCATTTGCGTAGCGCCCTGCGTCCCTTGCAGGGCCGCGCATTTGGTAATCTAAACGATCCCCTTCCGGTTTGAATCAAATTTGATCATGATGAAGAGCAATATGGTAAAACTCCATAGGGAGGATCCTCCGTAACTGATGAAAGGCAATGGGATTCCGATGATCGGCACAATGCCGATGGTCATGCCGATGTTGATGGCAAAGTGGAAGAAAAGAATGCTCGCCACGCCGTAGGCATAAATGCGCGCAAAGGCGGTACGCTGCCGCTCGGCAATGTTTACAATCCGCAACAGGAGGGTCAGGTAGAGGCCGATGACGACCATGCAACCGACAAATCCCCACTCTTCACCGATGGTGCAGAAAATAAAGTCGGTGCTCTGCTCCGGTACGAAGTTGTACTTGGTTTGCGTTCCCTGCAGGTACCCTTTTCCCCACAGCTGCCCGGAACCGATGGCAATCATCGACTGGTTGAGGTTGTAGCCCTCACCACGGGGGTCATCAATTTTTCCGAGGATGACGTCTATCCGGTTGCGCTGGTGCGACTGCAGGACGTTCTCATAGGCAAACTCCACACTGAATACGTACAGGGAAGAAAGGACAAACAAAACGACCAGGTTGATGATGATCTTCGTTTTCTTCCGGAAGTAGTAGATGCCCAGCCCGCACAGCGCTGCCAGACCCAGCAGCACCATCCACGGATTGAATGCCAGGGCAAGGACGAAGAGCGTAATGGCGAGTGCACCGAAAAGCATCCACGCGCCGGAGATATAACCCTCGCGGTAAAAGACAAAGACCAGGGAGAAAAAGGCCAGTGCCGACCCGGTATCTGGCTGCAGCAACACCAGGATGACTGGAACCAGGATGATCAGCGCGCCGGAAACCAGGCTCCGGAAATTGGGGCTCTTGGTGCTTTGGGCGCTCAGGTAACGGGCCAGCAGCAGGCAGGTGGCCAGTTTGGCAAACTCCGACGGCTGCAGGCGGAAACTGCCGATGGGGATCCACGCCTGGTTGCCGCCCACGTTCCGCCCCACGACCAGCACGGCCACCAGCAGCAAAATGGTGATCGCATAGAGCACGGGGGAAAAGGAGCTGTAGAACTTCGCATCCACAATCAGGATGGTGACCGCCAGGATCATGGCCGAAAAGATGTAAATGGACTGTTTTCCGTAGTTGGTGTTCATGTTGAACAGACTGGGCAGGTCCGGATCAAACACGGCGGCATGGATGTTGAACCATCCGATGATGCATAGCGAAAACCATAGCAGAACGGTGAACCAATCGACGTCACCGCCAAAAAATCGATGCCGGGGATAGTTAGTCATTTTGATGCATGGCTAATAGACTGTGGTGAATGAACTGTTCCTGGGCGGCCCGGACGGCTTGCTGCGGCTTCGCCGTTTTGGGCTTGGGCAGCAGGTCTGCATTGTAAATGCGGTCCTGGATGTACTTAGGGAGGGTAATGGTATCCTTCAGGTACTGTTCCACCAGCATGCTGGCAATCGGTCCGGCCCAGGTGCCGCCGTAACCGGCATTTTCCACGACCACCGCAATGGCAATCTTTGGGTTTTCCCGCGGGGCAAAGGCGAAAAAGACGGCATGGTCCGCCCCATGGGGGTTCTGCGCCGTACCGGTCTTTCCGCACATTTCGATATCGGCGATCCGCACCGAGTAGCCCGTTCCGCCCGGGACGTTCACGGCACGGCTGAGGCCCTCGATCACGGGCTCGTAATATTTGGCATCCACGCCGGCATGGATTTTTTCGGTGAACTCCGGCTTGACGATCTTTTTCTCTCCAATTCCCTTGATGAGGTGCGGACGGTAGTAGAAGCCGCGGTTGGCAACGATGGCCATGATGTTGGCCATCTGTAGGGGCGTGATGCCCATCTCACCCTGGCCGATGGACAGCGAGATGTTGAAGCTGGACCCCCATTTATTGTTGCCGTAACGCTTGGTGTAAAAATCGGATGTGGGCAGCAGACCGTCTTTTTCACCGGGGAGATCAATTCCCAGGGCGTGGCCGATGCCGAACTTCATGACCTCTTCCCGCCAGCGCGTATAGGCGTCTTCCGTTGGCAGGCCGCGGTGGTCGATCATCCGGGCATAGGTATAACCAAAGTAGGTGTTGCAGGACCGCTGGATGGCGGTGATCAGGGGGATGGACCCATCCACGTGGGTGCAGCGCATGATAGCCCGCCCACCGCCGTAGCGATAGCCTCCGGGACAGTTGAAAATGGTGTGCGCCTCAATGAGTCCGGCTTGCTGCGCCGTAAGCGCACTCACCACCTTAAACACGGATCCGGGGGGATATTGCGCCTGGATCGGCCGGATAAACATGGGCTTGTACGGATCGTTCAGCAGCTTCATGTAATTGTTGCCCCGCTCACGTCCCACCATCATGTTCGGATCATAGCTGGGACTGCTGACGAAGGTCAGTATTTCGCCGGTGGCCGGTTCAATGGCCACCACGCTGCCGATCTTATTGCGCATCAGTTTCTCGGCGAGGATTTGGAGATCCTTGTCGAGCGACGATACCAACCCGTCTCCGGCAACGGCCAGCGTGTCGTATTTGCCGTCGGCAAACACTCCCTGGGGTCGGTTGAAGGCGTCCACCATCACATTCTTCACGCCCCGCTGGCCGCGGAGCAGCTCTTCATAAGCACTTTCCACGCCGCTGGCACCGATGTAATCGCCCGGGCGGTAAAAGCCCTTCGATCGCTCGATATCCCGGTCGTTCACCTCCTGTATGTATCCCAGAAACTGCGCGGCGATGCTGTCGGGATAGCTGCGTACCGTTCGGTTCTGCACGTAAAAACCCCTGAATTTATAGAGGTGTTCCTGCAGCTTGGCGTAGGCCGTCGCCGGAATCTGCTTTTCGAACTGCGACGCCTTGTACGGTGAATAACTGCGCGCTGCTTCCATACGCCGCTTGAACCCTTCTTTGTCAATGCCCACCAGCTCACACAGCAGCGCCGTGTCAATATCTTTAACTTCCCGTGGCGTGACCAGCAGGTCATAGACGGGTTCGTTCTGTACAAGGACTTTTCCGTTGCGGTCAAGAATTACGCCGCGGGCGGGATAAATGACCATCTTCCGTAAGACGTTGTTGTTGGCCGAAAGCAGGTACGTTTCGTCAATCAACTGCAGAAAGAAGAGCCTGGCCGAAATGACGAGGGCTACAGCAATAAAAATACCCTGAATAATATACTTCCGCTCAAAAAAACTATTCATTTATCCATGTGTAGATTTCACCGGTAGTGTTTAACGCTGCTTTTTCCGGTAAAACAGCAGGCTGAACAACAAAATGATACCGATGGTAAATATACAACTTAATAAGATACGGCTTACGGTGTAATGGAATTGATGGAAAGAAAAAGTCTCCATCATGAACAGGGCGGTGTGGTGAAACAGGGTAAGTACGGAGACGTACAGAAAATACCACCGGAAGGGAACGTTTCCCCACAGCGGGGTCACGAAACTCTCGTAATGATCCGTTTGCAGGGAGATGCCGATGACGAAAATACGCGCCCAGGCGAGTGCCACACAGGCGGCGGCATTGACCCCCAGGGTATCATAAAAGGCGTCCACGGCGATGCCGGTGGAAAAGGCAATCACGTACAATAGGAAGTTGGGAACCCCTACAGGGAGCAACATGAGAAAAAGCACATAAGGGAAGGGCGTGGCCAGGTTGTAGTAGCCGATATTCTTGAACAGGAATACCTGTAGGATGAGCAGCACAACAAAGCGGATACTATTTATTGCAAAAATCTTAGCCATTGTTGTCGTTTTGGGATTCCAGCTCAGACCGCTCGTCGGCGAGGATGTCGTCTACGACATATACATGCTGGAGGTTATGAAAGGGGGTGCTGAGCCCGACTCGGATGTCCAGAAAACTGTCGCCACCGGTAATGCCCGTTTCAACCACGTTGCCGATGGGGATGCCCGGGGGGAAAAGTGAGAAGCCGGACGTGAAGACCGCCTCGCCCTTCCGTACTTTCACGTGGTTGGGGATGTCCTTCAGCGTACCCACGCGGGGGTCGAAACCATCGCCCCAGCTCAGCGATCCGAACGCTTTGCTGTCTTCCAGTGCAGCGCTCACGCGGGTTTCGCTATGGAGGAGCGACTGCACCGTGGAAAAATGATCGGACACGTTGAGGACGATGCCGACGATGCCTCCGGCGGAAATAACGCCCATGCCTTTTCGGATGCCATGCAGACGCCCTTTATCCAGGGTAATGTAATTGTTCTTTTGATGGATGCTGTTGTTGGTTACCTTGGCCACAATGTAGTGGTACCGGATGCCGCCGGTGGAATCCTCCACGGTGCCTTCCTGCACGCTATCGGCGTTCATCAGCTGCTGCAACTGTTCTTTCAGGCGCGCATTTTCTTCGGCCAACAGGGCATTGTCTTCGCTGAGGTGAAGGTATGCCTTCCAGCCGTTTATCTTCGCGTATGCCCCCCCGATGAGTTCATTGGCCGAGTTTACCGCGGAAGCCCGCTGGAAGGTGTTGTTCTGAACAACCAGGTAATAGGCAACCCCAAAGAACACGATGAACAGAAAGAACGCGTTATACTTTGTAAGAATTAGCCAAAGGTTCTTCATAACGTAGTTTTCGCAATGAGCGATGTAGTTTGCGTCCGGACGCCTCCCGGTTTACACCGTGGTTACTGCATCAAAAACTTGAACGTGCCGATGTTTTTCAAAGCGATGCCGGTGCCGCGCACCACTGCCCGCAACGGATCTTCAGCTACGTGTACAGGCAGTTTGGTTTTGGCCTGGATACGTTTGTCCAGTCCGCGCAGCAACGCCCCGCCGCCCGTCAGGTAAATGCCGGTCTGGTAAATATCGGCCGAAAGTTCAGGTGGTGTGATTTCCAGTGCTTTCAGAATTGCTTCTTCAATCTTGGAGATCGATTTATCCAGGCAGTGTGCTATTTCTGTGTAGGAAACCGTAATTTGTTTAGGTACACCGGTCATCAGATCCCGGCCCTGCACCGCAAAGTCAGCAGGGGGGTCCTGCAGTTCAGGCAATGCCGATCCGACTTCGATTTTGATTTTTTCGGCGGTACGGTCGCCGATCATGATGTTATGCTGGCGGCGGATGTACTGCACAATGTCGGAGTCGAAGTTATCGCCCGCCACCCGTATGGATTGGTCGCAAACGATTCCCGAGAGGGCGATGACGGCAATTTCCGTGGTTCCGCCGCCGATATCAATCACCATATTGCCCATGGGTTCTTCCACATCTATGCCGATGCCCACTGCTGCGGCCATGGGTTCGTGCACGAGGTACACTTCCTTGGCGCCGGCAATTTCTGCGGAATCGCGCACCGCACGCTTTTCCACCTCGGTAATGCCGGAGGGGATACAGATGACCATACGTAAGGAGGGGAAAAACCAACCCTTACCGTTGTTGACCATTTTAATCATGCCACGGATCATGTGTTCCGCCGCATTGAAGTCGGCGATCACGCCGTCTTTCAAGGGCCTTACGGTTCGGATGTTATCGTGGGTTTTGCCTTCCATCTGCATCGCCTGGCGGCCGATCGCAATAACTTTGTTGGTGGTGCGGTCAAACGCGACAATGGAAGGTTCGTCCACGACCACCTTGTCGTTATGGATAATGAGCGTGTTGGCAGTACCTAAATCGATTGCTACTTCTTGTGTAAACCAGTTAAATAACCCCATCCGGCAAAAAAATGATATGATTTTTAAATTAGGTGCAAACCTACCAAAAAAACTGATAACTTTAATCAGTAACCATTGATTTATTCCTCACATATTGTAACCCGCTACGTCCGTAGCGTTTACTCCACAAGTACGCCGATGTAAAAGTTGAATGTGTCCACCTCCAGGGTGTTGCGGGTGAGACCGGGCACGTCAACGGGGGCAAACTGACGCGTAGGATGAATAAACCGGTAATCGCCTCCGCGGACCCGTATACGCACGGGCATATTGAAGTCGGCCTCGTCTGCAATCCATCGGCAAAGGGGATTCCCGTCAGGAGGGAAAACGAATTCCAGGGTGGGAATGTTGGGGTGCCGGACGTACTGCGCAAACATAGGGGCGAAGTTATGGCCGGACGCCCGGCTGATGTAGTCGACGATGTCCTGATAGCTCACGGTGCGGTGGTAGAAATCGCGGTTCAGGCCGCGCAGGATCTGCCGCCATTTTTCGTCGTCGTCAATAATGGTCCGTACCATGTGGTGGAGCACCCCTCCCTTGTTATACATGTCGCCGGATCCTTCGTGGTTGACACCGTAGGTGCCCACCAGCGGCGCGAGATTCATGATGCCGCCACGGTTGCCGTGGATGTACTCCCCGCTGGCGCGTTTGCCGTAGTGATAGTCGATGTAGAGGGCCTCGGAGTAGTTCGTACATCTCTCGTGGATCCACATATCGGCAAGGTCGGCCGCGGTTAGGTTGTTGCCGAACCATTCGTGTCCGGATTCATGGATGATGATAAAATCCCAGCGGTTGCCCCAGCCCGTTCCGGAGCCGTCCCGGCCGAGGTAGCCGTTTTGGTACCTGTTTCCATAGGCAATGGCACTTTGGTGTTCCATGCCCAGGTGTGCGGTTTCGACGAGTTTATACCCATCGGCGTAAAAGGGGTATGGACCGAACCAATGTTCAAAGGCGCGAAGCATCGGCTTCACGTTGGCATCGAAGTGCCGTTTGGCGTGGTCCTTATTTTCACGCAGCACCCAATAGTCGAGGTCGAGCACACCTTTTTCGCCGTGGAAGGTATCGGCAAAATGCACATAGTCGCCGATATTGACCGCTACATTGTAATTGTTGATGGGGTTGCTGACGAACCAATCGAAGCGGGTGTAGCCATCTCCCAGGTCTTTGCGGGCGCGGAACCGGCCGTTGGACACATTGACGAGTCCGTTGGGTACGCTGATGCTGATGAGCATGCTGTCGGCCTCATCCGAGAGGTGGTCTTTATTGGGCCACCATACGCTGGCGCCGAGCCCTTGGCAGGCCGTGGCGATCCAGTGGTTGCCGCGGCCATCTTTCCGGAAGTCAAATCCGCCATCCCAGGGTGCGCGTTTTGCCTGCAGGGGATGGCCGGCGTAAAAGACGGTGAAGCTATCGCGCTGTCCTTTCCGCAGCGCTTCCGGAAAGTCCACGAACACGGCATTGAACTCGCGCCGGAAGGGAAGGTTCTGTCCGTGATACACCACGCTGTCGACGGACAGGTTGTCAAACAGGTCGAACTGAAGCTGCGAAAAATCGCTTGCAGCGGTGAACAGGAACAGGTTGGAGCCGCGGATGTAGCGGTTGTCCGGATCGACCCGTACATCGAGGTGATAGAAGTTGACATCATAGCACGTCCGCAGCGGCGTCAGCTGGCCGCGGAGGGAGCCGGCGCGACTAAACAGTTCGCGGGCTTTCAGCAGCTGACCGGCCGCATGGGAATACAGCGCGGTCAGGATCAGGAGCGTGACAAGACGTTTCATGGCTTTGGGCGTTTACCGCTAAAATACAACTTAATTTGATCCAGCGTAAAGGTATTGAGGCAATCGGAGAGCGTGAGACCCCCTTTGCGGGCTACGTGTACGCCGTACTGCATGTCATGGAATCCGCCGTTGCGGTGGGCATCCGGGTTAATGGAAAATAGTACGCCCTTTTCCACGGCATAGCGGTGCCAGCGCCAATCCAGATCCAGGCGCAGGGGATTTGCATTGATTTCAATGGCTACGCCGTTGGCGGCGCAGGCATCGATGATGCGGGCATAATCCACCGGGTAGCCCGACCGGCTCAGGAGCAGTCGCCCGGTCGGGTGGCCGAGGATGGTGGTGTACGGGTTTTCAATGGCGCGGATCAGCCGACCGGTGGCTTTCTTTGCGTCCATCCGCAGGTTGGCGTGGATGGAGGCCACCACGAAGTCGAAGCCTGCCAGGATTTCGTCGGGATAATCCAATGATCCGTCGCTCAGAATGTCAGACTCGATGCCTTTGAAGATGTGGAAGGGAGCCAGGCGGGTGTTCAGGGCGTCAATCTCCGCCCACTGTTCCTGTACCCGCTCGATTGAGAGCCCCTTCGCATAGACGGCCGTCCGGGAGTGGTCGCTTATTCCCAGGTATTCCAGCCGGAGTTCATCCCGGCAATACATCGCCATTTCCTCCATCGTGTTGACCCCATCACTGTAGGTGCTGTGGTTGTGAAGTGCCCCACGGAGGTCGCTGTAGTGGATGAGAGTAGGGAGGGAGCCCGCCGCGGCGAGCGCCAGTTCATTGGTGCCTTCACGCAGTTCCGGTTCCACGTAGTCGAGTCCAATCGACCGGTAAATGGCCTCTTCGGAGTCAAATTCAGGGAGCTGCGACTCATTCAAGAGCTCCTCCAGCTGCTGCAGATGGCGGTCAGACCCTGTGGAGATCAACAGATTCCGGTAAAAGCCCCTTGCGTCCGTCGCCAGGAAGCGGAAGCGCAGGCCTACTTCGGTACGGGCTTCCAGCAGCGAATCGACGGACGACCCGATAAACAATCCCGGGAGGTTTGCCACGGCCTCTCTAAGGCCTTCGAGGGAGGATTCCACCAGGAAATCCACCGACTGGAGGACTTCACACTTGCGGCGGAATTCTCCGGTGTATGCGATTTTTCGATCGGCCGGTAACTGTTTCCGCAACGCGTGCATCACTTCTTCCGCCAACTTTTCCACGTTGGCGTACAGAAACCACCCCTGGGCCGCTACCGCAAACTCAATGGCGCGTTTGATTTCCTCCTGCGTTTTTAGTCCGAATCCCTTTGCCTCCACGAGCCGGTTTTCATTGCAGGCATAGAACAGCTCTCCGACGGACTCGATGCCGAGGTCGCGCCAGATCACCTGTATTTTTTTAGGGCCCAGCCCTTTGATGGTGAGCATCTCGCGGATGCCTTCCGGCGTGTTGCCGATCAGCCGGTCCAACTCGGGGAACGATCCCGTGGTGAGCAGCGACGCTATTTTGTCGGCGGTGCTCTTTCCGATACCCGGCACGTCGCTGAGCTTTTCCAGCGTATCCGGCGTAATGAGGAACGGCAGTTTATCCAGCTTAAAGGCTGCCGCGGCCATGGCTTTGGTGCGGAAGGCGTTTTCACCGTGCAGCTCCATCAATTGGGCGTACAGACGGATGGTCTTCGCGATCGTCTTGTTGTTCATTGCCGCAAATTTAACGTTTCGCCTCAGACCGCCAAGCTTTTCAGGCCTTACTTGCCGGTATGTTCATCCACGGTTTCTTCCACCCGTTCCGGGCGGCGATATTTGTGGATGATGAGCCGTATCCCGGCGTTGAAGGTAATGTAGTTGATGGCCCAGTTGATGAAGGTAACCACGCGGTTCCGGAAGCCTACGAGCGACATAAGGTGGACAAACATCCACACCCACCAGGCGAAGAAGCCCTGGAAGCGGATTTTGCCGATATCTACGACGGCTTTGTTGCGGCCGATGGTGGCCATGGATCCCTTGTCAAAATAGGAAAACTTCTCCGTGGGCTGGCCGTTGAGCATGCGGACGATGTTCTTTGCCAGGAACCGTCCCTGCTGCTGGGCAACCGGCGCCACGCCGGGGTGGCCACGGGGCAGCTCTTCGGTAATCATAGCGGCCACATCGCCGATGGCGAAGATGTCGTTCATCCCGACTACGCGGCATTCTTCGTCGATCTGTATGCGGTTGCCGCGGACCACGATGTCTGGGTGAATGCCCTCCGGAAACTGGCCCATAACGCCGGCCGACCACAGTACGGTTTTCGTGCGGATCCGGTTGCCGTCGGCAAAGGTGATCACGTCGCCGTCGTAGCCCGTTACCTGCACATTCAGGATGACCTTCACTCCCAGTTCTTTCAGGTATAGCTCGGCCTTCTCGGAAGCCTGCGGGGAAAGGTTAGCCAGTATCTTGGGGAGTCCTTCCACCAGGTAAACGTTCATGTCCTCTTTCCTGAGCTCGGGGTAGTCCTTGGTAAGAATGTTATTCCGTATTTCGGCGATGGAGCCGGAAAGCTCCACGCCGGTAGGGCCGCCGCCCACGACCACAAAGTTCAGGTAGGCCGCGCGCTCCTCCGGATCTGTTTTGAGCAGCGACTCCTCGATGTTCTGCAGCAGGAAACTCCGGATATTGACCGCCTCCTTGACGTTCTTCATGGGCATGGTGTAATAGGCGATATCCTTGTTGCCGAAGAAGTTGGTCGTAGCGCCGGTGGCGATGACCAGGTAGTCGTAGGAGATGGTGCCGATGTCGGTATCGAGTGTTTTGTTGACGGCATCGATACGGCGTACATCGGCGATACGGAACGTAAAGTTTTCCTGTTTGCGGAACATTTTACGGAGGGGAAAGGCAATGGAGGGGGCATCCAGGGTGCCGGTGGCTACCTGGTAGAGCAGGGGCTGGAAGGTGTGGTGGTTATTGCGGTCAAGCAACATTACTTCGACCTCCTTGTTTTTCAGTCCTTTAGCCACTTCAATGCCGCCGAAACCTCCTCCAATGATAACAACGCGCGGAAATTTAGGATTGGGATGTGATGTACTCATCGTTTCTGAATCATTAGTATACCGATTATTAATAGGAACCGTTGAAAGGGTCAATTGTTTCCGAATACCCTGATTTTAAGCCCATCCAGCGAGGGGTTTACGCGGATCTGGCAAGACAGCCGGCTCGGGTCGGTCGCCTCCGGCAGGGTGTCCAGCATTTCCAGCTCCGCATCGCCTCGGGGCCCGGGGTTGCCGGCTCCGTCCAGCACCTCAATGAGACAGGTGGCGCATAAGGCCATCCCGCCGCAGGTGGCCGGGATATCGTAGTCGGAAGTTTTCAGCACTTCCATCAGGCTTAGGTTAACGTCCTTGGGGATTTCCAGCCGGCGCGTTGCACCGTCTGTATCCTGCACTTCGATGTGAATGGTATCTTCCATGGGAGATTAAATTAAAAGGCATTGACGCCGTTTACGGTTGTATATTTAAAGCTCAATTTTTCCCCGGGGTGGACGTATTTAAAGGCACTTTGTGCCATCAATGCCGCCTCATGAAATCCGCAGAGCATCAGCTTAAGTTTGCCCGGATAGGTATTGATATCGCCGATGGCGTAGATCCGCTCTACACCGGTGGAATAGTCGGAGGTATCCACGGCGATGGCGGATCTGTCGATGGTTAACCCCCAGTGGGCAATAGGTCCCAATTTGGGGCTCAATCCGAACAGGGGGATAAGCGCATCGGCTTCTATCCATTTTTCCTGCTTGTGCCTGTCGGTAACACCTACCCGGCCGAGCGTGCCGTTGCCGTGCACGCCGCTGAGGTTATGCTGGAGAAGCAGCCGTATTTTTCCACATTCTGCCAGAGAGAACACCTTTTCCGCGGAGTCCGGTGCGCCGCGGAAGCTATCGCTCCGGTGCACCAGCGTAGTTTCCCGGGCGATATCACTAAGGAACACGGTCCAGTCCAGCGCGGAATCACCCCCCCCGGCGATGACGATCCGCTTGTTGCGGTAATGTTCCGGGTTTCTGACCATATAGCTGACGCCGTGGCCCTCGAATGCCGACAGGCCGGGGATGTCGGGCTTCCGGGGCTCGAACGACCCCAACCCACCGGCGATGACGACCACGTGTGCGTGGATGACGGTGTGTTCGCTGCCCACAACGAAGTAGGAGCCGTCTTCCTGACGTTCCAGGGCCTCCACGCGCTCACCCAGGGTAAAGGTAGGGTGAAACGGCTGGATCTGTTCCATCAGGTTGTCCACAAGTTCCTGGGCGTTAATGGCCGGCAAACCGGGGATGTCGTATATGGGCTTATGGGGATAGATTTCCGAAAGCTGTCCGCCCACCTGGGGAAGGGCATCGATCAGGTGACACCGCATGCGAAGCAATCCGGCTTCAAACACGGCAAACAGACCAACCGGTCCGGCCCCGATGATGCATATGTCTGTGTTAATCATGTCAAACCTCTAAGTTTTCGTATATCGTATTTAATATCCGCTTCAGGTTCTGAAAATCTTCGTCATTGAGATTTTTCCATGCCTGCATGCGGATTTTGCTGACCTCCCCGGAAAGCGTTTCCACCTTGCGCTTACCCGCATCGGTGAGGTGAACCACAAAACTCCGGCGGTCGGCCGGATTGGCACGGCGCTCCACCAGTTTTTTGCTTACTAGCAGATCTACCATACGGGTAAGTGTGGGCTGGTCCTTGCCGCAATAGTCGGCCAGCTCTTTCTGGGACAGATCCGAATGCTGGTTTAGATTTTTCAAAACCGTCCATTGGTCCACCGTGATACCAAATTGCTGGCAGTTAAACTGGTACTGAGCGTATTGCTTGATGCGGCGTGCGGTACGGTCCAGCAGAAAGGAATATGCATTATATTGCTCCATTAGTACAATAATAATTAGTATGACAAATATATGAAATATCCGTAAAAAAAGCAAGCCACAGGAGAGCGGCCTGCTTTAGGAAATAAAATAGGTCTTAGTCGTGATATACGCGGCCAGCTTTTTCTTCTGCGTGCTGTATGTAAGCGGCCGCGGTGATATCTCCATTTACATTCAGGGTGGTCCGCGACATGTCAAGGATACGGTCCACGCCATATATCAGGGCGATCGCTTCGCCGGGGACGCCAATGGACACCAGGATGGTCACAATCACGGGCAATGAGCCGCCCGGTACGCCCGCCGTACCGACACCTGCCAGGATGCAGAGCAACACTACGGTAATCTGTGAACCCAGTGTAAGTTCTACGTCAAATACCTGTGCCAGGAACAATACTGTTATACCTTCAAAGAGGGCGGTGCCGTTTTGGTTACCGGTACTTCCGATGGTGAGCACAAAATGGGCGATTGGTTTGGGGATTTTGAGTTTTTCGATACTTACCCGTATGGCGGTGGGGAGGGTGGCGTTGCTGGAGCTGGTTGAAAAAGCGGTGAGCGTAACTTCCCCCATGTCTTTCATGAATTGGATGGGATTGCGGTTGGCAAAATACTTGAGGACGATGGAGTATACCACGAACTGGTGGATAGCCAGGGCGCCGAGTACGATGAGGACGTACCACAGCAGGGACACCAGGAAATCTGCCCCTACGTTGAGCACCATGTTAAAGAGCAATGCGGCCACCCCATAGGGGGCCAATGCCATGGCGTATCCGATTACTTTGATCACCACCTCGTACAATCCTTCGAGGAAGCTTTTCAGGGTTGCGGTTTTGTCTTCGCCTACTGCGGCCATGGCTACGCCGAAGATCAGCGCAAAAAACATCACGGACAGCAGGCCCCCTCCGGTATGGTCAGGATTGAAGGCGTTGACCATTTCGTCGAAGGGGTTACGAGGGATAATCTGCGCCAGGATGTCACCGACGGTCCGCTCATCCGCTTCGATTGCCCGGGCCTGCACGGCGGCGTCTGCCGCCTGGGAGCTAAACTGATTGACCAGGTATTCACGGGTTTCGGGGGAGATCGTTCTGCCCGGATTGAACACGTTGACCATCGTTACGCCGATCAATACGGCGATGAAGCTGACCACAATGGTATAGATCAGGAGTTTGACACCCATGCTTCCCAGTTTCTTAACATCCCCGATCTCGGCGATACCGAGAATCAGTGCCGATAGGATCAGCGGGATTACCATCATAAATATGAGATTCATGAAGATTTTCCCGATCGGTGTGACCCATTTTATCAAAGTGGCCAACGTTTCTGCTGAAAGTCCAAGGTTTTTTACGATTAATCCGGCTACAATGCCGAAAATCATGCCGATAAAAATCTTTGTGTGTAACTTCATGGAGATTTAATGTGTTTTTGAACGAAACAGCAGCGCTGCAAAAATAAAAACATATTCGGGAAACACGTTTTTTATTCAAAAAAAAGAGGTTGCTGGAGATACAGCAACCTCTTGGGTATGTCGGTTATTACCGGATAAGCATTATGCCTTTGCCGGCTTCAATGATGTCTTGCTTTTTGTCTCGGCGACAGGTGCGTCGTTTGTCTTCTCGGTATCGAGGTCAACGATCAGCGGGGCCGCCAGGAAGATGGATGAATAGGTAGCCACGATGATACCCACCAGAATGGCGAAAGAGAAGCCCCGGATCACTTCACCGCCGAAGACGAACAGGACGGCCAGTACGAAAACGACCGTAAGGGAGGTGATAACCGTCCGGCTCAGCGTTTTATTGATAGCGAGATTGACGGTTTCTCCTTCGTCTTCTTTCTTGTATTTAGACATTCCCAGGTATTCGCGCAAGCGGTCAAACACCACCACCGTATCGTTGATGGAATATCCTACCACAGTAAGGATAGCCGCCACGAAATGCTGGTCAATATCCAATGAGAAGGGAACGATTCCGTCCAGCAGCGAGAACAAAGCGAGGATAACGACGATGTCATGTACCGTGGTGATAGCCGCTGCAGCACTGAATTGCCACTTGCGGAAACGGAGCAGGATATAGAGCGCAATGACGATGATGGAGGCGATGCCTGCGTAAACGGCGCGGGTCTTCATATCGTTTGCGATGGTGGGGCCTACCTTTTGGGAGCTGGCAATTTCGTAGCTGTTGCCTTGTATTTTGGCCAGTCCGCTGTTCAGCTTGTCTAACACGGCCTGGTCGGCCTCGTCGCTGGTTTCTTCAATTTGGTAGGCCGTGGTGACGCGCACCTGGCTATCGCCGCCGAACGTTTTGACTTCGGTGTTCATTTCGAAGGCCTCATTCAGATTAGAGCGTACCTCTTCCAGGTCCACTGGCTTTTCAAAGCGGACGGTGTATGTCCTTCCTCCCTGGAAGTCGACACCCAGGCTAAACCCTTTGGTGAAGATGGAGATCAGTCCGATAACCACCACAGCCGCTGAAAGGATGTAGTACCGTTTGCGGTTACGCACAAACCCGAAGTTGGCATGCTGGAAGGTATGGTCGCTCCAGGGGCGCGAAACCGAAATATCCCAGCCTTTGGTGAGCATCCATTCAAAGATGATGCGCGAAATAAAGATCGAGGTGAACAACGAGGTGATGATACCGATCATCAATGTGGTGGCAAAGCCGAGGATCGGGCCACTTCCGAAGAAGAAGAGGATGGCCCCGGTCAGGAATGTTGTGATCTGTGAGTCGAGGATGGACGACATGGCATGCTTGTACCCGTCGGCTATGGCCTGGCGGATCGATTTGCCCAGTCGCAATTCTTCCCGGATCCGTTCATAGATCAATACGTTGGCGTCTACCGCGGTACCGATGGTAAGTACGATACCGGCGATACCCGGTAGGGTTAATACTGCATTCAGGGACGCCAGCACGCCCATGATGAAAAAGACGTTAAAGATAACCGCGATATTGGCTACCAGTCCGGCACGGTTGTAATAGAATATCATGAAGACGAGTACCACAACCAGACCGATGACGGAGGAGTTGATACCGGCGTCGATGGCCGCCTGGCCGAGGGAGGGACCTACTACTGCTTCCTCAACAATTTTCGCGGTGGTGGGAAGGCGTCCGGCCTTCAGCACATTCGCCAGGTCTTTTGTGTCTTCAATGGTAAAGTTACCCGTAATCTGGGAAACGCCGTTGGGGATTTCACCCTGTACGGTCGGTGCGGAGTACACCACGCCGTCTAACACAATGGCGATGGCCTGCTTGTTGTTTGCATCCGCGGAAGCGGCCGCTGTAATCCGCCGCCATTCCCGCGCACCCTCGCTGTTCATGTACATGGTCACCATCGGGCTGTTTGACTGCGGGTCGAAATCATCCTTCGCATCCGTAATGACATTTCCCTCCAGAATAGGTCCTGCGTCTACGCCGCTGGGTTTAACGGCATACAGTTCCAGCTGGTCAGGCGTACGGGGATTGGGTTTTACGCCCCAAAGCAGTCTGACGTTTGAGGGGATAATCTGCTTGACGACAGGGTTTTCAAAGTAACGGTTTACTTTGGCCGTATCCCGGAGTCGGGCATAGCCAACGATTGGGCCCGGAGCCAGCATCGGCTGGTTGTTGGGGCCGAAGGCGGTAGCCGGACTGAGAACGTTGAACAACGGGTTTTGAACCGCCAATTGGCTGGCAGACGAGTCGGAAGCGTCCAGGGAGTCCTTGTCAGCACCCAATGTAGCCAAAAGACCCGCTTCGGTGCTATCGGCCTTTGCGGAGCCTTCTTCGGCTGCCGTTGATTTTTCCGTTTCTTTTAAGGTGGCTGCCAGTGCGTTGTTTACGTTTTCCAGCATCGGATAAATTTCGATGTTCTGGTAGGTTTCCCAGAATTCCAGTCGGGCAGACCCCTGCAGAAGCTTGCGTACGCGGGCCTCATCAGTGACGCCCGGAAGCTCGATTAGAATCCGGTTGGTGCCCTGCTGCAATTGAATATTCGGGGAGGCTACCCCAAATTTGTCGATACGGGTGCGGAGTACCTTGAACGAATTGTCGATGGCGTTGCCGGCTTCCCGTTGCAGGAAATTCTCTACCTGGCCATCCGTACTATTCGCGTTGATATAGGCGCTGTTATCTTTCGTGGCAAAAAAGCTCGCTAACGAGGCGCTCGGACTGAGTTTTTTGAATTCCTCCACAAAAAGGCTCACATACCCGCTTTGGCTGGTCTTGCTGCGGACCTCCGCATTTTCCAGCGCTTTGTTGAAATTTTCATCTTTTGGGTTGTCGGCCAGGTTACGCACCAATTCCTGTAACGACACTTCCATCGTTACGTTCATCCCGCCCTTCAAATCCAATCCCAAGGCGATTTCATTTCCTTTGGCCTCACGGTAGGTATATTTGGCAATGCCCAAATTATACACCACTTCTCCAGCCATGGAGTCCAAATACGCCTTCTCTTTCGCAATATCTCCGTTGGCATATGCCGCGGCGTCTCTTTCTACCTTGCGGGTGACGAATGTGAAAGACAGGGAATAGAGACACGCGATCGTGATCACTACCACCAAAAATTTAATCAGCCCTTTACCTTGCATGTTCTTACGTTAGCTTAGTATTAATCTATCTATTTCCTTACAGTTTTTAATTAAGACGGCAAATGTATAAAAATTATTGTATAATGAAAGGGCTATTTACAGGATTAGTTTGGCAGACTATTTGCTTACCTGTCAGCTGAATTGTGTGTACAACGCAAAACGTTAACTTAATTAAACTTTTATCCAATGAAACACGTATTAACACTTCTTTTAGTTTCCTCTTTTTTGCTGGCCGGTGTGCATAACGCGGACGGACAGGCCCGCTACCGCACGGCCCTGGGGCTGGGAGTTGACCTCGGCGATGGCCCTACGTTGGTAGGCCCGCAGGTAAAGCACTTTTTTGATCCTGCCAATGCAGGGAATGCACAGGTATTGTTCGGAGATAACATTACCATCCTGGGCGTAGATTATTCCTACAACCAGGCGATCCGGGGGGCAAACGGCCTCACCTGGTATGTGGGTGTGGGGCCGCAGCTGACGTTCGTCGACAGGGGCCGCTGGTGGTTTGCCGACGAGTATTGGGATGGTAACGAGACGTTCTTTGCCCTGCGTCCGGCCGTGGGACTGGAGTTTAAGATTCCTTCCGCACCGCTGGCATTTCACTTCGATTGGAAGCCTTGGTGGAACCTTTCCAATAGCAGCCATTTTGAGCCGGCGAGGTTTACGCTCGGGTTCAAGTTTACCCTGGGCCGGTAAATGCGCTCATTCCGATGAGAATTGGTACATTTCTAGGACTGGTGCTGGCCGCAGGTATAGCGGCCGCACCGGTATATGCCCAGAAGAGGGTGTCTCCCGGCTTGCGGGCCGGTGTGAACATCGCCACGCTCAGCAATATCCATGCGGAGTTCAAAACCGACTTTTATGCGGGAGCGATGCTGGGACTGAACCTCGGCCAGCGATATACGCTGCAGCCGGAGCTGACGTATACCCGACAGGGAGCCAACCACGTAACTTTTAAAGCGGATGATAGCGGACAACCCGACCGGGTGGAGGACGTCACCATCCAGTATCTTTCCCTGGGTGTCATCAATAAATTTTATTTCGTGGAGGGCTTTCACGGGCTCATTGGCCCGTCCCTTGATATGAAGGTGGGGAAGAACTTTCCCCGCATCGATTTCGATGATGATGACTACGGCGGTGTCGATCTCGGCCTTTCAGTGGGTCTGGGATATACGCTGCCTTTCGGGTTGACGGTAGAGGGGCGCTTTAAAACCGGATTGCTGGATGCGTTCAAAAACGACTACTTTCTGGGATTGTTTGATGATCCGGACGATGTTTCGTTGAATCGGGTCTTCCAGATCGGTATCGGTTATTCCTTTTAAACCCTTTAATCCCGGCGCTTAACGTGCCGGGATTTTTTACTTGTAAAAGACACAAATTTTCGGTAATTTTGCCCCGCAAATAGTAATTCCAATACATATTTGCCATGCAATTAGATCCCGAAAAATTCGTAGCTGAAGGCCTCACCTACGACGATGTGCTTTTAATTCCCGGATATTCAGAAGTTCTCCCGCGCGACGTAGATACGAGTACGTATTTGACGAAGGCAATCCGCCTGAAAATTCCGCTCGTATCCGCAGCGATGGATACGGTGACGGGAGCTGACCTCGCGATTGCGCTGGCACAGGCAGGTGGATTGGGCATGTTGCATAAAAACATGACCATCGCCGATCAGGCGGCGGAAGTGCGTAAGGTGAAGCGTTCCGAAAGCGGGATGATTCAGGATCCGGTGACCCTGGATGAGAATGCAACGGTGGGGGACGCCTTTCAGATTATGAAAGAGCACAAAATCGGCGGGATACCCATCATCAACGGGGCCAATAAATTAGTAGGTATTGTTACGAACCGCGATCTCCGCTTCCAAAAGGATATGAGGCGTCCGATTTCGGAGATGATGACACGGGAAGGATTGGTGGTGGCACCTGTGGGAACGGACCTGCTCAAGGCGGAGGCGATTCTTCAGGACCATAAGATTGAAAAGCTGCCGGTGGTTAATGACGACCACATGCTGGTCGGTCTGATCACTTTCAAGGACATCCAGAAATACAAGTATTTTCCGAATGCGGCGAAGGACAGCCACGGCCGGCTGCTGGTAGGCGCTGCTGTGGGAGTAACGGCCGATACGATGGATCGTGTGGATGCGTTGGTGAAGGCAGATGTGGATGTGGTTACGATCGATACGGCGCACGGCCATTCAAAAGGAGTGATCGATAAGCTGAAAGAGGTAAAGGCGGCGTATCCGGACCTACAGGTGATTGTTGGCAACATAGCGACGGCCGAGGCAGCCCTTGCGCTGGCGGATGCCGGTGCAGATGCCGTGAAGGTGGGCATCGGGCCGGGGTCAATCTGCACCACGCGTATCATTGCCGGCGTAGGCGTTCCGCAATTATATGCGGTATACGAGGTGGCGAAAGCCCTTCGGGGCCGCGGTGTACCGGTCATTGCCGATGGTGGGATCAAGCAGACGGGGGATATTGCCAAGGCCATAGCTGCCGGAGCTGACACCATCATGGCCGGTTCGCTCTTTGCGGGTGTGGAGGAAGCGCCCGGTGAAACGATCATCTACGAAGGCCGGAAGTTTAAGTCGTACCGCGGCATGGGATCGGTGGAGGCCATGGAACAGGGTTCCAAGGATCGCTATTTTCAGGATGTGGAAGACGATATCAAAAAGCTGGTTCCCGAAGGCATTGTGGGACGGGTTGCTTATAAAGGTACACTCGCGGAAGTGGTTTACCAATATGTAGGCGGCCTGCGGGCGAGTATGGGCTACTGCGGCGCGGCAACCATCGGTGATTTGCAGCAAGCCCAGTTTGTGAAAATAACCGGTGCAGGCCTGCGGGAAAGCCACCCGCATAACATTACGATAACCAAGGAAGCGCCGAATTATCACAGCAGGCCGTAACG
>Ga0079224_100001145_pt1 | contig 29412 bp, 19 predicted proteins | sample Stecom2015_FD_80414 | JGI IMG/M metagenome (GOLD analysis project Ga0079224, IMG submission 80414) | Agricultural soil microbial communities from Utah to study Nitrogen management - Steer compost 2015 | ecosystem: Environmental > Terrestrial > Soil > Agricultural land | place: USA: Utah... | reverse complement strand
CAGGTCGAGATCCTCGCAGCGGTAGCGGAAGAGCACCGTGGTCAGGGTGACCGGGGCGACCAGGTCCAGTTGCAGTTCGGTGGCGATGCGGCGCTCGGCGTACTGGGCCAGCTCGTGGCAGGCATCGAGCATCTCGCCGAGCCCCTCGCGGCCGTAGGCCAGGAAGGTGGCGGCCACCTTGAACACGTCGGGGCGGCGGGTGGTCTGCAGGGTCTGACCGAGCAGGCCGCCGTAACCGGCTTCCACGTCGTCGTCGGGGTTGAGGTAGGCCACCGAGCGGTTGAGCGAGGCGAAGCGCTGCTGGTCGGACAGCAGCAGCACGCTGGCGGCGGCGGGCTGCCAGCCGACCTTGTGCAGGTCGAGGGTGATCGAGTCGGCGCGCTCGATGCCGGTCAGCAGGCCGGCCAGCTTGTCGGAGAACAGTGAGCCGAAACCGTAGGCGGCGTCGACGTGCATCCAGACGTGGTGGCGGGCGGCGATCTCGGCGATCCGCGGCAGCGGGTCGATGCTGCCGAAGTCGGTGGTGCCCGCGGTCGCGACGACGGCGATCGGGGTGTGGTCGGCGCCGTACTGCTCGAGCAGTTCCTCCAGCGCCTCGGGGATCATGCGGTGGTCGGAGTCGACCGGCACCGGGATGGCCGCGGCCTCGCCGAGACCCAGTGCGGCGCAGGCGCGGTGCACCGAGAAGTGGGCGATGCGTGAACAGAACACCACCGGCCGCGGCAGCGCGCTGACGCCGTTGTGGCGGACATCGATGCCGCGCTGGGCGGCGCCGTAGTCGCGGGCGACCAGCAGGGCAAGCAGGTTCGAGTAGGAGCCGCCGGGTCCGAAGACACCGCCCGCGGCCTCGGTGAAACCGGCCAGGCGGGCCAGCGCCCTGATGGTCCACTGCTCGATGCCGAGGGTGGCCGGGCCGGAGTCGTAGGTGTCCAGGGAGGCGTTGCCCGAGCTGGCCAGCGCGTCGGCGATCACCGAGACGGTCAGCGCGGGCGGCTGTAGGTGCGCGGCGGTCTGCTTGTGGGTCAGGTCGATGCCGTAACGGGCGAGGAGATCGGCCAGGTGGCCGAGCGCGGCGTCCTCGCCGATGCCGGCGGCGGGGATCTGCTCGGGGCCGAGCGCGTCCGCGACCGCGGCCAGCACCGTGGCCGGGTCTCCCGCGGGCAGCGGCGATCCGTGATGGCGGCCGTCGACTTCGGCGGCGACGCGGGTCAAGCTCGCGCCGACCTCCGCCCAGCCTGCGCCGGGGCGGGAGAACTTCGACGGCTTCTCCCACGGGAATGCATTTTTCTGTGACACGGACAGCCCCATTACGTCAATTCGGACAGAAGATGTGGTCGAGCGGCGACCGCTCGGCCGATGGTTTCCGTGGCCCCGGCAGGCCGACCACCGCGGTGATCGCGGTGGAGCGCCGGGCCGCGAGCGGCTAGACGACCTCGGGTTCGCGCAACGCCGAGACCAGCTGTCCCACCTCGTCGTCGAGGCGGTCGGGGATGCGCTCGATCAGGGCGGTCAGCACGGTGGCCGCGCGGCGGGCGAATTCCTCGTCGACGACACCGATCTGGTAGTCCAGCTCGAGGTGCACCCGCTCGTCGGCGCCGATCTCGAAGGCGAAGGTCAGCGGATAGTTGCCGATGCCGTTGAACACCGAGCGGCAGTCCACCGTCGCCCCCTCGGGCACCGGGATGCCGCGCAGCGGCGCGTTGCGCACCGAGGCCATGATCTCGGCGACCGGGAACCGCCCGCCCGCGCCGCGCAGCGCGGTGAGGATCGCGCCGTAGTCGACGGTGGAGTACTCCATCGCGGCGTAGACGGTGGACACGCCGGTGCGCAGCGCATCACGCAGGCTCGACGCGGGGTCGAAGGTGAACCGCATCGGCACGATGTTGCCGCTGTAGCCGACGCGGTCGGGGGTGTCGCCGGGCCTGCGGTTGTCGGCGGGCACCAGCAGCACGTGGTCGGCGGCCCCGGTGAGGGCGTACACGCCGAGCGCGCAGATCGCGATGTAGAGGGCGTTGGCGGTGGCGCCGACCTCGCGGGCCACCGCGTCGAGCGCGGCGTGGTGCTCGGGTTCGACCGGGGCGTGCAGCTTGGCGCCCGCGCACTCGTCCATCGGCGCCAGCCAGCTCTCCTCGGCGCCGATCGCGGGCAGCTCCCCCGACAGCGGGAAGCGCACGTCCTCGGCGGCCCAGGTTTGCCGGGCGTGCCGCAGCGCGTCGGCCACATCGGCGACCGGGCGGTCGGCGGCCTCGGCCTGCTGCCGGGGCCAGGCGCCGGTGGTGAGGGTGCCGAGCAGGGCGGGCCAGGAGGTGTCGTCCACGGCCAGGTGGTGCACCACCAGCAGCATGGTGACGCCGCCGGATTCGCGCGGGTAGAGGCGCACCCGCAGCGGCGGTTCCTCGGTGAGCGCGAACGGCGAACGGGCCAGGATCTCGGCGGCCGCGAGCACGGTGGCGCGGTCGGTGCGGCCGTCATGGGCGGGCAGCGTGCCGTACTCCCACACCCGGCCGGGTTCGGCCCAGCGGCCGCGCACGCCGCTGGGGGTGCGGCGCGGGACGCCGTCGTCGCCGACGGTGACGACCGAGCCGAGCACCGCGGCCTTGTCGATCATCAGCTCGGTCGAGGCGACCAGTTCGTCGAGGGTGTAGGTCTCGCCGAAATCGAGCACCAGGGCGATGTTGTGGGAAACCGAGTCCCGGTCGAACTCGTAGATCTTCCACATGCGGTGCTCGGCGACGCCGAACTCGCCGCTGCTCGCCGGGATGGCAGCCGCCGCCGCGGCACCGGGAGCGGTCTGTTCGCTCGCGATCCCGGCCGCGGCCATCCGGCGGCGCAGCAGTTCCAGTCGCGCGTCGGTCAATGCGTTCATGCTTCTCCCAGCGTCGAGTCGTCGGTGGCCCGCGGTGCGGTGCTGTGCTCGGCACGAACGAGCACGAAAGTGTCGGCGGCGTCCGCGGATTCCTTGGGGGCGCGGACGAAGGCGGTGGTCTGGCTCGCGCCGGCGCGCAGCGTCGGCCAGTCGCCGACGAAGCCGACCAGTTCGCCGCGCGCCCACAGCGGGGCCTGGTCCTGGAAATGCGCCGAACGCGGGTCGCCGCTGACGCCGAGCGGGACGATCCAGCGGCTGGCGTCACGATCGGCCAGGTCCCAGATGTAGCGGGCGGCCGAGCCGAGGCTGCACGCGTGCGAGAACCCGATGGCGCTGGCATTGGCCATCACGCACTCGCCGTCGCCTGCCAGCGGCAGCCGGACCGGGCGGATCTTCGCCGACAGCTCCGGGTGCGCCGGGGTGGCGCCCATCAGGTCCATGCCGTGGATGGGTTGCAGCACGTGCACGCTGCCCCAGGTGGGGGTGCACTCCTGTGCGGCCAGGTGCGCGGCGACCGCTTCGAGCGACTCGGTGGCCAGGGCGGCGATGTCGATGCCGAGGGCCGGGGCGTGGCGAAGCATCGAAGCCAGGGCGGCGCCGAGGCGGGTCTCCACCACGAACCACGGGTCGAACATGCGTGGGAAACCGTGCGGGGCGGCCAGTCCGGCCAGCGCCTCGTGCCGGGCGACGGCCGAGACCAGGCGGGTGCGGATCTCGGCGAACAGGTAGGCGTCGGTGCTGTCGGCGGACATGGTGCGATCCCAGGCGAGCAGCCGGGTGCGCACTCGTTCGGCGGCGGAGCCGAGGCCGGTCAGCGAACCGAGCAGCGCCAGCAGGGGTTCCGCGCCCGCGTTCGCGACATCGCGGTGGATGGCGGCGCAGTCGTCGACCGTGACCACCCCGGCCCCGGCGACCGGCGACGCGGCGGACGCGGCGTGCGCCGCGCCGGTGCCGTCGGAATCGGCGAGCGCCTCGGCAGCGGCCGTGTCGTCGCGGGAACCGGTCGTGGCGCGCAGGGTTTCGTCCAGCAGTGCGCCGATGCGCTCGGCGCGGTCGAGGGCAGCGCACTCGGTGGTGATCGGCTGCACCGGCGCCGCGTCGAGAACGCGCTGGTTGGCGATGACGGCGTAGTCGGCGACCGAGGCGTCGAACTCGCGGTCGGAGACCGAGGCGGTGGTCATGGCATGCCACTGGTAGCGCGCGTCCCAGCCGGGCACCGGCAGCCAGTAGTTCTCCGGCGCCCGCAGCGGCACGGCGCCGACCACGTGCCTGGTCAGTCTGCCCTCCACGTCGGCGATCACGATGCGGTTGGCGGGCTCGACCCAGGTGGTCAGCGCCTGCTCGACCTCGGGCACCGAGCGCGCGAACAGCAGGTCCAGCGGCGAGTCGAAGGTGGAGTCGGGGTCGTCCAGCAGCGGGGTGCGCAGGCTGAGGGCGAAACCGGCGTCGGGGCCGCCGAAGACGACCGAGCCGTTGCCGGTGCCGATGATCTCCACGGTGACCGGTTCGCCGCCGCGGACCAGGATCTGCTCGGTGGACCGGGTGGCGGCGCGGGGCCCGTCGGCGGTCGCGGCGAGCACCTGGTCGCCGGAGCGGGTCAGGCGCTCGAAGTACAGGTCCTGGTAGTCGCCCATGGCATTGGTGATGCCCCAGGCCACCGGACCGGCGTGCGCGAAATGCGGCACCGCGGGCACGCCGGCGAAAGCGAAACCGGCGATGTCGAATTCGGGCGCGGCCAGGTGCACCTGCTGGTAGATGCCTGGCAGTTCGAGGAAGCGGTGCGGGTCGCCCGCGATCAGCGGGGAACCGGTGGCGGTGTGCGCGGCGGCCACGCCCCAGGCGTTGCTGCCCGACAGCGGTTCCCCGAAGGAGGTGCGGTCGGGCTGCCCGCCGCTCGCGGCACCGGCGAATTCGGCCAGCACCTCGGTGAGGATGGCCTCGTCGGGCAGGGCGGGCACGCTGTCCCACGACTCGTCCACGCCCTCGCAGTCGAACAGGCGCAGCGCGTCGCGGCCCAGCGCCCGCACGGCGTGCAGTCGCCACAGCTTGGTGGTGAACCGGCCGAACAGGATGTGGTGGACGATGAAGATCGAGATCGGTGTCCAGGGCCGCCACGCAGTGGGCCGGTGCTCGAATTCGGTCAGCTCCAGCGCGTCCGCGCCGGCGAGGGCGGCGTCGACACCGTCGGCATAGGCCTGGACCAGGGCACGGGTGCGCTCGGAGGAGGCCTCGAACAGCCTGCGCGCGGCGGCGTCGATGCGGGCGCGGCGGGCGAACTCGTCCCAGCTCACGCCGACCGGGCCGACGATCTCGGCGGTGCGGCCCTCGGCACGCAGCCGCAGGTACTCGATCTGCCAGGCGCGGTCCACGCCGCAGGCGTAGCCCTGGCCGAACAGCGCGCCGGTGGCCGAATCGGCGGTGATGTGCGGGATGCCGTGCTCGTCGCGCACGATCTCCACGGCCGGGGTGGCGGTGCTCACGAGACCGACACCTCCGCCCGGCGCGCGGCGCGGTCGGCGGCGGGCCGGTGGACCGCGATCGGGTTCACCAGTTCGTGGTCGGAGTCGACCAGGGTGGCATACGAGTCGCCGAGGTTGACCATGCGACGGTTGTTCGTCAGTTGCAGGCGGTTCATGTGGATGGCCTTGAACGTGGGGGCGAACAGGTCCCAGCGGCGGAACCGTTCGTCCAGATCCGGGTGCAGGTCCTGGAATTCGACGACGCTCTCGGCGACGACCGCCCAGAAGGTCTCGTCGGACACCAGGCCCGCGGAGTGCAGGATTGCCGCGAGGTGGCGCAGGTAGTCGTCGAAGACGTCCGAGAGCACCCCCATGTTGCGGATCTCGTCGGACTCCTGCGACACCGCGCGACGGCAGTTCTGCGGCACGTCGGCCGGATCGCAGAAGATGTTGACCTCTTCGCCGATGTCCTTGAGGATCGCTCGCACCGGGACGCCGGAATCCAGCACCAGGATGAGGTTCTCGCCGTGCGGGGAGAACTTGAACTCGTACTTGTAGAGCAGGTAGATGATCGGGTGCAGGTAGGCGCGCAGGTAGCGCGCCAGCCATTCCTCTGCGGGCAGGCCGGAGACCCGGATGAACTCGGCCACCAGCGGCGCGCCCTCGTGGTCGACGTGCAGCAGCGCGGCCATGGTGGTCAGCTGCTCGTGCGGCTGCGCCAGCGGCACCGGGCTCTGCCGCCACAGCGCCGAGAGCAGCTTGCGGTACTCCGAGCCCGGCTTGGTCAGCGCGTCGAGCGTGGTGTTGCGATAGCCGATGGCGGCGGTCTCGTAGATCATCCGAAAGCCGATGGAGCGCAGGTATTCGTCGCCGTCGACCCGGCCGCGGATGTAGTCGTTGATCAGCGGGGTGGTCCGCATGTAGTCGGCCGACATGCCGCGGGTGAAGCCCATGTTCACGATCGACAGCGCCATCTTCACGTACTGGCGCTCGGGACGGGTGACGTTGAACAGGGTGCGGATCGACTGCTGCGGCTGGTAGAGGTCCGGCGCCTCGCCGACCTCGACGATCTTGCCCTCGGCGATGTCGAGGGCGTAGACGCGGGCCACCTTCTGCGCCCACTGCCACGGGTGCACCGGCATGTAGTAGTAGTCCGCCGGGTCGAGGTCGCGTTCGATGAGCACCGCGTCGAAGCGCGCCAGGGTGTCCGCGCCGAGTTCGGCGCACACCAGGCTGTCGTAGTCGACGCCGGTGACCGAGGCGAAATCGGAGTTCGCGCGCAGCACCGCGACCCAGGTGAGCCGGAAGCGATTGCCCTGTTCGGGGGCGAAGCGGGCGATGTCGTCGATGCTGAAGCCGAGCCTGCCCGCGTTGGCGACGATGCAGGGATGGCCCTCGGTCATGGTGGCCTCGATGGTCTGGAAGTCCGAGACCGCGAGTTCGGCGGCGGGGATGCGGCGCGCATCGTGCCTGCCCGCGCTGATCACCAGGGTGTTGGTGAACTCCTCCAGGTATTCCGGCAGCGCCTCGCGCGCAATGCCGAGGAAGTCGGCCAGATCCACGATCATTTCCAGCGCGTCGACGGCGAGCTCCTCGCCCTCGCGCACCCGCCGCAGCGAGGCCTCGTCGATGTTCCAGCTGTCCAGCGAGAGGATCTCGGCGCGGAAGTGGTACTCGCTGCGCCGGTCGCCGGAGTGCACCACGTACTGTCCCGGCGCGATCTCGACGGGCAGGATGTAGCGCTCGTGGCAGAACTCGGCGAGGATCTTGCGCGCGATGCGGCGGTGGTAGACCGGCCAGTAGGACTGACCTGCGATGGGGTTCGGGTTGCTCACGGCGTCGGGGCTCACACTCTGCTCTCTCGAATGCTCGGTCACGAATTGCTCGGCGCCGGAACCGTGATGGTGCGGCCGTTGTCGGTGGCCCGCAGGAAGTCCTCGCGGGTGCAGTAGCTCAGCCGCGCGATCTTGTCGGCCACCGGGTAGTCGCCTGCCACGACGAAGCCGACCGCGGCGTTGAGCCGCTGCACGTCGAGATTGCGCACATCCGGTTCCACCACCACCCGCCGCGCGCCCAGCTCGAAGAAGGCGGTGCGCATGATGTGCAGCATGACGTTGGCGGTGAAGCCGGGCAGGCGCTTGTCGCTGGGCGAGACCAGCAGGTGCATGCCGATGTCGCCCGGCGCGTAGGTGTAGCCGGTGCCCGGCTGGGCGAGGTCGCCGACGGCGGGGTTGTAGAGCTCGAAGAAGAACGAACGCTCACCCCGGTAGCTGCCCATGCGCAGGCCGAATTCCGGCGAGCCGCCGACGGTGGCGCTGTGCCGGATCAGCTCCTCGACATCGGCGACGGTGCTGTCGAGCATGCCCCAGTAGGCCGACTTCGGGTGGGTGAGCCACCGGTGGGCGAGCTCGGCGTCGAGTTCGACCTCCATACGGCGGTGCTCGAACTCGTAGGTGGGCTGCCCGCGCTCGGCGGCGCCGGGTTCGCCGGCGGAGAGCTCAGGGGCGGAGAGCTCGGGGGCGGAGAGCTCGGCCTCGACCTGTTCGTCGGACAACCGCATGACCTCCAGGAAGAGCCGGGCCACCCGCTCGGCGCGGTCGCCGTCGAGTTCGGTGAGCCGCTGCGCGAGCCCCTCGATGGTGCGGCGGCCGAAGATCTCGGCCACCGTCAGCCGGGGCACGTCCAGCCAGCGGCGGACCTTGGCGACGAAAGCGGTGGCCAGCACCGAGTCGCCGCCGAGGGCGAGGAAGTCGTCGGTGACGCCGAGCGGGCGGGTGCTCAGCACGGTGCCGAGGATCTCCACGAGCGCCTCCTCGACCGGGGTGCGCGGCGCGACGGCGGCCGAGCGCTCCTCCCCTGTCACCAGCGTGGCGGCCGCGGCACGGTCGTACTTGCCGTTGGCGGTCAACGGCAGCGCGTCGAGCACGGCGACGGTGCGCGGGATCATGTGCGGCGGCAGCGCTTCGGTCAGCTGCTCGCGCAGCGTCTCGCCGTCGACGCCGTCGGTCGCGGTGACCGCGGCGCGCAGCTCACGGCCGTCGGACCAGGCGACCGCGCCGGTGACGGCGGGCAGACCGAGCAGCCCGGCCTCGACCTCGCCGAGTTCCACGCGGTAGCCGCGGATCTTGACCATGTGGTCGGCGCGGCCCAGAAAGTCCAGGAAGCCGCCGGGCAGATAGCGCACCATGTCGCCGGTGCGGTACCAGCGCATACCGTCATGGGTGAGGAAGCGGTCGGCGGTGCGCTCCGGGTCGCCGCGGTAGCCGTCGGCCACGCCGGCGCCGCCGATCCACAACTCACCGGGGACGCGGTCGGGCCGGTCCCGGCCGACAGCGTCGACCACGCGGCAGCGCACGCCGTCCAGCGGCACGCCGTAGGGCACGAAAGTCGCGTCGGCGGGCACGTCGGGCGCCTCGCACACGGTGGAGTGGATGGCGGTCTCGGTGGTGCCGCCGAGGCCCGCGATCCGGCACTCGGGCAGCTGCGCGAGCACGCGGTGCAGCAGCGAGACGTCGACCTTGTCGCCACCCATGATGATCACCCGTAGCCGCGCCGGCAGCGGGGCGTTGTCGAGCAGCATGCCCAGGATCGAGGGCACACAGTTGAGCACCGTCACCCCGGCGTCGGCCAGCAGCCGGCTCCAGGTGTCGACCTTGGCGTCGGCGTCGTCGGTGGGGACCACGACCGCGCCGCCCACCGCGAGCAGGCCGAAGATGTCGAAGACCGACAGGTCGAACTCCAGCGAGGAGACCTGCAGGCTGCGGTCGTTCGCGCCCAGCGCGTAACGGCGCACCAGATCGGTCAGGGTGGCCACCGCCGCGCGGTGCGGCACCTGCACGCCCTTGGGCAGACCGGTGGAGCCGGAGGTGAACAGCACGTAGGCCGGCGCGTCGGCGGGCACCACGACCGGCTCGGCGGGCGCGGCGGCGCGCGCGAGGTCCAGCGCGAGCACGGTGTGCGCCGAATCCGCCCAGCGCTCGGCGCGATCGGTGACGATCGCGGCCGGGGTGGCCACCGAGGCGATGCGCTCGCGGCGGGCCCGCGGCTGGGTGGGCGCCATCGGCACGTACGCGGCGCCCGCGATGAGCACGCCGAGCGCGGCCACCACCTGGTCGCCGCCCTTGGGCAGGTCGACGATCACGGTGTCGCCCGCGCCGACGCCCGCGGCCAGCAGCGCACCGGCGACGCGGCGGGCCTCGCGCGCGAGTTCGGCGTGAGTCCAGGTGCGGGCGTCGGTGATGACGGCGGGGGCGTCGCCGCGGCGCTCGGCCTCGGCGAGGAAGTGCCCGTGCAGGGTGCCGTCGAAGAATTCGGTGGCGGGCAGCGGACGGTGCGCCGCGAGGCGCTGGGCGCGCACCTCCTCGGTGACAGGGTCCGGCGCGGGGCGGTCCCAGTCGTCGGCCATGAGCAGGTCCAGCAGCCGCACGTAATAGGCGAACATCTCGCGTGCGGTGTCGAGCTCGAGATCCGAGGCGCGCACGTCCCAGTTCAGCAGCAGACCGCCCGCGACCTCGGTGACCTGGGCGTCCAGCAGCACCTGCGGGCCTTGCGAGACGATCCAGGACGGCTCGCCGAGCACCTCGGTGACCGCCGGGGAGAACAGCTCGCCCAGGCCGAGCGCGCTGGTGAACACCACCGGCGAGACCACGGATTCGCCGCGCTGCCTGCTCAGCTCGCGCAACACGTCCAGGCCGCCGAAGCTGCCGTGCGCGGCGGCCTCGTGCATGGCCACCCGCATCGCCCTGGCCCGCTCGGCCAGGGTCCGGCTCTCGCGCAGGTCGACGTCGACGACCAGCGAGGAGGTGAAGTCGCCGACCACCTTCTCCACATCGGGGTGCACGGGGTCGCGGTCGAACAGCGGCACGGTCAGCAGGAAACGCGGGGTCGCGGAGTAGGCGCCGACCGCCTCGGCGAAGACCGCCGCCACCGCCGCGGCCGGGGTGACGCCGCGCTTGTGGGCGTACTCCTCCAACCGCTTGCGAGCGGCGGAGTCGATGGCGTGGTGCAGGCGCACCGAGGCGGGCGGGACATCGCCGCGGGCGGCGGCCTCGCGCACCGGGAGTTCGGGGGCGCCGGGCAGATCCGCGATGCGCTCGCGCCACCACGCGATATCGGCCTCGCAGGGGGCGCGGCCGGTGCGCTGGGCGGACAGCGCCGGGAAGTGCACGCGCAGCTCGGGCAGATCCTCGCCGAGGTAGAGCCGGGCCAGATCGTCGACGAGCACGCGGTAACTCATGGCGTCGGCGGCGATCATGTCGACGTCGAGGTGGACCCGGCCGGTGCCGCCGGGCAGCAGGCTCAGTTCCACCCGCACCACGCCGCCGTCCTCGATGGGCAGCGCGCGGTGGGTGCCTTCCTCGCGGCGGCGGGCCAGGATGCCCGCGACCTCCTCCGCCGGGCGGGCGCGCAGGTCGTGGACCGCGACGGCCTCGGGGTGCGGGTCGCCGACCAGCTGGGTGCCGTCGGGCAGCACGCGCACCCGCAACATGGGGTGACGCCACAGCAGAGCGGTGACCGCGGCGCGGAAACGTTCCGGTTCGAGGGCGCGGCCGTCGAATTCGATGTAGAGGTGGGCGGCGACGCCGCCGTAGGCGTGGCTGTCGGAGCGGCCGATCCAGTACGCGTGCTGCATCGGCGCCAGCGGGAAGGGGACGCTCAGGTCGCTGCTCAGGTCCGCGACCTCGGCCCGCTCGATCTGTTCTGCCCCGGCCTCATGCTCGGAATCCGCATCGGCATCGGCCTGTTCGACGCCGCCGAGGCCGAGCAGATCGGCCCAGGCCCGGATGGTCGGTTCGCCGGAGAGCCGCGCGAAGTCGATGTCGAAACCACGCTTGCGCCACCGGCCCGCCAGCCGCATCATGCGCAGCGAGTCCAGCCCTTGGGTGATCAGGTCGCCGTCCAGGTCGAGCGACTCCGGCGGGATACCCAGAGCCGATCCGACTTCCGCGCGGATATCGATGTCCGCACTCGCCTCGGGACGAGCAACCACCATGAGAACGCCTCTCGCAGATCGGAAATTCGGAGTTAGCGTACCCTAAGAAATTAGGTAACGCTAACCAACTTTCGCCACCGGTCACCGGCTTCCCGAGGCAAGCGCGCCGCCCGTGCGGGAAACGCCCCTCAGGGCGAGATCAACCCCAAATGGTTAGGTTACACTAACCTCACTCCAGTGTGCCCGAGTCGGGGTCGAGAAATTGGGAATATTCCCGATTACCGTTGTGGCGGAACACTTTTCGCGCACGCGAACGCCCGTCGCGAGGACTCGTGACGCGAGGACTCGTGACGGGCGCCGCGACTGCCTCCGGGACTCCGGCTCAGCTCCGGCCCGCGGGCACCGCGTCGGCGGTGATGCGCCAGTCTGCCGCGTCGTGCTGGTGTCGCCAGAACTCGGCGAACCGCCCGCCCGCGTCGAGCAGCTCCGAGACGGTGCCGTCCTCCACCACCCGGCCGCCGTCCAGGAACAGCACGCGATCCGCGCCCGCGATGGTCGACAGCCGGTGCGTCACCACGATCCGGGTGCGCCCGCGCGGGTCGGCACCGATGGCGGTGACCACCGCGGCCTCGTTCTCCGCGTCCAGGGCACTGGTGCCCTCGTCGACCAGCAGCACCGAGGACGGCTTGAGCAGCGCGCGGGCGATCGAGACCCGCTGGCGCTCACCGCCGGACAGGGCGGTGCCCGCTTCGCCGACCACGGTGTCCAGGCCATCGGGCAGGCGCTCGGCGAACTCGTCCACCCTGGCCAGGCGCAGCGCCTCGGCCAGCTGCTCCTCGGTGGCCTCCGGGTTGCCGGAGAGCACGTTCTCCTTGATGGTCCCGGCGAACAGGTAGGGCTGCTGGAACACCACGCTGCTCACCGCGGCACGGTGCGCGGCGTCCAGTTCGCCCAGATCCACGCCGCCGACCCGCACACTGCCCGCGTTCGGCTGCTCCAGCCCGGCCACCAGGGACAGCACCGTGCTCTTGCCCGCGCCGGACGGGCCGACGATCGCGGTGACCTCCCCCGCCCTGAACTCGATGTCCAACCCGTCGAGCACGGGCTCGTCGCCGTCCTCGCGGTAGCCGAAACGGACCGAACGCAATTCGACCGCGGCGGCCGACTCGGCGACCTCGGCGGTCCTGCCGCCGGATTCCGGGCCGGGCGTGTCGATGACGGTGCGGATATCGGCGAGGGCGGAGCGGCTGGTCTCCATCGCGGGCGCCAGATCGCGAATCGAATTGAACGGCTCGACGAAACGCACCACCACCACGATCAGCGCGATCGCCTCGGGGATGCCGATGGTCCCCTCCACCGCCAGCCAGGCGGTGGTGCCCGCCATGGCCAGCAGCGCGATCTGGGCGGCCACGGTGAACAGCAGCTGCCCGGGAATGCTAAGCAGCAGCAGGCGCAGGGTCGCGCCGTGCTGGGCGGCCAGCGCCGCACCGGCCTGACTGGTGGCGGGCTCCACGCGCCGGGCGGCGCGCAAGGCGGCCTGGGTGCGGGCGAATTCGATGATGCGGGCGGTCAGCGCGCTGTTCGCGTCGGCGGCAACCCTGTCGGCCTGCCTGCTGATGCGGTTGGCGCCCCACAGCGAGCCCAGCAGCAGCGGGACCGCGAGCAAGGCGACCAGACCGAGCTGCCAGGCGATCGGCACCAGCGCGATCGCGATGGCGATCGGCAGCAGGATGCCCTGGATGAGCGGGGTGAGCAGGTAGCCGACCAGGCCGACCAGATCGGGGCCGGTGCTTGCGATGGCGCGCCGCGCGGTGGTCGAGTTCTCCTCGGTGAACCAGCGCAACGGAATCCGCGCCACCTGCGCGGCCACCGAGCGCTGGGCGTTGTCGAGGATGCCGAAGCCCAGGTCGAAACCGATCCGATAGCCGATGGAGTCGACCACCCAGCCGACCGCGACGGCGAGGGTGAGCAGGCCGACCCAGCGCCAGGCCGCGCCGGGGTCGTCGCCGAACAGCTCGGCCACCAGCGGCACCACCAGCACGACGGCCACGGCCCGCACCAGGGTGGACACGACATTGAGCGCGAGATAGCCCGCCACGCGGCCACGCTGTTCGGCGGGCAGCAGGCCGATCACGGTACGGAACATCAGACGTTCTCCTTCGAAAGCGCACCCGCGCCGACACCGGCCGACTGCCGCGTGCTCGCCTCCCACAGCCGGCGGTAGCGCCCGTCGGCGGCGAGCAGTTCGTCGTGGCTTCCGGTCTGGGTGATCCTGCCGTCCTCGAGCACGACGATGCGGTCGGCGCCGGTGACGGTGCGCAGCCGGTGCGCGATGACCAGCACGGTGCGTCCCGTGGTCAGGCGGTCGATGGCCCGCTGCACCAGGAACTCCGACTCCGGGTCGGCGAAGGCGGTGGCCTCGTCCAGGATCAGCACCGGGGTGTCGGCGAGCAGGGCGCGGGCGATGGTCAGCCGCTGACGCTCACCGCCGGAGAGGGTGACGTCGGCGCCGAGCACGGTGTCGTAGCCCCGCGGCAGCCGCAGGATGCGCTCGTGCAGCTGAGCGTCCTTCGCGGCCCGCACGATCGCCTCCTCGGAGGCGTCGGGAACGGCCAGGGCGATGTTCTCGCGCACGGTGCCGTGCACGAGCTGGGTGTCCTGGAAGACGAAACCGACCTTCGCGTACAGCTCGTCCTGGGTGAAGGTGGTGATGTCACGGCCGCCGATGCGGATCGCACCGGACTGCAGGTCGTGGAAGCGCGCCAGCAGCGCGGCCAGCGTGGACTTGCCCGCGCCGGAGGGACCGACCAGCGCGGTGACCGTGCCGGGCTCCAGGGTGAGCGAGACCTCCCGCACCACCGGCGCTTCCACGCGGTAGCCGAAGGTCACGGCGTCGAATTCCACGTGCCCGTCGGCCGCCTCGAAGCGGGTGCCGCCGGTTCGCACGTCCAATTCGTTCTCGTCCAGCGCCGCCTGGATGTTCTGCGCGGCCGGCCTGCCCTCGCGCAGGCCCATGAAGCCGTAGCCGATGCCGAGCAGGCGCGAGCCGAAAGTGGTGCCGAGGAACAGGAACGGCAACAGGTCGACCGCGTCCAGCGAGCCGCCCGCCACCAGGGCGGTGCCCACGACCAGGATCAGCCACAGGAAGGTGATCGGCCGGGTGATCAGGTCCATGGTGGCCTTCTTGCCGACGAACGGCCGCTGCCAGCCGTCGAGGAAGGCGATGTACTCGTCGAGGCTGCGCCGGAACGGCGAGGCGGCCGAACCGCCGAACACCCGGATCACCGGCTGGCCGTCCATGTAGGAGGTGGCCTCGCCGTTCATCCGCTCGGCCCAGCGCTGCGACTGCATGGTCTTCGGCCCCGAGGTGGCCATCATGGTCATCATCGTGATGATGTAGGCCAGGATCGGCACCAGCAGCAGCAGACCCATCCGCCAGTCCACCCAGATCAGGTAGACCAGCACCGCGATCGGGGCCACCACCGCGGCCACCGCGTCGGTGACCGCGTGCGTCACCAGGTAGTGCAGCGACAGGGTGTCCTTGCTGATCAGCTTGTCGATCTGGCCCGAGGTGCGGGTGGTGAACCAGCCGAGCGGCACGCGCGCCAGCTTGCTCAGCAGCCTGCTGCGCAGATCGCGGCTGAACCGGGCATCGACGGTGTGCAGCCACAGTTGCAGCGCCGCCTCCAGCACCGCGCCGAGCGCGAGCAGACCGACCGCCCAGCCGCCGAGCGCCCACAGGGTGCCGGTGTCGCTGCCCCGCACCAGATGCCGGGCCAGCTCCACCAGCAGCACGTAGGGCGCGAGTTGCAGCAGCGTCAGCAGCACCTGGAGCACGCCGGCGACCCAGAACTTGGGCTTCAGCTCGGCGAAGAGCTTGCTGCCCGCCTGCGAACGCCAATTGCCCCTGGTGGGCGCGACGGTCGCGGCGGCGGGTGCGGCGGCGGGCTCGATCACCTCGACGGCGGCCGCGGCCTCGGCGGCCTCCCGCCCGGCCTCCTCGACCTGCCCGGCCTCCTCGACCTGCCTGGTCTGCTCGACCTCGGCGCCCTCGCGCTCCTTGCCCATGGCGCGGCCGATGGCCCAGTAGGCCTGCTGATAGAACTCCGACTTGGGGAAGCCGAAGTCGTCCTTGACGCGGGTGCGGATGTGCTTGAGCGCCTTGGACTCCGGGCCGGCCCAGCAGTACCAGTTCGACCAGTCCCTGGTCTCCAGCGCGGCGGCCATGGCCTGGTCGGAGGTGCGGCGCACCCAGTGCACGCGCGCCAGCGGGTGTTCGGCGATCGGGATGAGCCGGTCGTCGTCGTGGTGCAGTTCCAGGTACACCTCGACCGAGACGTGTTTCGGGAGCGCGCGCAGGATGGAGTTGATAGCGGGCAGCGAGGCCGGATCACCGATGAGCAGGTAACCGGCGGGCAGATCCTCGGGGATGGCGAAACCGCGCGAGCCGAAGGAGGCGACCTCGATCTCCTCGCCCGGCCGCACCCGCTGCGCCCACGCCGAAGCCGGGCCCGCCGGCTCGTGCAGCACGAAGTCGACGGCGAAATTGCCGGTCGCCTCGTCGACTTCGGCGATGGTGTAACCGCGCTGGAATTCCTTGTCCGAACCGTCGGCGGCCGGGAACCAGATGCGCAGCCAGGCGGTCGGTTCGATGTCGATCTCGGCGAACAGCGTCGGCGCGGTCAGCCAGATCCGGCGCATCCGCGGGGTCGTCTGCTCGGAGCCGACGACCGTGGCGGTGTGGTACTGGATTCCGTACGCGCGGAGCATCGCCCCGGTGAATCCTCTGCGAGCCATTCAGCCATGTCCTCTCGCGTGCGACTTCGGTTAGCCTACACAAACTCAGGAGTTGCGGACCGCCACGCCGCCGAATCGGTACGCACCATCCGGCGTGCCGCGGGTCAGTTGTCGTTCTTCAGGTCCGTCAGCGACAGGCGAAGCACACCCGCCACGAAGAACACGACGCACAGCACGCCGAAGTACAGCAACGAGCCGTTCTCGCCGCCGAACATGCTGTCGAAGGTCGCCAGCTGGCCGACGCCGAGTTCCCCGTTCTTGAACGGCATCAGCCGCTGCACGGTCATGCCGACATCGCCGGGGATGAAATTGACGAAGACCTCGACGCCGAACTTCCACAGCAGCACGATCATCACCACGAAGCCCGGCTTGGGCACCAGCGCGGCGAGGCCGAGTCCGAGCGCGGAGACCAGCACCGTCAACAGCGGGATGCCGAACCACAGGCGCAGGCCCTCGGCGGAGAACAGGTCGACCCGGCCCCAGATGTCGGGCAGCAGACGCGGGAAGCCCCACAGGATGACGAAGGTGGTGGCCCAGGCGGTGAACGCGCCGATCGCGCCGAACACGATGAGCTTGGCGACCGGCAGCAGCCAGCGCCGCGGCTGGATGCCGAACACGATCTGCAGGGTGGTGTCCTTGAACTCCGAGCACAGCGAGGACACCCCGCCCGCCATCAGGATGAAGGTGGAGAAGACGATGATCCAGTAGGCGGCGTTGTTCGTGTCCATGCCGCCGGACCCGTCGATCTTGTTGCTCTGCGCGGCCATCGCGATGCCGTAGTTCAGCAGCACCGGGATCAGCACGGCGGCGGGCACGATCGTGTACCACAGGGCATTGCGCCAGGACAGCTTCGCGCATTCGCTGCGCACCGACCTGATCAGATACGTCGCGGTGCTCACCGCGCTCCCCCCTTCGCGGCGTATTCGACGCTGTTCCTGGTGATCTCGAGATAGGCCGACTCCAGCAGGCGCGGGCCGCTGCCATGCGCCAGGGTCTCCTCGCGGGTGGCGTCGGAGAGCACCTCGCCGCGGCCCATGATGGTGATCCGGGTGGCGGTGATCTCCACCTCGGTCAGGTCGTGGGAGGCCACCATGACGCACTTGCCGTCGGCGGCGAGGCCGGTGAGCAGCTCACGCAGCCACAGCGTGCCCTCGACGTCCAGGCCGTTGGCGGGCTCGTCGAGGATGACGGTGCGCGGATCGCCGAGCAACGCCGAGGCGATGCCGAGGCGCTGGAGCATGCCGTAGGAGAACTTGCCGACCGGCCGCTCGGCCACACTTCCCAGGCCGACCCGTTCGAGGACCGGGGCGACGGTGCTGTCGGGGAGGCCGCCGAGGCGGGCCTGCCAGCGCAGATGCTGTTCGGCGGTGTGCTTGGGATTGCGCGAGAAGGCGCCGAGGCTGAACCCGACCTCGCCGATGACGTTCTTCAGCTCGCGCAGCGGCGAGCCGTTGATGGTGATCGTCCCGGCATCCGGGGTGATCAGACCGGCGATCATGCGCATGAGCGTGGTCTTGCCCGCCCCGTTGGGCCCGAGCAGATAGGTGATCGCGCCGTCCTCGGCCCGGAAGTCGACCGACCGCACCGCGGTCTTGGCGCCGAAGCTCTTGGAAACGCTCGTGACTTCGATCATTCGCTGGGTCCGTACCTCTCCACACCCCTCGCAGCAGTGGAGCGACCCCCGGAGTCCGGGGATCGCTCCACCTACGGCATCTGTTCGTCAGTAACCGAAGCTCGGGTTACCGGCGCACTGCATCTCCTGGCAGATCGACTTCCAGTCGAACTTCCACAGGCCGCCCTCGCGGATCCAGTGGTAGGTGGTGTTGGTGGCCGGGACACCGGCCATCAGGCCCTGCACCGCGACCGACATGTGGTTGCCGGAGATGTTCACCGGACCGATGGCGCGACCCTGGATGGAGAAGAAGTCCATGGTGCGGCTGTTCTGCATGACCTGCTCGAGCGCGGCACGGGCGCCGGGGCCGTTGTAGCTGACCTCGATCTTGGGATCGATGCCGATGTTCGGGTTCCAGAAGGCCGCGAACTGACGCTCGATCTGATCCAGGCCCGGGGAATCGGAGCTCACGTAGAGGTCGTTCACCGAGGAGTTGCGGATCGAGACGTCGGCCGAAGCGGGCGAGGCCAGACCCAGTGCGAGCAATGCGGCGAAGACGCCGCCGACGACGACCTCGAGAATTTTGGACATGACACCCTTCTCACTCTGACCAGGGGGGAGATCCGGCCTCGACCGGATGTGCGCGAGACGTCCACGCCTCCCCGCCGTTGCGCGCGACGGGCTTTCGCCGCGAGCACAGCGTCAGCAACAGTAAACCGCAGTACTTAGGTGAGTCAAACCTAAGTCTCGGCGTGTCGCCCTCCCGAGCGGTTCGGGTGGCCAGGAGACCGTGCGCCGGGTACCGGCGCGTACCGCACCGGTGGTGTCAGGGGGTCGGTGTCAGAGGGGCGGTGTCAGAGGGTGTCGGAGAAATCCCCGGGTGAGCGAGTGGAGTGGGCCGGGAGGTCGGGATGGGCCGCCGAATGCGGCGGCGCGGGCGCCACCGGTTCGGGGGCGTCGATCTCGGAGGCCTCGTCGTCGCGCAACGCCGCGGCAGCCTCGCGCCTGGCGCGGCGGCGGTCGTTGATCCGGGCGATCTGCACCGCGAACTCGAACAGCACGGTCAGCGCGCAGGCCAGCGCGAGCATCGAGAACGGGTCCTGCGGAGTGACGACCGCGGCGAAGACGAACAGGCCGAAGATGATGCCGCGACGCCAGGCCTTGAGCTTCTCGTAGGGCAGCACGCCGACCGCGTTCAACCCGACGACCAGCAACGGCGTCTCGAAACTGACGCCGAAGATGATCAGCAGCTGGATGATGAAGGAAAAGTACTGCGAGCCGCTGAGCGCGGTGATCTGGGCGTTGTCGCCGATGGAGAGCAGGAAGCTCAACGCGTTGGCCACCACCACGTAGGCCAGTACCGCGCCGCTGACGAACAGCACCGAGCCCACGCTGACGAAGCTGATCGCGTACCGGCGTTCCTTGGCGTACAGGCCGGGGGTGATGAACGCCCACAGCTGATAGAGCCAGATGGGCGCGGCCAGCACCACACCCGCGGTGAAGCCCACCTTCATGCGCAGCATGAACTGCTCGAAGGGGGCGGTGGCGAGCAGGCGGCAGGTGCCGTCGGGGGTCAGTGCCGCGCGGGTCTCCGGCGGCAGCGAGCAGTACGGACCGGTGAGCATCTCACCGAGGCTGGGCAGCACCCACACCGAGTGCGCGTACCACAGGAAGCCGAGCACCGAGGTGATCAGCACGGCCGCGATCGATTTCAGCAGCCTGCTGCGCAGCTCCTGCAGATGTTCGACCAACGACATGGTGCCGTCGGGATTCGTCCTGCGCCTGCTGCGCCGAGGATCGAACGGGATTCGCATCGTGGTGGTGTCCCTGTGCTCGCGGGCCGTGGTCGCGGTGGGCGGCGCCCACCACCGGACAGCACTGGTCGGGGCGAGCGTGCGCTCACCCCGACGGAAGCGGTCGGCTCAGGCCGACTTCTGCTCGGGCTGCGTGGTCTGCGGAGCGGCGGGTTGCGGAGCCGGCTGACCGGCGGGCAGCTGCTGGGCGGGCTGCTGCACAGGCGCGGCGGACTGCTGCGGCGACTCGTTCTGCATCTGGTTGACCTCGCTCTTGAAGATGCGCAACGAGCGTCCGAGGCCACGGGCCGCGTCGGGCAGTCGCTTCGCACCGAAGAGCACCACGAACAGCAGCGCGATGATCAGCAGGTGCGACCAGCTGAACGTGCCTGACATGTGTACCTCCCAAGAAAGTGGTGTCCTCGATGCTACCGGACCCCCTCCGCGCTCATCCCGGCCTGTGGCCGATGGTGGGAGCAGTCACCGAAGCGGGCCCGACCAGCGGGTCCGCTACCGGGAACGGGCCGACCCGGCGCGACCCGACTCGGCCGCCTTCCGCAGCTCGGCCAGCAGCTCCTGCCCGCTCCAACGCCGCTGATCGCCCTGCTCGGCCTGGTTGATGAGCTGGATGAGCCGCTGGTTGACCGGGGTGGCCACCCCCGTCATCGCGCCGAGGTCGACCACCTCGCCGCACAGCCAGGTGATCTCGGTGCGCCTGCCCGCCGCCAGGTCGTCGGCCATGGACGAGCGCGCCAGCGGATCGATGGCCAGCACCCGGCCCGCCAGCAGGCGGAACAGCCAGGTCGGCACGGTCAGCACCGAGGCCATCAGCTCCGAGGGCAGCGCGGTGAGCCGGGCGGGGTGGATGCGCGCGCGGTGCATGACCTCGAGCGCCTCCTTCTGCGCCATCGCCACGCAGCGGCGGTAGTCGCGGTCGGCCAGTTCGTCGCGCAGCGGTAGCCCGGACAGCGCGTTGACCGGATTGTTCAGGTTCAACAGCAGCTTGGCCCACTGCACCGAGCGCAGGTCGTCGTGCCGTTGCAGGGGCAGTCCCGCGCGCTCGAACAGGTCGAGCCAGCCGAGCAGCGCCGGATCGTCCGGCACGGCGATGCCGCCCTCGGTGCCGCGATGGTAGTGCGCGCGATCGCGGCGGATGACGTTGAACAGCACCATGCCGGGCAGCACCACACAGGAGGGCAGGATGTCGCGCAGCACGGTGTCGTTGCCGATGCCGTTCTGCAGGCTGATCACCAGGGTGCCCGGCCGGATGCGCCCCGCGACGGCCCGCGCGGCGTCGGCGGTCGCCCCCGATTTCACTGTGACGAGCACCAGATCCGCGTTCGCGACGTCGTCCGGCTCGGTCGCCACCCGGAACCGGTCCGGCGCGACGTGCCGCTCGGCGCCCTCCAGGTCGGTTAGGTGCAGGCCGTCGGTGGTGATCTCGTCGAGCAGCCGCGGCCTGCCGACGAAGGTCACCTGCGCGCCCGCGCCCGCCAGCAGACCGCCGACGTACATGCCGATATTGCCCGCGCCGAACACCATGACCCGGTGCGACGCCCCGCCCCGCTCGCTCACATCGCCCCCACTTCGTCCAGACCCGCCTCCCGGTAGGCGGCCAGCGCCGCCTCCGAACGTTCACGCACCGCGGCCACCAGCTCGGCCGGGCCGATGGCGCGCACGCCCGCGCCGAAACCGAGCAGCAGCCGCGCCATCCAGTCCAGGGTGGCGAAACGCATGGTCGCCTCGATCGAGCCGTCCGGCCGGGTGGCCACCTTGTGCATCGGATACTGATCGAGCACCCAGCCGTGGTCCGGCCGGATGAGCAGGCGGGCCAGCGGGACGGCCGGGTCGTCCTGGAACAGGTCGAGCGCCGCCTCGGTCGACACGTCACGTGGCGGTCGCGCGGGCTCGTCCAGTTCGGTGGCGGCCTCCATGCGGTCGAAACGGAACAGCCGCACCGCCTCGGCCTCCCGGCACCACGCCTGCAGATAGCTGTTGTCGTCGACGAGCAGGATGCGGATCGGGTCGACCACGCGCTCGGAGACCACGTCACGGCTGGCCGAGTAGTAGACCAGCCGCAGCGCGTGCCCGGCCGCCAGCGCCGAGCGGACAGTGGTCACCGCGGGCGCCTCGGGGACCGGCGGGGCGGACTCGGTGTGCGCGGTCTCGGTCGCGCCGTCGGCGATGGCCGATTCGATCTTCGCGATGGCCGCGTGCGCGGCCGTCGGGTCGACCATGCCCGGCATCTCCACGATCGAGCGCAGCGCCACCAGCAGGGCGGTGGCCTCGGTGGAGGTCAGCCGCAGCGGGCGGTCGATGCCCGCGGAGAAGGTGACCTCGATGCTCTCCTCGGAGAACGACAGGTCGATCAGGTCGCCCGGCCCGTAGCCCGGCAGGCCGCACATCCACAGCTGGTTGAGGTCGCTCATCAACTGTTTGGTGCTCACGCCGAGGTCCGCGGCGGCCTCGGCGGCGCTGATACCGGGATTGGCGATCAGGTACGGGATCATGTTCAGCAGCCGCGACAGCCGCACCGACAGTCTGCTCGTGCTCATGCCCTCGCCTCCGGGCTCTCGGCCGCCGCCTTCGCCGCCGCCTTCGACGATGCCTTCGACACGGCCAGTTCGGACACCGCGCGCAAGCGCGCCATCACATCGGCGCGCAACTGCGCCGGCTCGAGCACCAGCGCGTCCGGCCCGAGGCCGGTGACCAGCCGGGCGATCCAGTCCCAGGAACGCACCGGCACCTCGAGCACCACGCCGGAGCGGCCGGCCAGCACCTCGGCCTGACGTACCGTGCCCAGCCTGCGCACGTCACGGCCGCGGCCGTCGGCCACCCAGATGACCGCGGTCCCGGTGACCGGGCTGTGCCAGGTGACCCTGGCGACGATCTCGCGCAGGTCCACGCCCTCGGGTTTGCGCACCGCGTTGCGCGGGCCGTAGGGAGTCACGTCGTCGGCGATACGCGAGAGCCGGAAGCTGCGCACCGCGCCGCGGTCGCGATCGTGGCCGACCAGATACCAGCGGCCACGGTGCGTCACCACACCCCAGGGCTCCACGTCGCGCATCCGGTAGGGCTCGCCGACCGAGCCACGATGTTCGAAGCGCACCGCCTGACCCGCGTCCACCGCGGCCAGCAGCTTGCCGAGCACCGGCTCCGATCCCCTGGTGCGGGCGGGCACCGCGGGCACGGTCGCCACCGGCGCCTCGGTCTCGACGTGGATGCCCGCCGCGCGCAGCTTCAGCAGCGCGCCCTCGGCCGCGGCCGCCAGTTCCGGCGACTCCCACAACTGCACGGCGACCGCCACCGCGGCGGCCTGCTCGTCGGTGAGGTCGATGTCGGGCAGCGCGTAGGCGTCGGGGTTGATGCGATAGCCCTCCAGCGTCGAGTACCGGCTCACCGGGCCCACCTCGAGCGGGATGCCCAGATCGCGTAGCTCGTTCTTGTCGCGCTCGAACATCCGGCTGAAGGCCTCGTCGCTGGCCGAGTCCTCGTAACCGGCGACGCTCTCCCTGATCCGCTCCGCGCTGAGGAACTGCCGGGTCGACAACAGCGCGATGACCAGATTCATCAGCCGCTCGACCTTGGATATCGCCACCCGATAGAGGGTAATCCGCCCGGCCGGGCGGGTGCGCGGCGGCGCGCGAAACCCGCCTCACGCGGGGCGTGAGGCGGGTTCTCCGTGCTCGTTTGGGGGTGCCGCGGCGCCTACATCGAGGCGATGAGCCGCTCCACCCGCTCGTCGACCGACCGGAACGGGTCCTTGCACAGCACGGTGCGCTGCGCCTGGTCGTTGAGCTTGAGGTGCACCCAGTCGACGGTGAAGTCGCGACCGGCCTCCTGGGCGGCGGTGATGAAGTCGCCGCGGAGCTTGGCGCGGGTGGTCTGCGGCGGGGTGTCCACCGCGGCGTCGACCGCCTCGTCCTCGGTGATCCGCTTGGCCAGGCCCTTGCGCTGCAGCAGGTCGAACACGCCGCGGCCGCGCTTGATGTCGTGATAGGCCAGGTCGAGCTGGGCGATCTTCGGGTCGGACAGCTCCATGTTGTAGCGGTCCTGATAGCGCTGGAACAGCTTGCGCTTGATCACCCAGTCGATCTCGGTGTCGACCTTGGCGAAGTCCTGCGCCTCCACCGCGTCCAGAGCCCGGCCCCACAGGTCGACGACCTGGTCGATCTGCGGATCGCGGTCACGATTGCGCAGGTGCTCGACCGCGCGGGCGTAGTACTCGCGCTGGATGTCCAGCGCGCTGGCCTGCCGTCCGCCCGCCAGGCGCACGGGCCTGCGGCCGGTGAGGTCGTGGCTGACCTCGCGGATGGCCCGGATCGGATTGTCGAGGGCGAAGTCGCGGAAGGACACGCCCGCCTCGATCATCTCCAGCACCAGCGCCGCGGTGCCCACCTTGAGCATCGTGGTGGTCTCGGACATGTTCGAGTCGCCCACGATGACGTGCAGTCGCCGGTACTTCTCGGCGTCGGCGTGCGGCTCGTCGCGGGTGTTGATGATCGGCCGCGAACGGGTGGTCGCCGAGGAGACGCCCTCCCAGATGTGCTCGGCCCGCTGCGACAGGCAGAAGGTGGCCGCCTTCGGCGTCTGGAGCACCTTGCCCGCGCCGCAGATCAGCTGGCGGGTGACCAGGAACGGCAGCAGCACGTCGGAGATCCGGGAGAATTCCCCGGCCCGCACCACGAGGAAGTTCTCGTGGCAGCCGTAGGAGTTGCCCGCGGAGTCGGTGTTGTTCTTGAACAGGTAGATGTCACCGCCGATCCCCTCTTCGGCGAGCCGCTGCTCGGCGTCGATGAGCAGATCCTCGAGCACCCGCTCCCCCGCCCGGTCGTGCGTGACCAGCTGATGCAGGCTGTCGCACTCGGCGGTCGCGTACTCGGGATGCGAGCCGACGTCGAGATAGAGGCGAGCACCGTTGCGGAGGAACACGTTCGAGCTACGGCCCCAGGACACCACCCGGCGGAAGAGGTACCGGGCAACTTCGTCGGGGGACAGCCGACGGTGACCGTGGAAGGTGCATGTCACACCGAACTCGGTCTCGATCCCCATAATTCGTCGCTGCACTCTTCGAGGTTACAGCCAACAGCGCCGGTAGCGGGGCGGTCGGACAACAGCCAGGCACACGTCTTCACAACGATTCGGGGTGGCACCGGCGTTTCCGTCCGGTACTCGCGCGTTTCCGGGCGAAATTCTCCTGCCCGGAAAACGCGAAGGGTCCGCGCGCGAACCGATGGCTCGCGCACGGACCCTTCGGGTGATTTCCGTCGCTTTCCGGCCCGATTTCACCCGGTGGACTCAGCCGGTGGACTCAGCCGGCGGAATCGCCCGATTCCTCTGCGCCGTCCGGCGGCAGTTCCACCGTGGTGGTGGCCTTCTTCGCCGCCGCATCCGCACCGTCGCCCGCCGAATCGGCGGCGAGCAACTGCTCGAGCGTGGCCGTCGGCACCCGCCGGAACGCCCGGCGCGGCCTTGCCTGCTCCAGGGTGGCGACCTCGAGCTGCGGGACGCCGATGGTGCGCTTGTCCTTCTCGGCCTCGGGGATGGCGGCCTGCAGGGCCTTGACCGCGATCCCGATCGCCGCGCCCAGCTCGAGGCCGGGTTTGTAGGACCCCTTCAACGCCGTGACGATGGGCTCGGTGGTGCCGCCCATGACCACGAACTCGCGCTCGTCCACGATCGACCCGTCGTAGGCGATGCGGAACAGCACCGCCTGCGGCGGCTCGTCGGCGTAGCCGACCTCGGCCACACAGATCTCCACCTCGAACGGCTTGAGCTGGTCGTTGAAGATCGAGCCGAGGGTCTGCGCGTAGGCGTTGGCCAGCGCACGGCCGGTGACATCGCGCCGGTCGTACTGGTAGCCCCGCAGGTCGGCCTGCAGGATGCCACCGCGGCGCAGGCTCTCGAACTCGTTGTACTTGCCCACCGCGGCGAACCCGATGCGGTCGTAGAGCTCGCTGACCTTGTGCAGCGTGGCCGAGGGATTCTCGGCCACGAACAGCACGCCCTTGTCGTAGGTCAGCACGATCACGCTGCGACCCCGAGCGATGCCCTTGCGGGCGAGCTCGGTCTTGTCCCGCATGATCTGCTCGGCGGACGCGTAGTACGGCAGCGTCATGCGCGGGCACCCCCTTCCTGGGCCGCGGTGCGATCGGCCACGATGCCGCGGGCGATCTCGGCCAGACGCTCCTCGGCCACCTCGAGCGCGCCCTCGGCGTCGATCACGACCGCGGTCGGGTAGATCCCGCGCAGCAGGTCGGGACCGCCGGTGGCGGTGTCGTCGTCGGCGGCGTCGTAGAGCGCCTCGACGGCGATCCGCAACGCCCGGTCCTGGTCGATCCCCTTGGCGTACAGCTTCTTCAGCGAGGTCTTGGCGAACATCGACCCCGAACCCACAGCGGTGTACCCGAAGCGTTCCTCACTGCGCCCGCCGACCACGTCGTAGGACACGATGCGCCCGGCCCGATCCGGGTCGGAGGCGACGCGCTCGTCGTAGCCGACCAGGACCGGCACCACGGCCAGGCCCTGCATCGCGGCGGGGAAGTTGTCGCGCACCATCTTCGACAGCTTGTTGGCCTTGCCGTCGAAGGTGAGGGGCACGCCCTCGATCTTCTCGTAGTGCTCGAGCTCCACCGCGAACAGACGCACCAGCTCCACGGCCATGCCCGCGGTGCCCGCGATACCGGCCGCGGAGAAGGTGTCGGTGATGTACACCTTCTCCATGTCCCTGCTGGCCAACAGATTTCCCTGGGTTGCCCGGCGATCGCCGGCGATCAGCACGCCGCCGCGGTAGCTGACCGCGACGATGGTGGTGCCGTGCGGGGCGATGTCCCTAGCGGCGGCGCCACCGGCCGAGCCGGTGGCGCCGTCGATGGCCGAGAACTTGTTGGACAACAACAGTTCCGGGGCGTGCGTCCGCAGATGTTCGGTGAACGAGGAAAGCGCGTGCCCCGGGTGGAGACGCATCGGGTCACCCGCTGTCACTGGCCGCCCTTCTGCACGTAGGCGCGGACGAAGTCCTCCGCGTTCTCCTCGAGCACGTCGTCGATCTCGTCGAGCAGGTCGTCGGTCTCCTCCGCCAGCTTCTCGCGGCGTTCCTGCCCGGCGGCTTCGGGGCCGACGGCACCGTCGTCCTCGTCGCCGCCTCCGGTGCGCTTGGTCTGCTCTTGTGCCATGGCAGCCGACCTCCTGTGTTCTCATCATGACCGGAGCCAGGGGTGAGCACGGTTCCGATCATGCGCAATGTGCGTGCTCGTCCTTCAACACTACCCAGCGACCCCGACACCATGTCGGATCTGTTGCCTTTTCGTGCGGTCTGTCCCTGTGATCTCGACCGCCGATCGGAACCGATCCGATGACGCGTCAGGGGCCGTTCGACGGGCAGCTCAGTGGGTGAGTTCCCGGACCAGGTCGGCCGCGCTGTCCACCCCGTCGAGCAGTTTGCCGACGTGGGACTTGGTGCCCCGGCGCGGCTCCAGGGTGGGGATGCGCACCAGCGAGTCGCCGCCGAGGTCGAAGATCACCGAGTCCCAGCTGGCGGCCGCGATGTCGGCGCCGAAGCGGCGCAGGCACTCGCCGCGGAAATAGGCCCTGGTGTCGGTGGGCGGGTTGGTCATGGCGTCGAGCACCTGCTGCTCGGTGACCAGCCGCTTCATCGACCCGCGCGCCACCAGCCGGTTGTACAGGCCCTTGTCCAGGCGCACGTCGGAGTACTGCAGGTCCATCATGTGCAGCTTGGGCGCGGCCCAGTTCAGGCCCTCGCGGCTGCGCATGCCCTCGAGCAGGCGCAGCTTGGCGGGCCAGTCGAGCAGATTCGCGCACTCCATCGGATCGCGCTCGAGCAGGTCGAGCACCATCGCCCAGTTGTCGAGCACGTCGCGGGCGCGCGGGTCGTCGTTGCCCTCACGGTCCATGAACTTGGCGACCCGCTCGTGGTAGAGCCGCTGCAGGGCCAGGCCGGTCAGCTCGCGGCCGTCGGCCATCGCCACGGCCACCCGCAGGGTCGGGTCGTGGCTGATCTGGTGCACGGCGGTGACCGGGCGGGCCAGCTGCAGGTCCGACAGGTCCTCGCCCGCCTCGATCAGGTCGAGCACCAGCGCGGTGGTGCCGACTTTGAGGTAGGTCGACATCTCCGCCAGGTTGGCGTCGCCGATGATGACGTGCAGCCTGCGGTACTTGTCGGCGTCGGCGTGCGGCTCGTCGCGAGTGTTGATGATGCCGCGCTTGAGGGTGGTCTCGAGGCCGACCTCGACCTCGATGTAGTCGGCGCGCTGCGACAGCTGGAAGCCTGCCTGATCGCCGGACTGGCCGATGCCGACGCGGCCGGACCCGCAGATCACCTGCCGGGAGACGAAGAAGGGCGTCAGGCCGACGATGATCTGGTTGAACGGGGTGTCCCGGTTCATCAGGTAGTTCTCGTGGGTGCCGTAGGAGGCGCCCTTGCCGTCGACGTTGTTCTTGTACAGCTGCATCCGGGGCGCGCCGGGCACGCTGGAGGCGTGCCTGGCCGCGGCCTCCATGACACGCTCGCCCGCCTTGTCCCAGATGACCGCGTCCAGCGGGTCGACGACCTCGGGCGCGGAGTACTCCGGGTGCGCGTGGTCGACGTAGAGCCGGGCGCCGTTGGTGAGGATCATGTTGGCCGCACCGACCTCATCGGCGTCGATGACCGGCGCCGGGCCGTTCATCCTGCTCAGGTCGAACCCGCGCGCGTCGCGCAGGGGCGACTCCACCTCGTAGTCCCATCGGGTCCGCCGCGCGCGCGGCACGCCCTCGGCCGCCGCGTACGCCAGGACCGCCTGCGTGGAGGTGAGGATCGGGTTGGCCGACGGCTCCGTGGGCGTCGAGATGCCGTATTCGACCTCTATTCCGATGATGCGCTGCATACCCACGAGACTAGGCGACGCGGCCCGCCACGGCGGGCGTACCCGTCCGCGTCCGGTCCGATCGGGACACCCCCGGGGCCGTCGCACGCGCTCGGGGTTCGGGTCGTTCCCACCGGGTATCCGTGTCGTTCTCTCGGTGGACGGACGGCGGTGCCTGCCTCCCCCGCGACGGGTAGCCGAACGGGTCCGCGCGGGCGACGACACCCGCGCCGCACGGTGCGACAGTGACTGCGTGCCCGAGAACCCCGCCGCGACCGAGAACACCACCTCGCCAGAGAAGACCACGGCGACCGAGAACACCACGGCGACCGGGAACACCACGGCGACCGGGACGACCGGGAGGGCTCCCGATCCGGCACCGGACGGCGCACACGGGCCCGCCCCGAGCCGGCTCGCCGCGCTCGATGTGGCGCGGGGCGTGGCGATCCTCGGCACCCTCGGCACCAACATCTGGATCATGACCGATCCCGAGGGGATGATCGGCTACCTGAACCGCGTGGGCTCCCCCGACTCCGGGTGGGTGGAGCGGCTGCTGCAACAGCTCGCCCAGGGCAAATTCCTCGGCCTGCTGACCGTCATGTTCGGCATCGGCCTGGCGATCCAGCAGGCCTCGGCGGCGCGGGCCGGACGCCGCTGGCCGGGCGGTTATCCGTGGCGTGCCTGCCTGTTGTTCCTCGACGGGGTGCTGAACTTCGTGCTCGTCGCCGAGTTCGACGTGCTCATGGGCTATGCCGTCACCGGTCTGGTGGTGGCCTTCCTGCTGGCCACGAGCGAGCGGGCGCAGCGGCGGTGGCTGCTCGGCGCGGCAGCGGTACACGTGGCGATGCTGTCACTGTTCGCTCTGGCACTGCTCGCGGCCGATTCCGGTTCGGGCTCAGGGGAACCGCGGCCGCTCGAGCCCAATCCCTATGCGCACGGTTCGTTCTGGGACCTGGTGCTGTTCCGGCTGGACAACGCCGCGCTGTTCCGGCTGGAACCGCTGGTGATCTTCCCGATGTCGGTGGCGCTGTTCCTGACCGGCGCGGCGCTGTACCGGCGTGGCGTCTTCCGGCCCGAGGGCGCGGCCCT
>Ga0079224_100001144_pt1 | contig 29418 bp, 28 predicted proteins | sample Stecom2015_FD_80414 | JGI IMG/M metagenome (GOLD analysis project Ga0079224, IMG submission 80414) | Agricultural soil microbial communities from Utah to study Nitrogen management - Steer compost 2015 | ecosystem: Environmental > Terrestrial > Soil > Agricultural land | place: USA: Utah... | reverse complement strand
TCAGACCTCCTTGATGCTCGCGAGGTTTTCAGCGATGAAATCCGCGATCACCGTGCTGGCGGCGGGAAGCGGCAGGCGCGGCTCACCCCCCGGGAGGCCGTGCTGGGCGAGGGCGGCCTTGACGGCCGTGACGCCCTGGGCCGGGCCCTGGAGGGCGCGCATGGCGGGCAGGAGGGCGTCGTTGATCGCCGAGGCCCGTTCGACGTCGCCTTCGTCGAAGGCGTCGAACATGGCGTTGATCTCCTTGCCGACCAGGTGGGCGATGACGGAGACGACGCCGACCTGCCCGGTGGCGTAGGCGGCGAGGTTGAGCGCGTCGACGCCGCAGTAGTAGGAGAGTCCGGTGGCGACGCGGATCCGTCGGGCGGCGGAGGGGTCGGAGGTGGTGTCCTTGACGGCGATGATCCGCGGGTTCTCGGCGAGCCGGAGGTAGGAGGACTCGGAGATGGGGATGCTGGAGCGGGGCGGGATGTCGTAGAGCATGCACGGCAGGTCCACCGCGCCGGCGATGGCGCTGAAGTGGGCCTCGATGCCCTCCTGCGGCGGACGCGAGTAGTAGGGGGTGACGAGCAGGAGCCCCTGGGCTCCGGCCTTCTCGGCCTCCTGGGCGAGGCGCACCGAGTGGCGCGTGTCGTAGGTGGAGGCGCCGGCGACGATGTGGGCGCGGTCCCCGACCGCCTCGACCACGGTCGCGATGAGCTGGGCCTTCTCGGCGTCGGTGGTGGTGGGCGACTCACCGGTGGTGCCGTTGAGGACGAGGCCGTCCAGGCCTTGTTCGTCGACGAGGTAGCGGGCCAGTTCGGCGGCCCCGTGGACGTCGAGTTCTCCGGACGGCGTGAACGGCGTGATCATGGCCGCCAAGGTGCGCCCGAACGGGCGGGTCACGTTGCGCATGTGCTTTCACCAATACTCATTTGCGGCGGCTCGGGACGTTCGCTGCCCGGCCGCTCATCGGTTCAACTGTCTCAAGTCTCGCCACCCGCGGGGCTCGAACGGCGCACGGGCTTCGCCGGGAGCGCCGGTCCGCGCTTCGCGGGCGGTGCCGCGGGGGCCGGTGCTCGGCGCGCGTGCGCCGCCGAGGCGGGCGGTCTCGGGTGTCCCCGCTGCCGCTAGCCCTCGGTGACGTAGGGGCTGTGGGCCACTTCGGAGCCGTCACCGAGGGTGGCGATCTCGAAGTCGGCGAAGACGTTCGCGGCCTTCTCCTTGAGCTGCCGCAGGCATTCGACGGCCAACGCGCGGATCTCGACATCGGCGTGCTCGGAGGCGCGCATGGCGATGAAGTGCCGCCAGGCGCGGTAGTTGCCGGTGACGACGATGCGGGTCTCGGTGGCGTTGGGCAGGACTGATCGCGCCGCCTGGCGCGCCTGCTTTCGGCGCAGGGTGGGGTTGGCGACGTCGGCGAACTTCTTCTGGAGTCCTTCGAGGAGGTCGTCGTAGGCGCTCTGGGCGGCCTCGGCCGCGGCGAGGAAGCGCTCGTGGAGCTCGGGGTCGGAGGCGATGACCTCGGGCTCGACCATGGACGCGTCGCGTTCGGGGACGTAGCGCTGCGAGAGCTGGGAGTAGGAGAAGTGGCGGTGGCGGATGAGCTCGTGGGTGAGGGACCTCGAGACGCCGCTGATGTAGAAGCTGACGCTGCCGTGCTCGAGGACGGAGAGGTGGCCGACCTGGAGGATGTGGTCGAGGTAGCCGGCGTTCGTGGCGGTCTTGGGGTTGGGTTTCTTCCAGGACTGGTAGCAGGCGCGGCCGGCGAACTCGGCGAGCGCCTCCCCGCCTTCGGCGTCGGTGGTCCAAGGGATGTCGGCCGGGCCCTCGAAGTGCGTCCAGGCGATGAGTCGGACGTCCATCGGTACGGTTTCGGGCATGCCCCGCTCTCCCTCGTGATCGGTGTGCCTACTGCTGGTTCATGGCCCTATGAGCGTACTCGGAGGGCCGTTGTGGCCTTGACCGCGTCCTGCGGCGCGCCCGTGTCATCTCTACCCGACCTCGCCGGGCGGCGACCAGCCGTTTTCCACTTTCGCACCGCCGGGGTGACGGGGCGTCAACGCGATTTGACAGACATCAAAAGTGATGTCACGATGGTGTCATGGACTTGACGCCGTATATCGAATCGCTCCGCCGGAGCCTCACCGCCGCCGCCGCGCCAGCGGGGGAAGACGCCGCGCGGACTGCCGAACTGCTGTCAGAGGCCCTCGAGGCCGGGGCTCGCCTCGCGCTCATGGAGGCGCTCTCCGAAGCCGCCGCGGAGATCACCGCCGGGCTCGACCAGGCGGGGTCCTCCGCCTCGGTCGACCTGCGCGTGCGCGGCAAGGAGGTGGACCTCCGAGTCACCGACGTGGAGGCCGCCGACACCGCACCGCCGCCGGCCCCGCCGGTCGACGACGACGTCGCCCGCATCACGCTGCGCCTGCCCGAGTCGCTCAAGGAAGAGGTCGAGCGGGCCGCCTCCTCCGACGGCGCCTCGGTCAACGCCTGGCCCGTGCGGGCGACCAACACCGCCGTCCACACCTCGCGCTCGAGCGGTCCTGCCAGCGGCGCGCGGTACAGCCAACGCATCACCGGCTACGCCCGGGCCTAGCAAGAGAGCGGCACAGATGAACGAGTACACCGAATTCACACACGACGGACCGATCACCGCCTCGATCACCCTCGCGGAGGGCTCGGCCACCGTCACCGCGCACGAATCCGACCAGGTGCTGGTCGAGATCAAGCCGGCGCAGCGCAAGACGGACGGCGACACCGACGCCGCCGATCTCGCCCGCGTCGAGTTCGAGAACGGGCACCTGCGCGTCGTCGCGCCCGAGAAGCCGCAGAACTGGCTGTTCAAGAAGCAGATAGGCGTCCACGTCGCCGTGAAGGTACCGGTGGGCTCCGACGTCGCGGTCAAATCGACCTCGGCTCCGATCAGCCTCCACGGCAGGCTCGGTCCCGTCTCGATCAACACCGTCGCCGGCTCGGCCACCGTCGAGCAGGCGGCCAGCGTCCGCGCCAACACCGTCTCCGGCTCGGTCAGCGTCATCGATGCGGCCGACGAGTTCCGCGCCAACACCGCCTCGGGCCAGGTCAAGGCCGAGCGGGTGGGCGGGGACTTCACGGCCAAGACCGTGGCCGGCGCCGTCATCGCCGAGAAGGTGGAGGGCTCCTCTCGCGTCAACACCCTCTCGGGGGCGATCGAACTGGGGGCGCTCAAATCGGGCGTGTGCCGCGCCAACACCGTCTCGGGCCGCATCAGCCTCGGCGTCGTGGCCGGCACCGACGTGTGGATGGACCTGGACGCCAAGGCCGGGACCGTCACCTCCGAGCTCGCCGCGGGCGACACCTCGCCGGCGCCCTCGAACGGGGGCACGAGCCTCGAGGTGCGGGCGCGCTCGGTCTCGGGTGACATCTACCTGCACCGCGCGAACGCCTACCGCTGAACCACGCCCTACACGTAGAAATACGTGAACGGCTCCCACGGCAGATTGCGGGCGAGGAAGAACACGCCCCAGGCGACCAGGAACGACGTCAGGACCGCCGGGGTGAGGTGGAGCATCGGAAGCCGCCACCTCACCCTCGGCGCCAGGCGGGGCAGCGCCCACGCCAGGTAGATCCAGACGATGAACGGCGCCGCGAACACCGCCGGGAGGTGGTGCCGGGCGGCCTCGGGCAGGTTCGCCGTCAACAGGTAGTAGAACGCGCGGGTGCCCCCGCAGCCGGGGCAGTCGAACCCCGTCGTCAACTTGACCAGGCACGTCGAGGGGCCGGTGTCGTCGGTCGGGTTCGTCGCCAGGACCCCGCCCGCGGCCGCGGCGAAGCAGCCGAGCACCGCCAGCGGGGCGAGCCAGGGCCGGGCGAGCAGACGCGCCGTCCACCGCGAGACCGCGTTCGGCCGTCGTTCCGGGGTCGCTTCCTCAACTGGGCGCACGCCCACAGCCTAACGCCGCCCGGCACGGTCGCCCACGGCGGCGATCTCGACGAAACGGCCGGGCCTCTCCGCCTTCCCGCTTAGGCTCGAAGCCATGCTGGGTCTCACGAAGCGGGTCGCGCGCCGGGCCCTGGCCGCGAGCGCCGCCCTCGCCGTCCTGTTCGCCGCCACCGGCTGCCTCAGACTCGACCTGGAACTCACGGTGCGGTCCGACGACACGGTCGGCGGCACCTTCACCGCCGCGTGGAGCGAGGAGTTCCTCGCCGAGGTCGAGGCCGGCGGGAGCGCCCTCAGCAGATCCGAACTGGACGAGTTCCTGGAGGCGCTGATGGAAGGCGCCCCCGGAGAGGACCGCAGCGACTACCGCGAGGACGGCTATGTCGGCCGGACGGCCCGCTTCACCGACCGGCCGCTGAGCGAATACGCCGACTTCGGCGGCGACGACTGGGGTTTCCTCCGCATCGAGCACGAGGACCGCCGCTACGTCCTCGACGGCTCCTGGGACCTCAGAGCCTCCGGCTTCCTCCGGATCGAGGACGTCGCGGACGCCGAGATCATCGTCCGCGTCAACTTCCCGGCCGATGTCACCGACCACAATGGGGAACTCGAGGGGCGCACCGTGACATGGCGGATGAGCCCGGGAGCGGTGTACGAGCTGCACGCCGAAGCCGAACAGCACCACGCCGGGGCGTGGGTGGGCCTCACCGTCGCCGCCTTCGCGGCGGTCCTGGGGCTGCTGGGGCTGTGGCAGTGGTCCCGGCTGCGCAAGTACTCCATCGGCGAACGCTGACGTGACGAAGGCACCCCGTTGCCTGCCGCACAAACCGTTGCCTGCGCCGGCAGGCCCCGTAGCCTGGAGAGCTGGTTTCACGATCGCAGCAGTTACGCCAGTGGGGGACGCGGTGGCTCAATATCGTGCGGGAGAGAAGGACGCACATCCCGAGGAGGACAGGCGGAAACCCGACTCGGACCTGAGCATCGGGCAGGTGCTGGCGGCCACCGGCGCGACGACGCTCGGCACGATCCTGGTCAAGCTCCTCGACCTTTGGGGGACCGTCCTGGGCGCGGCGGCCCTGAGCGTCTGCACCTCCATCGGCGCCGTGCTCATCCTGCGGGGCATGCGGCGCACCGGCGACCGGATCAAGACGCAGCTCGCCGCCTTCTCCCCCGCCGCCAAGGCCGGCCAGGCCCGCACGGTCGACCTGGCTTCGAAGGCCGCGGGCGCGAATCCGACCCGGGTCACGGCCACCGCGGCGGTCCCCTCCGCATTCCCCGGCGGCGTCACCAGGCCGCTGGACCGGGCCGAACCGGGCGCCGAGGCGCCGGACGACGGCGAGCACGCCGCGAAAAGCGCCTCGCGCAAGCGGACCCTGGTCACGATCGCGGTCTCCAGTGTCCTGGTGTTCGCGCTGACGATGGGCCTGCTGTTCCTGCTTGGCGGCATCACCGGCGATCCGGGCAGGTTCGTGCACCAGCCCCCCGCCGGGGAGACGGCCACGATCCTCGAATCGCCCGAGGCCCCGGCCGACCCCGGCCAGGACGCCCCCGAGACGGCCCCGGACGAGGCGCCCGACGGCGTCGAGGAGCCCTCGCCGACGAGCGGGGAGCGCCCGGACGCGGGGGTCACCACCGAAGCGCCGACGAGCGAGGCGCCCACCGAGGCCCCGACGGAGGAGCCGACCGGCGGCGAAGACGAGGGCGACGCGGAGGAGGGCTCCGCTCCCGACGACCGGGACGAGGCGCCGGAGGCCCCGACCACGGAGTGAGCTCAGGCGACTTCCAGGCCGCGTCCCGAGGCGGCGGTCAAGACGACCTCACCGCCGAGCACGGTGGTGCGGGGGCCGGCGGCGTCGAGGACGCGGACCTCGCCGGGCTCGATCTCGGACAGCCGGGCCGTCAGGGGGCTCGCTGCTCTCGACCCGCTCGATCAGCGGGCGACCGGCCGTCGGCCCCTCGACTCGCCGAACGGACACGGTCGAGTCCTCACGCAGTGCGGTGAAGCGGCACGCCGAGCCTCCACGGACCGCGGCTCACTCCAGGAGGTCGTCGATGCCGACGGTCAGGCCCCTGCGGGCGGTGACCTCGCGGACGGCGAGGAGCACGCCGGGCATGAAGGAGGCCCGGTCGAGCGAGTCGTGGCTGATCGTGAAGCGCTCGCCGGGGCCGCCGAAGCGGACCTCCTGGCTCGCCACGTAGCCCGCCGAGCGGATCGCGTGGACGTGGACGCCGTCGACCTCGCCGCCGCGGGCCCCCGTGGCGTCCTCGACGGTCGCGTCCGGCATCTCGGGGCAGTCGGCCTCCGCCCGGGCCGCGGCGATCAGGCGTGCGGTGTGCACGGCCGTGCCCGAAGGGGCGTCGACCTTGCGCGGGTGATGCGTCTCGATGATCTCGGCCGAGTCGAAGTGCCTGGCGGCCTTCGCGGCGAACTGCATCATCAGGACCGCGCCGATGCCGAAGTTCGGGGCGATGACGCAGCCGACCTCGGGGGCGGCGCCGAGCATCTGGCGGACCCGGTCGAGCCGCGCCTGGTCGAACCCGGAGGTGCCCACGACGGTGTGCAGGCCGTGGTCGAAGCACCAGGCCAGGTTGTCCATGACCACGCCGGGCAGCGTGAAGTCCACGACCACGTCCACACCGGCCTCGACGAGCCCGTCGAGCGGCTCGTCGTGGTCGATCGCCGCGGCCAGTTCCAGGTCGTCGGCATCGGCCACGGCCTCGCAGACGGCGGTGCCCATCCGGCCCCGCGCGCCCAGCACACCCACTTTGATCATTCGAACGCTCCTCGGTCGAACGGCCCCACGGCCGCGGTCGTCATCGGCTGCGACAGGATATCGGCCGCCACGGCGCGCACGCCGTCCATGGTGACCGCCTCGTTGCGGGCCAGGTCCTCTTCCACGCTCGTCAACTCGCCGTACAGGAGCTCGTCGCGGCCCAGCCAGTCCATGCGGGAGCCTGAGTCCTCCATCGCCATGAGCACGCCCACCTGGTACATCTTCTTTCCGCGTCGCAGCTCGGCCTCGGTGATGCCCTCCTTCGCGATCCGGGCGAACTCGGCCATGACCAGATCGCGGACCTCGCGCGCGTTCTCCGGTCCGCATCCGGCGTAGACGCTGAACGAGCCGGTCGAACCGAAATAGGAGGTCGCGGAGCTGACGGTGTAGGCCAGGCCCCGCTCCTCGCGGACGGTCTGGAACAGGCGCGAGGACATGCCGCCGCCCAGGACGTTGTTCAGCACGCCGAGCGCGTAGGTGCGCTCGTCCTTGCGGGACATGGTGCGGCAGCCGATGACCAGGTGCGCCTGCTCGGTGTCCTCGTGTTCGACCGCGAGCGGCCGCGGCCGCTCGGGGAGGGGGTCGCGGGGGCGCCGCGGCGGGGCCGCCCCGCCCGAGGGGAGGGGCGCGAACGCCTCCCGCACGAGTTTGACCGCCTCGTCGTGGTCGACGCCGCCGGCGACGGACACCACGAGGTTGGACGGCAGGTAGTGGCGGCGGTAGAAGCCGCGGATCCGCTCGGCGGTGAGAGCGCGGACCGATTCGGCCGTGCCGGCGATGTCGCGGCCCATCGGGCCGTCGCCGAACACGGCCCGGTTGAACAGCTCGTGGACGACCTCGGCGGGCTCGTCGGCCGAGGCGGCGATCTCCTCGAGGATCACGCCGCGTTCGGTCTCGACGTCCGCGGTCTCGATGAGCGAGTTCGCGATGGCGTCGCCGAGCACGTCGAGGGCCAATGGCAGGTCGTCGCCGAGGACGCGCCCGTAGAAGCAGGTGTGGTCGCGCGCGGTGTAGGCGTTCGACTCGCCGCCGACGGCCTCGATGGCCTCGGAGATCTCGGCGGCGGAGCGCTTGGCCGTCCCCTTGAACAGCAGGTGCTCCAGGAAGTGCGAGGCGCCCGACATGTCGGGGGCCTCGTCGCGGGCGCCGACGCCGACCCATGCGCCCACCGAGGCCGACCGCATCGCGGGCACGGCCTCGGTCATCACCGTCAAACCGCTGGGCAGCACGGTGCGTCGCACCATGCCGCCCAGCGGGTCGTCGAGCGTTCGCGTCTGCGATCGGCTCATTTACGCTTCAGCGCCTCCGGAGTCCTCCGAGCGACGGGTCCGGCGACGGCGGCGCTCGCCGCCGCCCTCGTCGTCCGAGCGGCGCGGCCGGTCGTCGTCGCGGCGTCCGCCGCCCTCGCGGCGGGGTCCGCGATCGCCTCGGGCACCGCGTCCGCCGCGGTCCCCGCGGTCGCCTTCGCGGCGCTCGGGGCGGCCCTTCTTGTAGCCCTCGGGCTCCTGGCCCTCGGGGTAGACCTTGTCGAGGTAGATCTTGCCGCGGTTGTCGATGTCGCCGATCTCGACCTCGATCTTGTCGCCGACGCTGAGGACGTCCTCGACGCGGTCGACGCGCTTGCCGTCGCCCACCTTCGAGATGTGCAGCAGCCCGTCGCGGCCCGGCACCAGCGAGATGAACGCGCCGAAGTCGGTGGTCTTGACGACCGTGCCCAGGAACCGGTCCCCCACGTTCGGCAGGGTCGGGTTCGCGATGCCGTTGATCATCTCGACGGCGGCCTCGGCCTGCGAGCCCTTCTCGGCCGCCACGTAGATCGTGCCGTCGTCCTCGACGGTGACGTCCGCACCGGTGTCCTCGGTGATCTGGTTGATCGTCTGGCCCTTGGGGCCGATGACCGCGCCGATCTTGTCGACCGGGATCTTCAGCGTGGTGATCCGCGGGGCGGTGCTGGCCAGCTCGCCGACCTCGGCGATGGCCTCGGTCATGACGTCGAGGATCGCGTGGCGGGCGTCGTTGGCCTGCCCGAGCGCCTGCGCGAGGACCTCCGAGGGGAGGCCGTCGAGCTTCGTGTCCAGCTGGAGGGCCGTCACGAACTCGGCGGTGCCGGCGACCTTGAAGTCCATGTCGCCGTAAGCGTCCTCGGCGCCGAGGATGTCGGTGAGCGTGACGTACTTGGTCTCGCCCTCGACCTCCTCGCTGATCAGGCCCATCGCGATGCCGGCGACGGGGGCCTTGATCGGCACGCCGGCGCTCATGAGCGACATCGTCGAGGCGCAGACCGAGCCCATCGAGGTCGAGCCGTTCGAGCCGAGCGCCTCGGAGACCTGGCGGATGGCGTAGGGGAACTCCTCGCGGCCGGGCAGGACCGGGATCAGGGCGCGCTCGGCGAGCGCGCCGTGGCCGATCTCGCGGCGCTTCGGGGAGCCGACGCGGCCGGTCTCGCCGGTCGAGTACGGCGGGAAGTTGTAGTTGTGCATGTAGCGCTTCTTGGTCACCGGCGACAGCGTGTCGATGGCCTGCTCCATGCGCAGCATGTTCAGCGTGGTGACGCCCATGATCTGGGTCTCGCCGCGCTCGAAGAGGGCCGAGCCGTGGACGCGCGGCAGGATGCCGACCTCCGCGGCCAGCGGCCGGATGTCCACCGGGGAGCGGCCGTCGATGCGGACGCCCTCGTTGATGACGCGCCTGCGGACCAGCTTCTTGGTGAGCGAGCGCAGCGCGGCGGAGAGCTCGCCTTCGCGGCCTTCGAAGTCCGCGCCGAGCTTCTCGAGCATGGCGGCTTTGACGCGGTCGAGTTCGGTGCCCCGCTCGGTCTTGTCGGCGATGGTGAGCGCCTGGTCGAGTTCCGCTCCGGCCGCGGACTCGACGGCGGCGTACGCGTCGTCCAGGTAGTCGGGGAAGCGCGGGTAGTCCGCCTCGGGCTTGGCGGCGACGGCCGCCAGTTCGGACTGGGCGCGGACGAGCTCGGCGATGACCGGCTTGACCGCTTCGATGCCGCCTGCGACGACCTCCTCGGTGGGCCGCTGGGCGCCGCCCGCGATGAGCGAGACGGTGTTCTCGGTGGCCTCGGCCTCGACCATCATGATCGCGACATCGCCCGATTCGAGCACTCGGCCGGTGACGACCATGTCGAAGGTGGCCTGCTCGATCTGCTCGAGCGTCGGGAAGCACACCCAGCGCTCGCCGATGAGGACGGCGCGGGTGGACCCGAGCGGGCCCGAGAACGGCAGCCCGGCGAGCTGAGTGGACATGGAGGCGCCGTTCATGGCGACCACGTCGTACTCGTCGCGCTCGTCGACGGAGAGGATGGTGCCGATGACCTGGACCTCGTTGCGCAGGCCGCTCACGAAGGAGGGGCGCAGGCCGCGGTCGATCAGCCGGCAGGTGAGGATGGCGTTCTCGCTGGGGCGGCCCTCGCGGCGGAAGAACGAGCCGGGGATGCGCCCGGCGGCGTACATCCGCTCCTCGATGTCGACGGTCAGCGGGAAGAAGTCGAAGTGGTCCTTGGGGTTCTTCGAGGCGGCCGTGGTCGACAGGACCACGGTGTCGTCCATCTGGACGATGGCCGAGCCGTGCGCCAGCTTGGCGAGGCGGCCGGTGGAGAAGATGATCTCCCGGGTGCCGAATTCGCCGTTGTCGATGACGGCGGTGGCGTGGTGCTCCCCGAGGTTGTGGGCCTCGGGCGTCCGTCGAGTCGCTTCGGACATTGAGTGTCTGACTCCTCATGTGTAGTTCGGAGCGCGACTTGCCTTGTCGGGGCCGGTCTTCGATCGAAGCACACGGAGCGGCGCCCCTCCTCGCGGTGGGACGGTCCGGATGCCACTACCGAGGACCGGCGGTCTCCGGCGAGTCGCGCCGCGCCTCGTCGGGAGGCGCTGTGGCAGAGCTTGTGCTCGTGGTCCACCCTACGTCATCCGGTGGATGCGGCGGCAACCGCGAACCGAAACGGTGGGCGGGAGGGCGGTGCGGACACTAATCAGGGAGCGGCCCGCGGGCCGCTCCCTGTGATCGCCGAGTCCGTCAGCCGCGGATGCCGAGGCGCTCGAGGAGCGCGCGGTAGCGGGTGATGTCCTCGTTGCGGAGGTACTTCAGCAGACGGCGGCGCTTACCGACCAGCAGGAGCAGGCCGCGACGCGAGTGGTGGTCGTGCTTGTGATCCTGGACGTGGGCGGTGAGCTCCTTGATGCGGGCCGTCAACAGGGCCACCTGGACCTCGGTCGAGCCGGAGTCGCCCTCGTGCGTGGCGTACTCCTTGATGATCTCGGCCTTCTTGCTGGTTTCGAGCGCCATGATCCCTCAATTCTGAGTGTCGGTTCGTTCCGGCCGGGCCCGCGGCGTCGTGCAGGTCGGTCGGGTCCGGCGGCGCGAGCCGCGCGAACCGGGCAAGGTTACCAGTGCCGCTACTCGAGCTCCAAGGCCGCACGGGTCTGTGCGACGTCGGTCTCCATCTGTTTGACCAGGTCGTCGATGTCGTCGAACGCGATCTGGCCGCGCAGGCGGGTGGTGAAGTCGAGTCGGACCCGGTCGCCGTAGAGGTCGCCGGAGAAGTCCAGGAGGTGGGCTTCGACGGCGCGCTCGCGCCCGTCGAAGGTGGGATTGGTGCCGACGCTGATCGCCGCGGGCAGCCGCCGGGAGCCGTCGTGCAGCCACCCGGTGTAGACGCCGTCGGCGGGGATCGCCGTGCCGGGGACGGGCTCGAGGTTGGCGGTGGGGAAGCCGAGCCCGGCGCCGCGGGCCGCGCCGTGCACGACGGTGCCCTCGACGCCGAAGTCGCGGCCGAGGATCTCGGCGGCCTCGGCGACTTCCCCGGCGGCGACGGCGGCGCGCACCCGGGTCGACGAGAATGCCTCCTCGTCCCGCCCCGAGGCCGCCGCGCCTGCGGTGAGCTGCTGCGGGAGGACTTCGAAGCCGTATTCGGCTCCGAATTCGGCCAGCCGGTGCACGTCCCCGGCGGCCTTGTGGCCGAAGCGGAAGTTCTCGCCCACCACGACGCCGACGGCGTGCAGGGCGCCGACCAGGACGTGGCGGACGAAGTACTCGGGACTGAGCCGGGACAGCTCCTCGGTGAACGGCAGGACGCACACACCGTCGACGCCGAGGGCACCGAGCAGTTCCACCCGGCGTTCCAGGCTCATGAGCTGGGCCGGGACCGCGTGTGGCGCCACCACCGCGGTGGGATGCGGGTCGAAGGTGACGACCACGCTGCGGGCGTCGCGTTCGGCCGCGGCCTTGACGGCGGTCCGGATGAGTGCGGCGTGCCCGCGGTGCACGCCGTCGAACACGCCGATCGCGATCACCGACTCCGGCCAGCCGTCGGGGGTCGCGTCGATTCCACGCCAGGTTTCCACGGAGACGATCTTCTCACTGCCGGGCCCGGCGCGCCCAACCGACGACCGCTCCAGTGGCCGCCGCCGCTGGAGCGGTCGCGGCGGTCCTCTCAGAGCATCATCGACGAGTCGGCGTTCCCGCCGGAGGCGAAGATGAGCAGCATCAGGACCCCGATGGTGACGAGCAGGAAGATGCCGAGCAGCAGCCAGGCGTTGCTGAGCGGCTGGGCCTGCACGGACGCCTCGCCGCCCGGCGGGTCGGACTCCTCGGGTTTCGGCTCGGGGGTCGCGGGTTCGGCGACCGGGTGACGGGTGCTCTCTGGCAGTTCGCCATCGCGCTCGGGACTCATGGCAACTCCTGAATCGCTGGTGGGTGTGGCGATACCGGCTTTCCATCGATTCTGAGCGGTCATCGTCTCTTCGACGGCGCTTTCCGGGAAATGGCCGGACTCAGGCGCTGATCGGGCGATCGGAGAATTACACGCACGTCGATCACCCGTGCAGTCGATACCCTCCGACTCCGGTCCGAGCCCAGGGCCCGGGACGGGCGTATCAGCAGGTCGGCGGGTTCTGAGGAGGATGCGCGGCGGCCCCGCCTCCGGTGCGGAGGCGGGGCCGTGGTCGACGTGTCGCCGGGGGCCTCAGCCCTTGACGCTGCCCGCGAGCAGACCGCGGACGAAGTAGCGCTGGAGCAGCAGGAACACCAGCAGCGGGACGATGATCGCGATGAACGCCGCCGCGGGCAGGCGCGTCCAGCCGAAGCCCCACGTGCCGGCCATGTCGCCGAGGACCGCGGTGAGCGGCCTGGTGGCCTCACCGCCGCCGAAGGTCCGGCCGACCAGGAAGTCGTTCCAGACCCACAGGAACTGGAAGATGCCGATCGAGGCCAGCGCGGGCGTCACCAGCGGCAGCACCACCTTGCGGAAGATCTGCGAGTGGCTCGCGCCGTCGATGCGGGCGGCTTCCATCACGTCGCCCGGCAGTTCCCGCATGAAGTTGTGCAGCAGGAAGATCGCCAGCGGCAGACCGAAGATGGAGTGGGCGATCCAGACCTGGACGATGGTGTTGACGCCCTCGAGCTGCCACGCGGGGACCAGCGTGAAGTCGCCGATCGCCAGTCCCTTGCTGAAGAACGAGAGCAGCGGGATCAGCGCCATCTGGATCGGCACCACCTGGAGCGCGAAGATCGCGATGTACAGCGTGTTGCGGCCCTTGAAGTCGATCCACGAGAGCGCGTAGGCCGCCATCGCCGCGAACACGACCGGGATGATCACGCCCGGGATGGTGATGACGACGGTGTTGACGAGGTTGCGGATGAGTCCGCCGCCGGCCGAGGTGCTGTACAGCACGTAGTTGTACGTGTCCAGCGTGAAGTTCGGGTCGGTGAAGACGGTCCACCAGCCGCTGGTGCGGATGTCGTCCTCGGGGCGCAGGGAGGAGATGAACAGGCCCGCGGTGGGGATGGTCCACAGCACGGCGATGGCCACCGCGAAGGCGCTGGCCACCCGGCTGGAGAACATCCGCCGCAGGCGGTCGCCGCGCGACTCGCCGATGGAGGGCCGGGGGTCCGTTTCGGGACCGGGCTCGGTCTTGACGCTCATCGGGCCTCCAGTTCTTGACGTCGAATATTGCGCACCTGGTAGATGACGACGGGGATGACCAGCGCGAACAGCAGCACCGCCATGGTGGCGCCGCGGCCGTCGTTGCCGAGTCGGAACGCCTGGTCCCACATGTTGTGCGCGAGGACGTCGGTGCCGTGGTGGCCGCCGGTCATCGCCCGGACGATGTCGAACAGCTTCAGCGTGGCGATGAAGACGGTCACGGCCACGACGACGATCGCCGATCGGATCGAGGGGACGGTGACGTTCCAGAAGATCTGGGACGGGTTGGCGCCGTCGATGCGGGCGGCCTCGATGATCTCGGTGGGCACGCCCTTGAGGGCCGCGGACAGGACCACGGTGGCGAAGCCGACCTCGATCCAGACCAGGACCACCATCAGCAGGAAGTTGTTGGTCGGGAAGTTGTTGAGCCAGTTGACGGGGTCGAGGCCGAACCAGACCAGGAGCTGGTTGAGCAGGCCGAGCTGGTCGCCGGAGGCCTTGTACTGGTAGACGAACTTCCAGATGATCGAGGCGCCGACGAAGGAGATGCCCATGGGCAGGAAGACCAGCGCCTTGTAGACGCGTTCACCGCGGCGGCCGTCGATGAGGACGGCGTAGACCAGGCCGAGCGCCGTCGAGAGCGCGGGCACGATGACGATCCACAGGGCGGTGTTGATGAGGGTCTGCAGGGCGTCGTCGTCGGAGAAGACCCAGGCGTAGTTGTCGAAGGCGATGAACTGCGTGCCGTCGCCGTTGAAGAACGACATGACGAAGGTGCGCACGGCGGGATAGACCAGTCCCACTCCGAGGAAGAGCAGGGCGGGGAAGAGGAAGACGGAGGCGACCAGGCGGCTGCGGTTGCGCCGGGAGGCGAGCTCGGCGATGCCGTAGAGGGCGAGCATGACGACCACGAAGGCCGCGAGACCGACCGCCAGCAGCCCGAAGCGTGCGGTGAGAGCGGAGATGTCCACTGTCGGTGACTCCAGGTGTGTCAGAACGGTGCCGAGGGGGGCCGGAGGGGCCCCCGCTCGGCACCGTCACGGTGTCGGTCGGTGTCTACTGCGGCCAGGAGTTCTCGATGTCGTCGGCGATCTGCTGGGCGTTCTTGGAGCCGTCGACCCACTGGATCACACCGGTCCAGAAGGAGGAGGCCCCGACCTCGCCGGGCATGATGTCCGAGGCGTCGAAGCGAACGGTGACGGCCGGGTCGGTCAGGATCTCGGTGGCGAGCACGTTGATCGGCGTGGTGGCGTTGTTCGGGTCCACGCCCTGGTGGGCGGTGCTCCACGGGCCGGTCTGGAGACGGGCGTTGTGGTAGAGCTCCGAGGCCAGGAACTGGCGGGTGGCCTCGGTGGCCTCGCTGTCGGAGAAGGCGGCCACGAACTCGCCGCCGACCAGCATGGTGTTGTCGCCCTCGTTCTGCTCGGGGAACTGGAAGGCGAACACGTCGCCGTCCTCGGCCACGTTGGTGTCGGCGGGCCACATGGCGCCGTAGAAGGACGCCATGCGGTACATCGCGCACTCGCCGTCGAGGATCGGGTAACCGGCCTCCTGGAACGGGGTCGAGGAGATGGTGTCGACGCCGTTGTAGATGTAGTCCTCGTTGGTGACGACGCTGCCGGCCTTCTCGATGGCCTCGACGATCTGCGGGTCGTTGAAGGGGATCTCGTGGTTCGCCCACTGGTCGTACAGGTCGGTGCCCTCGCGCAGGACGATGTCCTCGATCCAGTCGGTGCCGGGCCAGCCGGTGGCGCCGCCGGACTCGAAGCCCGCGCACCACGGCATGACGCCGTCCGCCGCGATCTGGTCGGACAGGGCGATCAGGTCGTCCCAGGTGGTGGGGACCTCGTAGCCGCTCTCGGAGAAGAACGACGGGGAGTACCAGATGAAGGACTTGGCGTTGGCGGAGTTCGGCGGCGCGTAGAGCGTGCCGTCGATCGTGCCGTAGTTGAGCCAGTCCTCGCTCCAGCCCTCGGTGGCGCGGGCGCTGACCTCTTCGGAGGCCGGGACCAGGCTGTCGGCGTAGTTCGCCATGAGGCCGGGCTGCGGGAACAGCGCGATGCTCGGAGCGTTGCCGCCGTCGACGCGGACCTTCATGTCCGCCTCGAACTCGCCCGAGCCTTCGTATTCGATGGTGATGCCGGTGCACTCCTCGAAGTAGCTCCAGGCCTCGACCATCTCGTCGGCCTCGGTGTCGCGAATGGAACCGAAGATGGAGACGGTCTCACCTTCGTAGGAGCCGAACTCCTCGTAGTTGGCGCAGTCCTGGGCGGCGTCGGGCACCTCGCCGCGTCCCTCGCCCTCCTCCTCGGGCGCGCCGCAGGCGGTCGCCGCCAGAGCCAGAGCGCTCGTGGCAGCCGCCAGGCACATCAATCGTCGAGTGTTGCTCATCGGGTTTCCCTTCTCATGGCAGATGCTGGTCGCCCGGCGAATCCGACTACCTCCCACATCCCGGTCAGAGTCGCGCGGTGCTGGCGCACCGCCGCTGGCCCTGGCGGAACTGCCTCGCTCACCGCCTGGGACGACGCTGAAATCGTGCGCAGTATTACATGAAGTGTCAAGGCTTGATTACCGAATCGTTACGCAAGACGCCTGTATCGAGACCTCGCCGATCCCTCTGTATGGGAGCGGTGACATCAACGTATCATCAGCACCGCTGGAAACTCGTCGAACACGTTCGTCAGAGCCCCCCGTTTCGAAAGGTGCGCCTCACATGCCGCAGCTCAACTTCCCGGAGGGATTCCTCTGGGGCACCGCCACCGCCTCTTACCAGATCGAGGGGGCGGCGAACGAGGACGGCCGCGGGCCGTCCATCTGGGACACCTTCTCCGCCACCCCCGGCAAGACCTGGCGCGGCCACTCCGGGCGCGTCGCCTGCGACCACTACCACCGCGTCGACGAGGACATCGCGCTCATGCGGTCGCTGGGCCTGGACACCTACCGCTTCTCGATCGCCTGGCCTCGGATCCAGCCCGACGGCTCGGGCCCGGCCAACCCCGCGGGCCTGGACTTCTACGACCGGCTCGTCGACAAGCTCACCGCCGCCGGGATCAAGCCGATGCCGACGCTCTACCACTGGGACCTGCCCCAGACCCTGGAGGACTACGGCGGCTGGCCGGTGCGCGACACGGCCGAGCGCTTCGGCGAGTACGCCGCGATCGTCGGCGCCAGGCTCGCCGACCGCGTCGACACCTGGTGGACGCTGAACGAGCCGTGGTGCTCGGCCTACCTCGGCTACGGCAACGGCCACCACGCCCCCGGACGCACCGAGCCGGCCGCCGCGCTCGCGGCCGTGCACCACCTGCTCCTGGGCCACGGCCTGGCGACCAAGGCGCTGCGCGCCGCGGGCGCCGAGCAGGTCTCGATCGCGCTCAACCCGGCCCAGTGCCGCGGCGACGAGGAGGCCGTGCGCTACGCCGACGCGATCTCCAACCGGGTCTTCTTCGACCCGCTGTTCAAGGGCGCCTACCCCGCCGAGGTCCTCGAGCGCACCGCGCACCACACCGACTGGGGCTTCGTGCTCGACGGCGACCTGGAGCTCATCTCCCAGCCGATCGACCTGGTGGGCGTCAACTACTACAACCCCACCTGGGTCAAGAACGTCCCCGGCGCGCCCGAGAGCCCGGTCTCCCCCGGCTCGGGCGGGATCGCGAGCTGGGTCCCCGAGGAGCTGCCGGTGACGGACATGGGCTGGCCGATCGACGCCTCCGGCCTGACCGACCTCCTGGTGCGCATCCACAAGGACTACGGCGTGGCGACGGTGATCACCGAGAACGGCGCGGCCTACCCGACCGAGCCCGACGCGAACGGCGAGGTGGTCGACACCGAGCGGCTCGACTACCTGCGGGCGCACATCGCCGCGGTCCACGACGCGATCGAGCAGGGCGCCGACGTGCGCGGCTACACCGCCTGGTCGCTGATGGACAACTTCGAGTGGGCCTTCGGCTACGACAAGCGCTTCGGCCTGGTCTACGTCGACTACGCGACCCAGGAGCGCATCCCCAAGGCCAGCGCGAAGTTCTACGCCGAGGTCATCGCCGCGAACGGGCTCGACCGCTAAGGCGTCTTCGAGCGCGGTCCGCAGGGCCGCCACGACGCGCTCGGGCTCGTTCGAACGCATGACCGCGCCCATGACCGCGGCCCCCGCCGCACCGGCTCGCCGGGCGGCGAGGGCGCGGTCGGGGCCGGTCACGCCCCCGAGCGCGTACACCGGGACGGGGCTGGCGGCGGCGCGCTCGGCCAGGCCCTCGATGCCGACCGCCGGCCCGTAGCCGGGCTTGGAGTCGGTGGCCCAGATCGGCGAGTAGGTGATGTAGTCCAGATCCGCCGGGACGGGCGCTCCGGCGTGGACCGACCTGCCGAGGCAGGCCGGGCGCGGCTCGGGGACCGGTCGGCGGGCCGAGAGGTGGGCCGCGCGCACCGCTTCGGGCGGGTCGGCGACGAGCAGCTCGCCGCCCGCGGCGGCGAGGAGTCCCTCCAGGCGCTCGGCCAGGTCTCGGCGGCGGCTCCACGGGAGGTGCTTGTCGCGCAGGAGCAGTGCGAACGGACCGCCGCGCAGGGCGCGGGCGACCTGCGCGGCGAGCGGTCTGGGGCACCCGGCGGCGTCGGTGACGACGATGAGCCGGTGTCGCAGCTTGGCCATGGGCAGCGAGCCTATCGGATTTGCGCGGTAGATCCCGACCACAGTGGGTCGACCGATTTAACACTTCCGTATCGGTTCACGGTCCTAACTTGCGTAATTCACGACACAGGTGAAAGACTGCTGTGGATGAATATCGGCGATCAAATCAATGTGCTGCGTACCGAGGGGGAGCGGATCGCCATCGCGGGAGGAGAACTCGCGCTCAACGCCGCTGTGCCGACTTGCCCCGGTTGGAGCGTCAAGGACCTGCTGACCCATATAGGGACGGTCCATCGATGGGCGACGGCCATAGTCGCGGGAGCCCTGCCACATGACCCGCGCCGACGCGAGTTCCAGCATGTCGTGGGGCCGTTGCCGCACGACGAGCTGCTGGTCGACTGGGTCCGGCTGGGGATCGGCGAGCTCGCCAGGACCCTCGAAGAGGCACCCGACGACCTCCAGTGCTGGCAGGTGTTCCCCTCGGGGTCCTCGCGCCGGTTCTGGGTGCGGCGCCAGGCCCACGAGACCACCGTCCACCGCGTGGACGCCGAGCAGGCCCGAGGGGACGAGATCTCCCCGATCAACCGGGACTTCGCGGCCGACGGCATCGACGAGCTGCTGCTGGGCTTCCACGGGCGGCCCTCGAGCCGGGTCCGGGCGCTGCATCCGGCGGTGCTCCACATCCACGCGACCGATCTGCCCCCCGGCCGCGGCGACTGGTACATCCATCCCACCGACACCGGCCCGCTGGTGACGTTCAACGAGGTCGAATCACCTCATTGCACGATCGAGGGCCCGGTGGAACTGCTGTACCTGGCGCTGTGGAATCGGCTTCCCTTCGACGACCTCACGGTGAGCGGCGACCCGGCACTGCTGCAACTGTGGAGAAACTACTCGGCGGTGCGCTGGGTGGACCCCGTGGACGTCTAGCCACTAGAGCGCTACAGTGCGTGATCCGCGGTGAGCGGACCGGCCTCGGAACGCGCGCCGCGGGGGCGCCGTGCCGGGGCGTGCGCGGGGCCGCCGGAGGGCCCGGCGCACGATGCCGGGCCGGCACGGACGGGCGGGTCGGTGCCGGACGACCCCCCTGCCGGGCCCGTATGCTCTCACGGGTGAACCGAGAGCACCTCGTCCCGACCGACACCGTTCCACGCGCGGCCCTGTGGATCCTCGTCCCGGCCGCGCTCGCCACCCTCGTCGGCCTGGCCCTGCTGTGGCCCTCCGGCGTCGAGGACGCCGAAGACCGGGGGTACGGCACCGAGGTCGAGGGCCGCGTCCTCTCCGTCCACGAGACCGAGTGCGGCCCCGAACAGGAGCAGCTCTCCGAGCAGCTCCAGGCGGATCGCTGCGGCGACGTGGTGGTCCGCCTGTCCTCGGGGCCCGACTCGGGCGCCGAGATCCTGGTCGACATCCCCGCCGGTCCGGGGGCCGTTGCGGTCGAGGCCGGGCAGGAGGTCGTCCTGATCCACACCCCGGACTCGGTGAGCGAGCAGCAGTACCACATCGTCGACCATGACCGCTCCAGTGCCCTGTGGGCGCTGGTGATCGCGTTCGCCCTCGCGGTGGTGGCGTTCGGCCGCTGGAAGGGCCTGCGGTCGCTGGCGAGCCTGGGCCTGACGTTCGCGGTGGTGCTGCTGTTCGTCGTCCCGGCCGTCCTGGACGGCCGTTCGCCGATGGCCGTGGCGATCGTGGGCTCGGCGGCGATCATGCTGGTCTCGCTGTACCTCGCGCACGGGTGGAACCGGACGACCACGGTGGCGGTGCTCGGGACACTCGCCTCGCTCGTGCTCACCGGCGTGCTCGCCCAGGCCGCGGTGCACCTGGCGCGGCTCAACGGCGTGCTCGACGAGGAGACGACCTCGCTGGCGATGCAGTACCCGATCGACATGTCGGGGCTGCTGCTGGCGGGCATCCTCATCGGCTCGCTCGGCGTCATCGACGACATCACGGTCTCGCAGGCGGCCACGGTGGACGAAGTGGCCAAGGCGAACCCGCGGTGGGGGCGGGCCCGGCTGTTCCGCTCGGGGATGCGGGTGGGCCGCGACCACCTGACGTCGGTGGTCAACACGCTCGTGCTGGCCTACGCGGGGGCCTCGCTGCCGCTGCTGGTGCTCATCGCGGCGGCCGCCCGTCCACTGGGGCAGGTCCTGACCAGTCAGACCATCGCCACCGAGATCGTCAGGTCGGTGGTCGGCACGCTCGGGCTCATCGCGGCCGTGCCGATCACGACGTGGCTGGCCGCGTCGCTGGCCCGGCGGGAGCCGCCGAGGGAGCGGGCGCCGAAGGAACCGGCGAAGCCCCGCCCGAAGCCGCGACCGGAGGAGGGCGCCTGGGACGAGGAGGACTCGCCGTACCCGCCCTCCCACCTGCGGTAGCGATCGTTCGGGACTCTCGAACATCCCTAAGAAGCGGTCGGCGGCGGCCATGAGCTTCTTGGCCGCCTGGTGGAGGGCCTGGAGCACGGCCATGACCGCCGGGCGGCCGGTGGAGGCGGTGCGGTGGACCGCGTACACGTCGCGGCCCTGCAGCGGCTCGGCCAGGCGCCGCACCACCACGTCGCGGCGCTCCGCGGCGGCCATCCACGGCGCCACCGTGACGCCCAGCCCCTTGGCGACCAGCGTCAGGACCGTGTCCAGGCCCTCGAACTCCGAGACCGGAGCGGAGATGCCCTCGGCGCGCCACAACCGTTCGAGGGCTCTTCTCGAGGGCTCGCCCACCGGCGAGGCGATCCAGGGTTCGGCGGCCAGCGCCCGCGCCGAGACCTCCCGCTCGTGGGCGAGCCGGTGCCGGGTCGGCAGGACCGCGACGAGCGGGTCCGCGACGAGGTGGTGATAGGTGAGCGGGCCGGCGGTCGCGGCGTGGCGCGTGCCGGACCAGTCGTCGACGAGGGCGAGGTCGATCTCGCCGGAGCGGACGCGCGAGAGGCTCTCGGTGGCGGTGTGCTGCTGGCGGAGCACCATGGTGAGCTCGGGGTGGCGGCGCAGCCTGCGCACGATCGGCCCGGCGAGGGCGACGGCGACGGTGGGGAAGGCGGTGACGGTGACCCGGCCGCGCGGTTCGGCGGCGTCGGCGGCGAGATCGGCCTCGGCCTCGGCGATGGCGTCGAGGACGGCCCCGGTGTGCTCGACGAGGCGGCGCCCGGCGTCGGTCAGCTGGGCCGAGCGCGCGGTGCGTTCCAAGAGCGCCACACCGGTCTCCCGCTCCAGGGCCGCCAGCTGCTGCGATACGGCGGAGGCGGTCTGTCCTGTCGCGACGGCGGTGGCCGCGATCGATCCGTGGGCGGCGAACTCGTAGAGCAGCCGCAGGCGTCGCACATCCAGCATAAGTGAATCTTACGCTCGCCGACAGCCAGAGATACTTGCGTTGATGCTCTGCGCGTATCAGTCTGAGAGCGGTACACCGACGTTCCAAGAAGGAGACTCCCGTGACCGTCTCAGCGACTCTCGCCGCAGGAGAGATCATCGCCGCCCGCCGCGCCGCAGGAGAGGAGGTGCTCGCACTCGCCTTCGGCGAGGCGGGGATCCCGGTGCATCCGCTGCTGGGACGGCGGCTGGGGCAGGCCGCCGCCGAGTCCTCGTACGGCCCGGTGGCCGGGATCCGGCCGGCCCGGGAGGCGGCCGCCGGGTACTGGACGCGGCGGGGGCTGCCCACCGAGTCCGATCAGGTCCTGTTGGGGCCGGGCTCCAAGCCGCTCCTGTTCGCGGTCCTCCGCGCCGTCGGCGGCGAGGCGGTCATCCCCCGGCCCGCGTGGGTGTCCTACGCCGCGCAGGCCGAGATGATCGGCCGCGACCCGATCCGTGTGGACGCTCCCGGCGGCGAGGGCGGCGTGCCCGACGCCGAGGCGCTCGAGGCGGCCGTGCGGGCCGCGCGGGCCGAGGGGCGCGATCCGCGCCTGGTGGTGGCCACGCTGCCGGACAACCCCACCGGCCGCCTCGCCTCGGAGGGCGCGGTGAAGGCGCTGTGCGAGGCGGCCCGCGAGCTGGATCTGTTCATCCTGGCCGACGAGATCTACCGGGACCTGGTCTTCGAGCCGGGCGCCTTCCCCTCCCCGGCCGGGTGGGCTCCGGAGCGGACGGTCACGACGACGGCGCTGAGCAAGAACTACGCGCTCGGCGGGTGGCGCATCGGCGCGGCCCGCTTCCCCGACTCCCCCGCCGGGGAGCTGCTGCGCGAGGGGGTGCGCGGCCTCGCCTCCGAGCTGTGGTCCTCGGCCCCGATGCCCATGCAGCACGCGGCGGCCTACGCCTGGTCGGATCCGGCCGAGCTGACCGACCGGCTCGTCGCCTCCCGGCGGCTGCACGGCGCGGTGGCGCACCGGGTGGCCGAGGTGTTCGCCGAGGCCGGCTGCGAGGTCGACCCGCCGCAGGGCGGGTTCTACGTGTGGCCCGACGCCGAGCCGCTGCGCGGTGCGCTGGAGGCTCGCTGGTCGGTGCGGACGGGGGCCGATCTGGCCGGGGTGCTGCTCGACGAGTTCGCCGTCGGCGTGCTGCCCGGTTCGGCCTTCGGGACGGACGCGGCGAGCCTGCGCATGCGCGTGGCGGTGCCGGGCCTCTACGGCTCGTCCGACGCGGAGCGGCTCGCGGCGCTGGCCTCTACCGATCCGACGGCACTGCCGTGGGTGGCCGAGGCGCTCGAGGGGCTGCGGTCCAAACTGGCCGCGCTCACCGCCACGCGTTGATCAGCGTGACGACCAGGTAGACGACGGCGATGACCACGACGAGGGCGATGATCAGGAACAGCACCCCGACGAACCGCTGGATCTCCAGCTCGCGCCCCTCCCGGACCGGGCCCCGCCAGCGGCCGTAGCGCCAGTGGTCCCGACCGGGCGTGAGCTCGCGTTCGGAGGTGAGGTCGGCGAGGTCCTCCAACAGCGCTTGGAGATCCGCCACGCTCACGGCCCGGCGCGCCAGCTGCCGCCGCAGCCGGTACTCCGGTGTGTCGATCAATCCCCGCCGCCGGGCGACCGCCAGGCTGTACAACGTGCTCCGCTTGTCGGCCTTGGAAGCGCGAGACGCGTAGGCGTCCATGTCCATCGCACCCTCCCCACCTGCTCTGGGTCAATGATGCCAGAGCAGACGGAAATGTGCATATCTCGTTTTACGTCCCGGTTCAGCCCAGGAGCGCGGAGATCTCCCGAGCCAGTTCGACGTCCTTCGCCGAGATCTTGTGCCCGGCGGAGTGCGTGGTGGTGGAGACGCCCAGCCGGTTGTACCGGATCGTCAAGTCCGCGTGATGGTTCCGGCGCTCCTGAAGCCAACCGACGGCGGACGCCGCGGCGATCGCGGCGAGGTGCCCGTCGAAGGTCCACGACCGCTCCAGGCGGTCGCCGGCGTGGTTCCAGCCGGGAAGGTCGGAGAGCGCCAACTCGATCTCGGCTTCGGTCAACGGTGCATCGGTCATAACCCGATTGTGTCAGTTCTCGTCGACGAGCGACACGACTCCGGTGTCCAAGTCGTAGACCGCGCCGACGACGAGCACGTCGTGGAGCGAGGAGCGCCGGCTCAGATCGGCGACGGTGCGCCGCACCTGGAGGCGCATCGCGTGCGAGGCCACGGCGTCGCCCACGCCGCCCTCCTCCAATGCCTGCGAGGCCGGCTGCCACAACTGCTCGACCAGGTAGCCGCTGCGCGGGTCGTGCTCGTCGCTCTCGACGGCCTGGAGGGCCGCGCTTATGGCACCGCAGCGCTCGTGGCCGAGCACCACCACCAAGGAGACGTCCAGCTCGCCGGCGGAGAACTCGAGCGAGCCCACCGCCGCCCGATCCGGCACGTGCCCGGCGGTGCGGACCACCAGGAGCTGCCCGAAGTCGCAGTCGAACACCGATTCGGCGGTCACGCGCGAGTCGATGCAGGTGAACACGACGGCGTCGGGCCGCTGGTCCGGGGCGGCCACGCGGGCCGAGGTGATGTCGCGCGCGTAGCGGGGCTCGCCGGCGACGAAGCGGCCGTTGCCCTCGAGCAGGCCCGCCAGCGTGGAGGCGGCGCGGTGGTGGTCCAGGAGCGCGGTTGCGGTCAATTCAGGCACCTCTGCATACTGCCGAATCGGCCGGTCCGCCGCAAGAGCGGCCCCGCCCCGAGTCGCAATTGCTCACAGATCATGCGTTATCATTCTGAAATCCGAAGGTCCCGAAACAGGATGAAAGAATCCCCGATCACCACTCTATGATCAACTCCGGTGACCTTCACCCTTCTGAACTGGAGGAATCCGTGCGCACCTACGGCGACGGCTGCCCCGCCGCACACGCCCTCGACCTCGTGGGCGAACGCTGGTCGCTCCTGATCGTCCGCGAGCTCATCCTCGGCCCCAAGCGCTTCACCGACCTCCGCGGCGGCCTCCACGGCGCCAGCGCGAACGTCATCTCCCAACGCCTGCGCGACCTCGAAGCCCACGGCGTCATCTCCAAGCGGCGGCTCCCGCCGCCGGCCGCGTCCAAGGTGTACGAGCTGACCGAATGGGGCCGCGAGCTCGAAGGCCTCATCGTGCGGCTCCTGCGCTGGGGCGCCCGCTCCGCGGGGATGCCGCTGGACGCGCCCATCGGCACCGACGCGCTCATCCTGGCCCTGCGCGGCCTGTTCATGCCCGTCGCCGCCCAGGGCTTCGACGCCGCCTTCGAACTGTGGATCGGCGACCGGCCCTTCATCGCCGAGATCCTCGACTCGCAGCTGCTGCTGGCCCCCGGCCGGCCCGAGCACCCGCACGCGGTCATCCGCACCGACGCCGACACCCTCAAGCGGCTCACCCTCGGCGGCAGGAGCCTCGACGTCTCCCTGCACGCCGGGCGCGTCACCGTCCAGGGCGATCAGGCGATGGCCGAGCGCTTCCTCGGCATGTTCCGCCTCCCCGAGCCTGCGGTCTCCTCCCGCGTCGACGGCGAGGTCGTCTGAGCGGCCCCGCTCGACGTGCCGCGGCGCCGACTCGAGCGTGCGGCCGCGTCCCCACGGGAACGGCACCGGGTCCTCGCGCCGGCGCGGCGTCGCTCGGGCCTCCACCGGTCGACTGACGGATGCGCCGCCCGTCGCCCCGCCCATAGTCTTGCGGGTGCACCCCACAGGCCCACAAGGAGACGAGACGACATGCACGCCATCCGACAGCACGAGTTCGGCGGCCCCGAGGTACTCCGGTACGAGCGGGTCCCCGACCCCGAGCCCGGCCCCGGCCAGGTCCGCGTCGACGCCCGCGCCGCGGGCGTCCACCTCCTCGACACCGCGTTCCGCTCCGGCGATCGGAAGCGGATCCCCTACGATCCGCCGGAACCGCCCACGATCCCCGGCCGCGAGACCGCGGGCCTCGTCGACGCCGTCGGCGAGGGGGTCGACCCGGCCTGGATCGGCAGGCGCGTCGTGGCCCACCTGGGGCCCGCCTCCGGCGGCTACGCCGAGAAGGCCGTCCGCGAGGTCGAGTCCGTCCACGAACTGCCCGAGGGCCTCGGCTTCGAGCAGGCCGTGGCGATGATCGGCACCGGGCGCACCGCGCTCATGGTCCTCGAGGTCGGGCCGCCCACCGCCGAGGACACCGTGATCGTCCCCGCCGCCGCCGGCGGCCTCGGCACGCTCCTCGTCCAGGCCGCCAAGGGGGCGGGCGCCCGTGTGGTCGGTCTCGCGGGCGGGCCCGACAAGACCGCCCGGGTGCGGGAGGGCGGCGCCGACGCGGCCGTGGACTACCGCGCCCCCGGCTGGGAGGACGCGCTCGACGAGGCCGTCGGCGGCGGGGCCACCTTGTTCTACGACTCGGTGGGCGGCGCGGTCGGCCGGGCCGCCTTCGAACGCCTCGGCTTCGGCGGCCGCATGGTGGTCTTCGGCTGGTCCGCCGGGGAGCCCACCTCGGCGAACGTCGAGGACATCGTCGAGCGCGGCCTCACCGTCTCCTCCGCGCTCGGCCCGACGCTCGTGCGGCGGATGGGCGGTCTGCGCCGCATCGAGGAGCGGGCCCTGGCGGAGGCCGCCGCCGGACGGCTCGTTCCGGCGGTCCACACCTTCGCCCTCGCCGAGGCGGGCGAGGCCCATCGTGCCCTGGAGTCGCGGGAGACGACGGGCAAGGTCGTCCTGCTGCCCTAACCGACGCGGGTCAGCTCCATGGTCGGGTCGGGCCGCGCGGGCACCCGCGCGGCCCGCACCGCGCCCGCCAGGGCGAACGAGAGCAGCAGGCCGGCGGCCGAGAGCACCACGCCCACCATCAGCGGCGCGGTGAGGCCGAACCCGGCGCCCAGGACGAGGCCGCCGAGCCAGGCGCCGTTGGCGTTGGCCACGTTGAACGCCGAGTGGTGCAGGGAGGAGGCCAGCGAGGGCGCCTTCTCGGCCCCGTCCAGCAGCAGCCGCGCCAGGATCGGACTGGCCGTCGAGGAGGCGAAGGCCACCCCGAACACGCACGCCACCGCCAGGACCGGCGAGGCCGCGGTGAAGTACATGAGCAGCAGGACCGATCCGATCGCCGCGAACGCGGCGCACATGCCCCGCAAGGGGAAGCGGTCGGCCACCTGGCCGCCGGCGGCGTTCCCGAGGGTCATCCCCACGCCGAAGACGACGAGCGTGCACGCGATCGCGAACGAGCCGAAGCCGGTCTCCTGCGACAGCAGCGGCGTCAGGTACGTGTAGCAGGCGAACATGCCGCCGAAGCCGATCATGCCCGTCAGCAGTGTCAGCACCACGCGGCTGCTGCGCAGCGCGCGGATCTCCGCGGCGGCGTCGGTCCGGCGGACCATCCCCCCGGTGTCCTGCACCGACAGCTCGATGGCGATCATCGTCACCACCGCGATCAGCGCGATGGTGACGAACACCAGCCGCCAGGTGATCAGGTCCACCGCCAGAGCGCTGAGCGGCACGCCGACGACCGTGGCGATCGGCAGGCCCGCCATGACCGTCGAGACCGCGCGGGCGCGCCGGTCGAACGGCACCAGGCTCGCCCCGACCACGGCGGCCACCCCGAAGTACGCGCCGTGCGGCAGCCCCGCGACGAATCGGGAGGCGAGCAGCACTTCGAAGGTCGGCGCGAAGGCCGTCAGCAGGTTCGCCCCGGCGAAGAACGCCATGAACGCGATGAGCAGCCGCTTGCGGGAGAACCGCGTCGTCGCGACCGTCAGCAGCGGCGCGCCGATGACGACGCCCACGGCGTAGGCGGTCACCAGTGTTCCGGCGCTCGCCAGCGAGACCTGCTCCGCGGCGGCGATCGCCGGCAGGATGCCCATGACGACGAACTCCGTGGCGCCGATGCCGAATGAGCCGATGGACATGGCGAACAGCGGCAAGCGCATGGACGACTCCAGTCGAAGACGAGAAGAAGTGAGGAGGACGCCCGCCGCTCGGTGCCTGACCGTTCACCTCTGATGCGGCTTGGGACGCCTGTGCCCAAGGGTAAGGGGGCGTCGCGCTCCCAAGGAAGTCGTTCAGATGAATTCCGGACGTGATGTCTGTCGCGCGCTAGTGGCGGTCTCGGCGGGCGGGGCCGGCGCCGAGCGGCGGAAGGGCCCTCACGCCGTGGGGAGCGGATCGGGTCCGCCGGGGATCGAGGCGGGGGCAAAGAGAAGAGGCCCTGCTGACGCAGGGCCTCGGCCGTAGGGTGGGCGGGACTTGAACCCGCGACCAATCGATTATGAGTCGACGGCTCTAACCAGCTGAGCTACCACCCCGAGGCGGAAAATATCCTCTCACACCTTTGGTCTGGCCGTTGTTCCGAGGGCGCGCCGGAAAAGGGCCTCGCACACGGCGGTGAAAGGGGGTCCGGACTCGGTGTTTCCAGTGGTGTCCGGCGATATTAACGATTCAGAAACATCTATATGTCATGCCGCAGCCGTTTTCCCCGGTTCGGCCGATAACATCTGCGCCACTTTGGCAACGGTTTCATAACGAGACATATGATTGTGGCTCACATCTCCCTAAGATTCGGCTCACTCGCATCGTTGGGCGTCTCTCGAACCCCGCGCACGCCCCACGGTGCCCGAAACCTCCGAGGGGGCCCATTGAGACGAGCGGTTCTGATGGTGTCGGCCGTGCTGGCCGGCCTGTTGCTGGGGCTGGGGGTGAGCAGCACCGCCCACGCCCAGGCGGAAGAGGTCGGCGTCAAGGGCACTCTCAAAGACCACGAGGACAACCTCGTCTCCGGCGTCGAGATCACCGTCTCCGAGGCCGACGGCACCGAGATCGCCACGGCCACGAGCGCGGAGGACGGCACCTGGACGGTACTGGTGGACGCGCCCGGCACCTATCTGGTGACCTTGGACGAATCGACGCTCCCCGACGGCCTCCTGGTGCGCAACGGCCGTCCGCAACTCGAGGTGGAGGTGCGGTCGGCGGTGCGGACGGTGCTGTTCCCCCTGGACACGCGACTCGACGAGGACGCCCGGTCGGAGGAGTCGGAGTCCCCGAGCGGCGGCGACACCGGCGATGAGGAGTCAGAGGACACTCTCGCCGGAGACGAGGCCGAGGAGGAGATCGACCCGGCGATCGAGGGCACCGGCGGCGCCACCCGAGCGATCAGCCTGCTGTTCAGCGGCATCCACTTCGGGCTGATGATCGCCCTGGCCGCGGTCGGCCTGTCGATGGTCTTCGGCACCACCGGCCTCACGAACTTCTCCCACGGCGATCTGGTCACCTTCGGGGGCGTCATGGCCCTGCTGGTCAACGTCACCTTCGGGCTGCCGGTGTGGGCCGCAGCCATCGGCGCGGTCGTCGCCGGAGCGCTGTTCGGCTGGCTCCAGGACTGGGGCCTGTGGAGCAGGCTGCGCAAGCGCGGCACCGGCCTGATCACGATGATGATCATCTCGATCGGCGTGGCGATGCTGATCCGCTTCGCCACCTTGTTCTTCGTCGGCGCCGAACGGCGGCGCTACGACGAGTACGTCGGGCAGGAGCCGTGGGACTTCGGCTGGCTCGTGATCGCCCCGAAGGAGGTCTACACCGGTCTGATCGCCGCGCTGATCTGCTCGGTGGTCGGCGCGGCACTGGTGTTCACCCGGCTGGGGAAGGCGACTCGCGCGGTGGCCGACAACCCGTCCCTGGCGGCGTCGACCGGCATCGACGTCGACAAGGTCGTGCGCCTGGTGTGGACGATCGGCGGCGCCCTGGCGGCGCTCTCGGGCGTGTTCCTGTCGATCAACGACGGCGTGAAGTTCGACATGGGCCAGCACCTGCTGCTCCTGGTGTTCGCCGCGGTGGTCCTGGGCGGGCTCGGCACCGCCTTCGGCGCGTTCCTCGGGGCCATG
>Ga0079224_100001143_pt1 | contig 29424 bp, 26 predicted proteins | sample Stecom2015_FD_80414 | JGI IMG/M metagenome (GOLD analysis project Ga0079224, IMG submission 80414) | Agricultural soil microbial communities from Utah to study Nitrogen management - Steer compost 2015 | ecosystem: Environmental > Terrestrial > Soil > Agricultural land | place: USA: Utah... | reverse complement strand
CGAAGGTGATCGCGTCGCGAAGCTTGTGGGTCTTGGGGTGCATCTCTCCCTCCGAAGTCTTGTTCTGGTATCCCATGGGAAAACCCTCCCCGGCAAAGCCAAAAGCCGAAACCGGCAAGGTGACCCGATAGTAGCGGGCAAACGGAGGAAATTAAAGCTGTGTTAAGGATAGCTTCGCTACGGCGTAACGGCGCCCCTGTGAATGTGCGAGGTTGGCAGCGAGCCTCCCGGGCGCGCGCCGTCCTCGGGTGATCCGGCAAAAAAAACGGCCCCGGTCGCCCGGGGCCGTACTTGGCGTGGTTGCTGTTGTCAGGCCTGGATCAGAAGCGCTGCTTGTACTTCATGTACCAGAACCGGCCGATGTCGAAACCGCCGTAGTTGTTGAAGTTGGAGTTCGGCTGGGTGTACATCACCGGCGTCTGGCGGTCGAAGGCGTTGTTGGCACCCAGGGAGACGGTGGCGTTCCACGGCAGGCTGACCCGGAACTGGATGTCGTGGAAGGTCGTGCCGCCCACTCGGTTGTGCGGGCTGAGGCCGCCGGTATCCGGTGCCTGGTAGTCCGGGATGTTGCACTCGGGCCCGCCAGTGAGGTTGAACGTGCAGGCTTCCTTCATGCCCGAGTAGTAACGCACGCCCCAGGTGGCGCCGAAGTCACCCATTTCCCAGTTGAGGTTGGCGTTCGAGCGCAGGCGGAAGTTGCCTCCGAAGCTCACCAGTGGTGACACCGGCGTCGTCTCGTCGTTGGTGGTCAGCAGCTCGTTCTTGCTCACGTAGGTGTTGAGCCAGGAGAGGTCGAACTGGCCCCAGTCCGCCATCTGCCAGCGGTACGTCAGGTCGAAGTCGAAGCCTTCGGTCTCCCGGAAGCCCGCGTTGCGGGTGCCGAAGCTCAGCGAGTTGACCATGCCGGTGACCGGGTCACGGGTGAAGTTGGCGCAGCGCGACTCGACGCCCAGGATGTAGCAGTCGTTGAGCATCGTGGTCGGGGTGTCGTCTACCACCGTGTTCTCGATCCGGATGTTCCACCAGTCGAGGCTCATGTTGAGGCCTTCGGCGAAGCCGGGGCTCCACACGATTCCGACCGTCTTGGACTCGGAGGTTTCCGGTTGCAGGTTCGGGTTGGACCCCGACCTGAACGCCACCGCGGTCTGGCTGTTCGGGGCATCCACCGGTTCGAGGCCTTGGCCAAGCTGGCGGTAATCCGCCGGGACCCCGTCCGCGATGCAGCGGGCGGCCACCTCGGCATTCGTGGCGGCGCTGCCGAAGTTGGTGTCGCAGGGGTCGGTGTAGTCCTCGAAGGTGTCCGAGGTGCCGCCATACAGGTCCGCCACCGTCGGGGCGCGGAAGCCCTCCGCCCAGGTAGCGCGAACCAGGACGCTTTCCACCGGCTTCCACTTCAGCCCGAACCTGTTGTTGGTGGTGTCACCGAAGGTGTTGTAGTCCGAGTAGCGGCTTGCTGCGTTGATGGACAGCTCGCGGGCGCCGGGTACGTCCGAAAGGATCGGCACGTCGATCTCGGCGTAGTACTCGTCCACCTTGTAGCCGCCGGAGGTCGGCCCGGACGCCAGGTTGGTGGAGTCGCCGCTCTGCGACAGCGCGTCAGGGAAGAAGCCGCCCTTCTCTTCGCGGAACTCGACGCCGACGGCGAAGCCGAGATCGCCTGCAGGCAGGGTGAAGAGCGAGCCCGCCAGGTTTGCGTTGTAGATCGTGGTCTCGGTTTCGCTGGTGGCGTGCTCCTCGGGGAACAGGAAGTCCTGCAGTTCCGCGTTGCCCTCGAGGCCGCCGGAATCACTCCGGCCGGCCGGGATGAGGGGATTCCAGGGGACGCAGCCCGCGATCGGGGCATCCGGGGTGCCGCAGGTCACCACTCCGGTCGCCGGATCCAGGAAGGACGGCCCGACGGCCGCGGCGACCGCGGGAATGAGGAAGTTCCCGGTACCGATCTGCAAGCCGTCATTCTCGTGGTGGACCATTCCGACAGACCAGTCGAAGTAGCGGTCCGCGAAGGTGAACGTGCCTTCCAGGGCGCCGGTGAAGCGCAGGGACTTCAACTGGTTGGAGCTCCGGCGCGGCACTTCCCAGCCGCGGTGGTAGAAGTTCACTTCCTGCGGGTCGGCGTAGCCGTGCTGGTTGCCCCACGGGTTGTAGTAGCTGTCGATCGACAGCGGGGTGCCGAAGACCGCCGACTGATAGGGGTAACCGGCGATCTGCGAGTCGGCGACGCGGTCGCTGTACAGCATCGCCGCGCGCGCGCGCACGTTGTCGGTGATGTTCAGGACGCCGTCCAGGAACATCGACTTGCGCTCGAGCGGAGTGTAGACCTGCATCTGCTCCGTGGAGTTGCTGCGGTCGGTGTTCAGGCCGTTGGCATCGAGGACGTGGTAGTTCGTGCGGTTCAGCGGGTCGGCGCCGCGGTCCAGCACCAGCAGGCTGTCGCCGACGTCGGTGGCCACGCCCCACTGGCTCACGGCAGTCCACCCCAGCTCGGGATGGTAGGAGCCGTAGGGGTAGGCGCTGAACGGCCGGTCGCTCGCCCACACGGCGTCTTCCTGCGTGTACTCGCCACTGATCGTGATCGAGCCGCGATCATTGGCCATGCCCATGACGAAATCGTAGCGCTCGCGGGTACCGTCCCCTTCGTCGTACTGGCCGTAGTAGGCGTTGACCTCCGCCCCCTCGTAGTTGCTGCGGGTGATGATGTTGACCACGCCTGCCATGGCGTCCGAGCCGTAGATGGCCGAGGCGCCGTCTTTCAGCAGCTCGATGCGCTCGACCACCGCAGCGGGAATCTGCGCCAGGTCCTGCAGGCCGCTGGTGGTGATGCCCAGCCGCTGGCCGTTCAGCAGGATCAGGGTGCGCGACGCCCCGAGGTTGCGCAGGTCGATGTACTGGCCGCCCACCGCTTCGCCCGACGACAGGGGCGAGCTGCGGCTGATCGGTGGCGTGCCCGCGGCCGTGATGTTCTGCAGGATGTCGGCGACCGTGTTGAACCCCTGGTTCTCGATGTCGTCGCGCGAAATCATCAGGACCGGCTGGGCCGTTTCGATGTCCACCTGGCGGATGCGTGAACCGGTGACCTCGATCCGGTCGAGGGTTGTGGCCTCCTGCCCGCTGTCCTGGGCCAACGCGACGCTGGTGCCGGCGACGCTGGTCGCACCCGTGACGAGCGCGAAGACAATAGCGTCGCGGAGCTTGTGGGTCTTCAAACTCATCTCTCTCTCTCCAAGTCAGTCTTGGTATCCCATGGGAACCCTTGCCCGGATGCGAAAAGACAGGCGAAGCAAGGTGAGTCGATGGTACGGGTCAGGCAAAAAAAATTAAAATGTGTTAATGCGCGCTTCGCGCGGCCGTAACAGCAAGTAAAATCAGGGGCTTGCGCGCACGGCTGTTCCGGCCCCGTGATGGCGCCGTGAAACGGTGGTTATCCCGGTGTGGCCCTGAATGGGCCCGCAGGCACGCGTCGAGTCAGAGGTCCTGCTCGTACCGCACGTAGGGCACGGTGCCCTCGTCGTCACCCTCGGCGCCCCGGGCGAAGGGGTTGCCGCTGCGGGTGAGCTTTTCAGCGCCGACCGTCAGCCGGCCGCTCCAGGGCGTGCGCCAGGTAAAGCCCAGGCCCAGGCCTTCCCAGTTGCCGATCTGGTCGGGACTGTCGACCACGCGGCCGACGATGTTGGCGCCGAAATCGCCGTAGTCCGCACCTACGGTGAGGCTGATGCTGTCCCAGCGGCCGGCGAGAGCGGGGACTTCGACCGCCGGCACCAGCCGGGCACGCGCCCAGGTGCCTCCGATCGACACTGTCGCCTCGCGGCCGATGTGTTGCTCGCCGTAGACGGTAAGGGTGTTCTCGTCGATGCGGTTTGCGGCACGGCCGGGGCTCAGCCATGCCGGCAGCGACGCGCGTGACTTTCCTACCGCGACACCGACCTCGGTGCGCCCGCGACTGAGGCTGGCGCCGGCTTGCGCCGCACCCTGGTCACGTGCACCGACGGAGGCGAGCATGCAGTTCTCCGCCAGGTTGCCGATCGCCATGCCCAGGCTGCCCGGTTTGTTGCAGAGCAGGCCCAGTTCGTCGCCGGCCTGGACGCCGAAGGCGGCCTCGAGCGTGTTGTTGCCCAACTTCCAGCGGTTGCCCGCAGCGGGCCCTTCTTCGGCGGGCTCCAACAGCAGGACCGCTTCCAGCCGGCCCTTGTCGTCCCAGATCGGCAGCGCCGCCGTGCCTGCGTCGTTCGCTTGCGCGTGGGCGCTTACCGCTCCGCCCAGGGCGAGCAGCAGTGCCAGCGTCAATCGGGACAGAGGCGTTTGCATGGTGTCAGTTACGACCGGTGGCGGTCGCGGAAGTTCCCCGGATCTCGCGTCGAGCTTAGGGGGTTTATGGTTCTTTAACAATCAATGGCGCGTGAAGCCCGTCCACGCATCCACTCACTGGGTCCTTGCCGGGGCTTCCATCTCGCCGGCGGACGCATCGAGCAGCTGTCGCAGGCGCGGCTCCCCGACCCGGTACTGCTGGCCGCAGAATTCGCAGGTGATCTCGGCAACCCCCGGCGTAGCGCTCGAGGCGGTTGCCGCCAGCGCTTCCTCTTCCCCCAGTGAGACCAGCATCGCTTCCACGCGCTCGGTCGAGCACGAGCAGCCAAAGGCCAGGTCGCGGCCTCCCAGCAATTGCACGCCGTCCTCGTGGAACAGCCGGGTCACCACCGTGGCCGCCGGCAACTCCAGCAGCTCCGCCGCATCCAGTGTGTCGAACAGCATGCTTGAGCGGTTCCAGCCGTCGTCGTCGCCTTCATCGCCCGGGAGCTTCTGCAACATCAGCCCGGCGGCGCGGGCGTTGCTGGTGGCGAGCAGCAGTCGGGTCGGCAGCTGTTCCGACTGCCGGAAGTAGTCCTCGAAGGCCCCCGAGAGGGTACCGGCTTCCAGCCCGACCAGGCCCTGGTAGCGCACCGGGTCGCGGCGCCCGCCCGCGGGTGGGTTCTCGATGGTGATGGCCAGCACGCTGTCCGCGCCGAGGTCGGACAATCCCTGCGGCACGGCGCCGCCGTCTGCAGCGATCCGGACGATGCCGCGCACCGTGCCTGCGGCGGTGCATTCGGCGAACAGCGTGCGCAGCGCACTGCGGCTGCGCAGTTGCACCGCCAACCGGCCATCGACCTTGGTGTGCCCGGTGAACAGGGCGGCCGCGGCGATCGCCTCGCCCAGCAGTGCAAGCGCTGCCGGGGCGTGGGACGCCTCCTCCCGCATCCGGTCGCGGACCTGGGTCCAGGCGTCGTCAAGCTGGACGTGGACGCCGCGCACGCCGGCACGGTCGATCAGGAAGCGGGTGAGGTGGTCGGTCGCGTCGCTCATGTTTTCGGCGGATTCCGGAGGGGACCCACCATAATGGGCCCGAGGGCAAGGTGGTGTCTGCAGGCGGGAAGGATATGCGCAAGGGCGGGAAAGGCCGGAGCCGGAGGCGTGGGCCAGTCAGGCGGTTCGTGGCCGCCATCACGTGGCTGGTGCTCGTGCTGTCGCTGGGCAGCACGATCCAGGTCGTCGCATTGCGTTTCATCGACCCGCCGTTCTCGTCCTTCATGCTCGCCCGCCAGCTGGAAGCAGCCACGGCGGGTGAGTGGGGCTACCGCGTCGACTACCAATGGCGCGACGCTCGGGATGTGTCGCCGCACCTGGCCGTGGCGGTGATCGCCTCGGAGGACCAGCGCTTCGCGCAGCACCACGGGTTCGACCTGGAGGCGATCCGCGATGCGGCCGAACGCAATGCCCGCGGCGGGCGCCTGCGCGGGGCGAGCACCATCAGCCAGCAGACGGCCAAGAACCTGTTCCTGTGGGGTGGGCGCAGCTGGGTGCGCAAGGGCCTGGAGGCCTGGTACACGCTGTTGATCGAGGCACTGTGGCCGAAGCAGCGGATCCTGGAGGTGTACGTGAACATCGCCGAGTTCGGTGACGGCGTGTACGGAGCCCAGGCGGCCTCGCAGCGCTTTTTCGGCAAGGATGCGAGTGCCCTCACCGCCGCCGAGGCCGCCCGCCTGGCAGCCGTCCTGCCCAGCCCGCGACGCTACAGCGCAGCCAACCCGGGCCCCTACGTACAGCGACGTACCGGGCAGATCCAGCGGCAGATGCGACAGATCGGTGGCAGCGGGTACCTCGAACGGCTGTGACCCGGCGCGGGCTACCATCCGCGCATGAATCCGTTACCCGAGCATGACCGGCTCACCGTAGTCGTGGCCGCCTACAACGAGGCCGACACCCTGCCGCTGCTGCAGCCGCGCATCCTCGCCGCGCTGGACCAGGCGCAGGCGCGCTTCGGGCTGGACGGGCGCGTGCTGTATGTCGATGACGGCAGCCGTGACGCAACCTGGCAGGTCATGTGCGAGCTGGCCGCCGCCGATCCGCGGATCGGGCTGCTGCGGCTGTCGCGCAACTTCGGCAAGGAGATCGCGCTGACCGCGGGCCTGGACACGGTCGAGCGGGGCGGCGCGCTGATCCTGGATGCCGACGGGCAGGACCCGCCCGAGCTCATGCCGCAGTTCATCGAGCACTGGCGCCAGGGCTACGACGACGTCCATGGCACACGCGTGGTGCGGGAGGGCGAGGATTGGATCAAGCGGGGCACCGCGCACCTGTTCTACCGGGTGATCGGTCGGCTGTCGAAGACTCCGATCCCGGCCGACACCGGCGATTTCCGGCTTCTGTCCGCGCGCGCCCTGGCCGCGTTGCGCCAGTTGCGTGAGCGGCACCGCTTCATGAAGGGGCTGTTCGGCTGGGTCGGCTTCAACCGCATCGCGATCGAGTACGAGCGCGAGCCCCGTGCGGCCGGGCGCAGCAAGTACAACCTGTGGCAGCTGTGGAACTTCGCGCTGGAAGGCATCACCGGCTTCTCGACCGCGCCGTTGCGGCTGGCCACCTACCTGGGTTTGCTGACCGCGCTGGTCGCCTTCGGCTACGGCGCCTGGGTGATCGCCAAGGCGCTGCTGTTCGGCGACCCGGTGCAGGGCTGGCCGACGATGATGTCGGTGATCCTGTTCCTGGGCGGGGTCCAGCTCATCGCGCTTGGCCTGATCGGGGAATACCTCGGTCGCCTCTACATGGAATCCAAGCAACGTCCGCTCTACCTTGTTGACACATGGCTGCCCCCGTCGGGGGTAGGCTCGGTGCGGGTCGAACGCGTAGGAGGTGAAAGCCATGCGCAACGTGAGGCACCTGCTGGAGGTCAAGGGCAGTGAGGTGTACTCCATCGGGCCGGACGCGCCGGTGGTCGATGCCATCCGCCTGATGGCCGAAAAGGGGATCGGCGCCCTGGTGGTGCTGCGGGAGGGCCAGCTGGCCGGCGTGGTGTCCGAACGCGATTACGCCCGCAAGATCGTGCTGCAGGGGCGGTCCTCGTCCAGTACCCGGGTCGACGAGATCATGACCGGCAACGTGGTGCAGGTCGGGCTGGACGACACGGTCGACCATTGCATGCAGCTGGTCACCGATCGCCGGCTGCGCCACCTCCCGGTCGTCGACGCGAGCGGGCGGGTGGTCGGCGTGGTCTCCATCGGCGACCTGGTCAAGGCCGTGATCGAGGCGCAACAGGAGGAACTGGACCAGTTGCAGCGCTATATCGCCGGGTAGCGCTGCCGGCTCAGTGCGCGTACTCGCCGCCGCACGACGAGTCCTCGCCCGGGCCGAGTTCGAGGGTCGCCAGCAGGGCGGCCGGCGGTGCGATGCTGCCCAGGGTCAACGCGACGGCGGCCCGCAGCGCGATCGGACCCGGATCCAGGCCGAGGTCCGGGTCGAGGAAGCTCCCCTGCACCAGCAGGGGGGTGCGGAACGCAAGCAGGCTGCGGTCCTTGGGCCGGGGCCGGATGGTAAGGTCCAGCCGCTCCGCGCCGAGGTCGATGCTGCCTTCGCCCACCAGGATGGTATCGGTGGTGTCGAAGGCCAGCGAGCGGGCCTCCATCACCCCGCCAGTCACCTCGAAGTCCGCGAATGCACAGCGGATCGGGATCATCCGGTCCTCGCCCAACTTGTACTTGATGGCTTCGGCCAGGTCGATGCCTGCCAGCTCCATCACCAGGTTGCTGATGGAGCCGTGCCCGGTGCCCAGCGCCACTTCGCCATCGGCGCTGCCGAGCATCCGCGCGATCGAGTTGCCGTTGCCCGCCAAGCGCGCGTGGCCGCTCACCCGCCCGACGGCGTTCTGCAGCAGTTCGACGTCCGGCAGCAGGTCCGACAGGTCCAGGCCGGCGGCATTGATGTCGGCGTCGGTCCTGATTGCATCCTGGCGCGCATCCATCCGGACGGTCGACCGGATCGTGCCACCCGCCACGCCGAAGTCCAGCGGATCCAGCCGCAGCAGTCCGGCTTCCAGCACCAGATGGGCGTCCATGTCGTCCAGCGGCAGCACCGGCGAATTGATCCGCGTCGCTTTCAGGCGGACGTCGGCGTCCATCGAGCGCAGCTTGCCGAGTTCATAGGGGTGGTCGGGCAGGATCCGGCCCTGGGCGCGCCGCTGCTGCGCGTGCGAGGCGAGTTCGGGGTTGGTGGATTCCTCGCCATCGCCATCCGGCGGGGCGCCGATGAAGCCTCCCAGGTCATCGAAATCGAGCAGGGACGAGTGCAGGTCGCCCTCCAGCAGCGGGCGCTCACCGCCGGTGGTAAAGGCGGCGTTTCCACCCAGGTCGCTCTCGCCCACCACGCCGGTGAAGTCATCGTAGTGCCAGGTGCTGCGTTGCCCGTCGATTTCCCGGGTCAGCCGGCCCTCGAGCCGGTACGGAGGAGTGGGGGGCAGGGCGACGCCGACCAGGGGGAACAGGTCCTCCAGGTCCTGCCCCGCAAGCTCGAACTGCAGGTCGAAGTCACGAAGGCGCAAAGGATCGAGCAGGGTGCCACGGGCGTGCGCCCGAGTGGCGCCGGCCCGGGCGCGGACGTCCACGCGGTAGGGCGCCTCGGTGTCCATCAGCTCCAGCGGCGATTCGCCGCTGCCTTCCAGGGTGAACTCGTTCCCCTCCCAGGTACCGCCGCCCGAGACGAACACGTCGGGGTTCCGGACCGCGGCGCCTTGCCTGGACGCCTCGCCGGCGGCCCCGTCTCCGGCATTGGCGTCGTCATCCGCGGTGGCGCCCGCCTCGGGATCCACCGCGCCCGCCGTGCTTCCGCCCGCGGTCGCGACGGCAGAAAGGTCGGCAACGGTCCGGCTTCCTTCGGGACTGCTGGCAATACCCACCAGGATGTCGGTTTCGTTGGCCGCATCCAGGTAGCGCAGCGCACCCGACTCGATCACGGCCCGCCCGAGCCGGAGCTCCCACCGGCTGTCGCCGCTCTCATCGGGGTCGAACATCCAGTTGCCGGCACCGTCGGGACCCCGTTCCAGCAGCACGCGCGGGCTGGCCAGCAGAAGTTCGGGGAGCTCCACCCGACCCCGCAGCAGCGGCCACAGCCTGATCCTGAACTCCAGCCGCTCCGCCCGCGCCATGTCGGCGATCCCCGACCACTCCGCGTTGCCCAGGCGCAAGCGCTCGGCGCTGATCCTGGGCGCCAGTCCCAGGTCCACGTCGAGGTCGCCGCCAATCCGGAACTCGCGGCCGGTAGCGGCCTCGACCCGTCGCTCCACCGGGCCCTTGAACCAGTTCCAGTCCCATGCCAGCACCAGGATGATGACGGCCACGACCACTACGACGAGGAAGGTCAGCCACGGATGGCGGACCGGTGCATTGATCCACCCGCGTCCGCCCTTGGAAGCGCTGCGGTTCACTGGGGACACCCCGGCTCAGTCGCGCTTGCAGGCGAACAGGCCACCTTCATCCCGGGCCAGCGTCGCACCGCTTTCGTCGAGGCTGAACTCCAGTGCCTCGCCGGCATACAGCGGCGGGCTGCGGTCGGCAACCGGCAGGTCGATGACGCGGCCGTCCAGGGCGGACACCCGGGCCATGTCCGCGGTCAACTCCACGGTCCAGCCACCGTCGCAGCTGTAGCGGGTGACCCCGTCGTCAGCCTGGTCGCCGAGGTCGCTGGCGCCGCGCGGGTCCGACGGGTTGCGCTCGCCCTGGTCCGGAGCCACTTGGGTGGCTGCGAACTCGGGCTCTGTTTCGGTGCTGTCGCCGCCGCAAGCCGCCAATCCCAGTGCGACGGCCAAGGCGGCAAGAGGGAAGGGGTGGACGATTCGAAAGGCCATGGGCACTTTCCCCGCTGCGGAAAGACCTTCACCTTCAGCAGCACCGGGTAAAGCATCGGTGAACGCGTCCGGGCGCGTTCACCGCACGGTTCAGGCCGGGTCGACCGCCTGCGCGTGTTCGCGCGTGGCGCGGAACTCGACGCCCGGGGCGCGCTCCTGGGCCAACTGGAGGTTCACCCGGGTCGGGGCGAGGTACACCAGTTCGCCGGCCCCATCGAGTGCGAGGTTGGCCGCGTTGCGGTCGCGGAACTGCTCGAGCTTCTTCTCGTCCTCGCAGTGGATCCAGCGCGCCGTGGCGACGCTGACCTGCTCGAAGATGGCGTCGACTCCGTACTCCGCCTTGAGCCGGTAGGCCACCACGTCGAACTGCAGCACGCCGACCGCGCCCAGGATCAGGTCATTGCCCAGCAAGGGCTTGAAGAACTGGGTGGCGCCTTCCTCCGAGAGCTGCGCCAGTCCCTTCTGCAGCTGCTTGAGCTTGAGCGGGTCACGCAGCCGCGCCCGGCGGAACAACTCGGGGGCGAAGTTCGGGATCCCGGTGAAGGCGAGCTTCTCACCCTCGGTGAAGGTGTCTCCGATGGAAATGGTGCTGTGGTTGTGGATGCCGATCACGTCGCCCGGCCATGCCTCTTCCGCGACCTCGCGGTCGGACGCCATGAAGGTCAGCGCGTTGGCGAGCTTCATCTCCTTGCCGCTGCGCACATGGAACGCCTTCATGCCGGCAGCGAAGCGGCCCGAACACACCCGCATGAAGGCCACCCGGTCGCGGTGCTGCGGGTCCATGTTGGCCTGGATCTTGAACACGAAGCCGGTCAGGCGCTCCTCCTCCGGAGCGACGTCGCGGCTGGTGGTGGCACGTGGCCTGGGTGAGGGTGCGTGCTGGACGAAGAAGTCCAGCAACAGCTGCACGCCGAAGTTGTTGACCGCCGAGCCGAAGAAGACCGGGGTCAGGTCACCGGCCAGGTAGGCGTCGAGGTCGAACGGGTGGCTGGCACCCTGCACCAGCTCCAGTTCGCCGCGCAGTTCAGCCATCACGTCCGCGCCCAGCCGCTGCTCCAGTCCCGGGTCATCGATGGACGGGAAGATGGTCGAGTCCTGGCGGGTGAAGTTGCGGCCCGGTTCGTACAGGTGCACCTCGCCGGTGACCAGGTGGACGACCCCCTTGAGGCGCTTGCCCATGCCGATGGGCCAGGTCACGGGCGCGCAGCGGATGCCGAGCACCGATTCGACCTCGTCGAGCAGCTCGATCGGCTCCTTGCCCTCGCGGTCGAGCTTGTTGATGAAGGTCATGATCGGCGTATCGCGCAGTCGGCACACCTCCATCAGCTTGATGGTGCGCTCCTCCACGCCCTTGGCCACGTCGATCACCATCAGCGCGGAATCGACCGCGGTGAGCACGCGGTAGGTGTCCTCGCCGAAGTCGGCGTGGCCAGGCGTATCAAGCAGGTTGACGATGCGCCCGCCGTACGGGAACTGCATCACCGAACTGGTCACCGAGATCCCGCGCTCCTGTTCCAGCTTCATCCAGTCCGAGGTGGCATGCCGGGCCGCCTTGCGGCCCTTGACCGAACCGGCCATCTGGATCGCGCCGCCGAACAGCAGCAGCTTCTCGGTCAGGGTGGTCTTGCCCGCGTCGGGGTGGGAGATGATGGCGAAGGTGCGGCGGCGCTGCGCCTGGACGGAAAGTTCGGACATGGGGCGGAGCACCGGTGGCGCGGCTCTGGATCGGCGGGGAAGCCGGCAATTATACGGGCGCGCCGGTCCTGCACGGGTTCTGTGACCGACTGCCCGGGCGCTGGCTCAAGTCAGCGGCGGGCCAGCCGTCAATAGCCGTGGCGGGACATCCCGCACGTCCTTTTGCTGGAGGAATACGGTGCTCATCCTGATCTGCGGTGAAGAGTCGGCCCGCGTCGACGAGTTGCGCCAGGCCCTGGCTGATTTCGGCCTGGACTGGCGGGTGGAGGGTGCCGCCAGTGCCGTCGGCCTGGCTTCGCCGGCGGGCAACGCGCAGGTCGAGGCACTGGTGTCCACCATGCCGCGTGACGACGCCGAGCGCACGGCCCTGGCCGCATTGCGCGACGCGCACCCGGGGGCCGTGCGGATCATGCTGCTCGAGTCGGGGCAGGGCAGTGACGCCTTGCAACTGCTCGACAGGGCGCATCGTGTGCTGCGCCGGCCGATGGATCCGCTGGAGGTGGTCGACGCACTGGAAAGCGTGATGGAACTGCGGGAGCTCCTGGACAACCCGGAGCTGAAGCAGGCGATCGGACGGGTGGAGTCGCTGCCCGCACCGCCCCGGCTGTACCTGGAACTGGTGCGGATGATGCAGGACCCGGAGGTATCGATGGGGGCCGTGGCCGAGCTGCTCGGGCGCGACCCGGCGATCGCGGCGCGGGTCCTGCGCTTGTGCAACTCGGCCTACTTCTCGGCCGGGCGCGAGGTCACCGACATCCGTGCCGCGGCGACCCGGCTCGGGCTGCAGACCTTGCGCCAGGTGGTGCTGGCGAGCGAGGCGTTGACCCACGACGAGATCGACGACGAGGAGCGCGAGGCAATGCAGGCGCGCGCGCTGCGGGTTTCGCAGCTGGCGGCGCGCTTCCTGGGCGGTGCCAGTGCGGAGCTCGCCGCGACGGCCGGCCTGCTGGCGGAGGTCGGGCGCCTGTTGCCAGCAGCGAACCAGGACCCCGACGAGGCGGTCGCGGACCCGGACGCCGAACCGGACCCGGCGCCGGACCAGCAGCATGCAGCCGCCGGAGCGTACCTGTTGGGGCTGTGGGGCCTGCCCGATCCGATCGTCGAGGCGGTCGCCTTCCAGTACGGACCGCGGCGCACCCGCACCGGCGGGTTCTGGGTGGCGGGCGCGGTGCACGTGGCGAGCGCACTGGTGAACGGCCGGGCCGTCGACACCGAGTACCTGCGCGCGGTGGGGCAGCTCGACAAGCTGCCGCGTTGGCAGGAACTGGCAGAGCAGGCCGCGGCGGCCGGACGGGCGGCCTGAGCGGGTGAGCTGGGGTGCGCCCCAGATAGGGCGCGACCCAGTTGGCACTCCAGCCTGCATGCACTCTACTCGGCTCCATACCAACCACAGGGTGGATGTCATGCAGGCGAGCCAGCTCACGATCGACAACCTCACGATCAATCCCGAGGCGCTGGACGGCCCGATCAAGGCCAAGGCCAAGGGCAACGAGTTCTTCTATGAGAACTCGAACTACGACATCCGCCTGACCGACACCGGCACGGTGCACATCACCAGCAAGGCAAGCGGCGAGAGCTACCGGATCTGGGGCGACCCGCACGTGGAGATCGACGGCCAGCACGCCTTCGACTTCTATGGCGACACGACCTTCATGCTCGAGGACGGCACCAAGGTCACGATCCAGACCAAGCCCGCGCATGACGATGCCAGGGTGACCTACGCCTCGACCGTCACGATCACCGACGGCACCACCGGCCAGACCACCCAGGTCACCGGCGTGGACCCGTTCACCCGCGGCGACCTTGCGGTCAGCCACCACATCAGCGACTCGGCCCGGGTCGAGGCGGCCGCGAACGACGGCAACGTGATCCGCGAGAACCCGTTCGGAGCGGGCTTCCTGGGGGTCGACGGGAACGGCAACTTCGGCGTGGTGGTGGACCAGGAGTACATCAACCTGACCGACCACCGGCTCAACGGGTCGGAGCTGGCGGGCGATCAGTTCAAGGCACTGTTCACCGCGCTGCAGTCGTTCGGCAACCTGCTGGCGATGTTCCAGGGCCTGCTGTCGGTGAGCTTCTCCAGCAGCGCCGACGCCGAGCCGGGGCAGCAGCCGGCGGTCAACCTCAACCTGCCTGGCCAGTTCGAGTTCACCATCAAGGGCCCGAACGCGTTCTGACCTGATCGCCGCCGGCGAGGGAGGGCAGGCCTTCCATGCGGAACGGGAGCGAGACCAGCTGCATCCCGCGATTGGCCTGCACCGAGAAATGCAAATGGGGGCCCGTGGTGTAGCCGGTGTCCCCCGACAGCCCGATCCGGTCGCCGGCGCGCACCTGCTGGCCGGGCGTGACCAGCACCCCGCCGGGCTGCAGATGCGCGTAGACCGTCATGCTGCCGTCGCGGTGCAGCAGGCGCACGTAGTTGCCGCTGGCGCGGTTCCGGTGGGCGACGCCGTCCCGGCAGGACGACTCGATCTGCATCACCACCCCGTCGCGGGCGGCCAGCACCGGCGTGCCCTGGGGTACCGCCAGGTCAATGGCGTAACGGTTCTCCGGGTCCTGGTGGCTGAAGCCGCCTTCGTATCCCTGGTCCATGCGCACGGCCGCGGAATCCAGCGGCAGCCGGTACACCACGTCTTCGGGCCGGGTGCCAGGCTCGCCGGGAATACTGCGTACCTGCAGCCGGAACCGCGGTCCGGTGCCGCCGGCCTCAGGTTCGATCACCGTGACGACCCGGCTCCCCTTGGCGGGAAGCGTGGCGCGGGCCGGAAGCGCCGGGCGCGAGGAGACATCGCGGGACTCGGCGAAGTCCACCAGGACCTCCGCCGGTCCAGCCAGGCGGTTGTCGGCCCACACCAGCCAGCGGCTGCCCTGGTCCTCCACGCGGAGCGTCGCGATGCTGCTGCCGTCGCCCGCCGGTCCGGCCAGCGAAGCACGTGAAAACAGGCAGAACGGCAGGAGCAAGGCGAGGACCGCCCAGTGCAACGGATTGCGCATGGCAGCAGGGCACTCAGCACTCGATGACGTTCACCGCCAGCCCGCCGCGGCTGGTTTCCTTGTACTTGTCCTTCATGTCGTTGCCGGTCTCGCGCATGGTCTTGATGACCTTGTCGAGGGTGACCTTGTGGGTTCCGTCGCCGCGCATGGCCATGCGGCTGGCGTTGATCGCCTTGACCGCGCCCATGGCGTTGCGCTCGATGCAGGGGATCTGGACCAGGCCACCGATGGGATCACAGGTCAGCCCGAGGTTGTGTTCCATGCCGATCTCGGCCGCATTCTCGACCTGGCCGGGGGTGCCCCCGATGGCAGCGGTGAGGCCTGCGGCGGCCATGGAGCACGCTACGCCGACCTCGCCCTGGCAGCCGACCTCGGCGCCGGAAATGGAGGCGTTTTCCTTGTAGAGGATCCCGACTGCCGCCGCGGTCAGCAGGAAGGTGTGGATGCCCGTGCGGTCGGCGCCGGGAACGAAGCGTTCGTAATACTGCAGCACCGCCGGGATGACCCCCGCCGCGCCATTGGTCGGGGCGGTGACGACCCGGCCCCCGGCGGCGTTCTCCTCGTTCACCGCGAGCGCGAACAGGTTCACCCAGTCGAGCATGGTCAGCGGGTCATTGGCCATGGCGTCGGGAAGCGCCGACAGGTGCGCCAGCAGGCCCGGCGCTCGCCGCGTGACCTTCAGCCCGCCGGGGAGGGTGCCGCCGGAGCGCAGGCCGCGCTCGATGCAGGACTTCATGGCCGCCCAGATCTGGTCCAGTCCGGCCTCGATCTCCTCGCGGCTGCGCCAGACCTGCTCGTTGGCCATCATCAGCCCGGCCACGCCAAGCCCGCTCTGGTTCGCGGTGGCAATCAGTTCATCGCCGCTGGAGAACGGGTAGGGAACGGCCGTGGTGTCGGCCACGATCCGGTCCTCGGCCGCCTCGTCCTGGTTGACCACGAAACCGCCGCCGACCGAGTAGTAGTCGCGCGTCGCCAGCACGTTGCCGTCCGCGTCATAGGCGGTGTAACGCATCCCGTTGGTGTGGAACGGCAGCTTCTGGCGCTTGTTCATGATGAGGTCGCGCTTCTCCTCGAAGGCGATCTCATGGCGGCCGAGCAGGCGGATGCGGCCCTCGCCGCGGATGCGCTCGAGGATGCCGGGGATCAGGTCCGGGTCGATCCGGTCGGGCCAGTGCCCTTCCAATCCCAGCATCACCGCCTTGTCGGTGCCGTGGCCGCGTCCGGTCAGCGCCAGTGAGCCGAACACTTCCGTGCGCACCCGCGCCACCCGGTCGAGGTGGCCTTCGTCGGCGAGCCAGTGTTCGACGAAGCGGGCGGCGGCGCGCATCGGCCCGACGGTATGCGAAGAGCTCGGCCCGATGCCGATCTTGAACAGGTCGAAACAGCTGACGGCCATGGCGAATTTCAGCAGCGGGGCGGGGGCCCGGGACGGCGCCGTACTATATCCGACCCCTTCTGTACCGGACCCCGCCACATGCCCCTGATCCTCTACCAGCGCGACGACTGCCAGCTGTGCGACCTGGCGATCGAGGTGCTGGCGGAAGCGCGCGCAGGTGACTTCCAGAGCGTGTTCATCGACGACGACGAGGAGCTGGAAGCACGCTACGGCATCCGCGTGCCCGTGCTGCGCCAGTCCGATGGCCGCGAGCTGGGCTGGCCGTTCGACGCCGGCGCCGTGCGGGCCTTCCTCGCCCCCTGAGCCCGCCAGGGCCGGGTTGCGCGCCCGGCCGCCATCGCCGACTCTGGGCGCGCCAGGGAGGCTCCGGGGAAAGGGGATGGGAAAGCAGGAAAGACCTCGACCGCGCGCGCGACTGGGTGGCGTGTTGTGGCTGGTGCTCGCGGTGCTGGCCGCGGCGCCGGCGGTGGCCGGCGGGGTGCGCGTGCCGCCGATGCCGCAGCCGCGCCTGCTTGGCGTGGCCGACGGCCTGCCCTCGAGCGCGGTCAACGGGATCGACCGTGACCGGCAAGGCTATGTCTGGGTGGCGACCGCGGACGGCCTGGCGCGCTATGACGGCACCGGTTTCCGGACCTGGACCCATGACCCGGCGGACCCCACGACGCTGCCCGGCAACTATGTCACTGCGCTGCACGTGGACGCGCTGGACCGGATCTGGGTGGCGGTGGAAGGGCGCGGCCTGAGCATGCTCGACCATCGCCGGTCGACGTTCCGCCATTTCGACGCGTCGTCCGAGGTGTGGGCGATCACGAGCGCCGGCGGAGCGCTCTGGTACGGCAGCTTCGACGGCGGTGTGCGCCGCCTGGATCCCGGGCAGCCCGAGGGAATGGTGCATTTCGCCGGGGAGGACTCGGGCTTGCCGGCCGACACCATCCTGGCGCTGGCCTTCGATCACGCCGGGACCCTGTGGGCCGGGACGACGGCCGGGCTGGCCCGCTTCGACGGGGTGCGTTTCGAGCCGGTCGCCCTGCCGGGCGGGGCACCCGGGCCCATCGTCTATTCGATCATCCCGGAGGGGCCAGCGCTGTGGGTCGGGACGCGCACGGGCGTCTACCGCCTGGAGCCCGGCAGCGGCTGGTCGACCCCGCCATGGTCGGGGCACTTCGGCGCTGGCAACGCGGTCTTCGCCATCGAGCCGGACGGGGATGCAGGCCATTGGCTGGCCACCCAGCAGGGGCTGTGGCACCTCCCGGAGGAGGGTGAGCCGCAGCGGACGCCGGTCGGCGGCAAGGGGCCCGTCCGCCCGCTGCAGCAACTGCTCCGGCAGGACGATGGCGCGCTATGGATGCCCGTGCCCGGCGTCGGGCTGGGATTCCTGCGCGCCGACTGGCGTCGCCTGGCGATGCTGTCCGGCGAACACGGCGGCCTGTCCGGCGAGCTCTACCGCGACATCGCTCCGGCTCGCGATGGCGGACTCTGGTTGCTCGCCCGTGGCGGCCAGCTCGAGCAGGTGGCGCAGGATGGAAGCGTGCGGGCAATTGCACCACGGATGCAGGCCCGGCTGGCGGCGCTGCGGCCGCTGACGTTGCTGGAAGACGGGCAGGGCCGGTTGTGGATCGGGGGCAGTGGGTCGGGCGCACTGGCGCGCCTCCGGGGCGAGGGCGATGAACTGCTCGTATGGCATCACGAGAGCGCCGAGGACCCGACCATGCTCGGCCAGGTCGACCACCTTGCCCTGGCGCCAGACGGCACCCTGTGGCTGTCCAATGCCGGCTCGGGCCTGCAGCAGCGGGATGTCGGAAGTGGCCGGGTATTGCGCAACATCCCGCACGGACCGGGTCACGGCCTGGCGGATGCCGCGCTGGAGGCAATGGGTTTCGACCCCTCCGGCCGGTTGTGGGTGGCGGGGGCCTCGGGGCTCGCCGCCTGGGAGGCGTCGGAAGACCGGTTCGTCCCGGCACCGGGAATCGACCGCGGCGAGCGGGTGTTCGGCTTCGCGTTCGCCAGCCCGGGCGAGCTGTGGCTGCAGCGACTCACCGGGCTGGAGCAGTACCTCTTGCGCGACGGGCGGTGGCAGGCCGGACAGCGCGCCGGGGTGGCGGAGGGCGTTCCCTCGGTGGAAGGCGCGGGGCTGGCGGTGGACCCCGCCGGTCGGGTCTGGCTGGCAAGCAGTCGGGGCCTGCACCGCTGGGACCCGGTGGCGCGCAGCTTGCGCAGTTTCGGCCTGGCCGACGGGCTGGCGAGCCAGGAGTTCCTGGACCAGGGCATGGTGCTGGCCCCAGGCGGCGTGCTGGGCGCGGCGCTGGCCGATGGTTCGGTGCTGCTGTTCGACACGCTGGCCGGGGACCCGCCGCCGCGCGAGCCGTCGCTGGCGATCGACGGATTCTCGGTGCGGCGCGACGGGGCCTGGCATCCGTTGCCGGCGGGTGCGCCGGAACTCCTTCCCGGTGACCGTGAGCTGCGGCTCGAGTTGAGCCTGCTGTCCTTCGACAACCCGGCCAGCAGCCGCTTCCTGACCTGGCTGGAGGGGCACGACACCGGATGGATCGAGCAGGTCGGGATCGCCGAGCGGGTGTGGGCCGGCCTGCGCCCGGGACGGCACACGATCCGCGCCAGGGCGGTTGACGCCGCCGGCAACACCTCTGTCGAGCAGCGCGTTGCCTTCGTGTTGCCGCCGCCATGGTGGCGCAGCAACGCCGCGATCGCCGGCTGGTGCGTGCTGGCCATGCTGTTGGCCGGGGCCGGCACCCTGGCCATGCGTCGACGCCTGCTCCACCGACAGCGCTTGCGGGCAGCCGAACGTGAGCGCCTGCTCGCGCTGGAAGCGTCCGAAGCCAAGAGCCGTTTCCTCGCCAACCTCGGGCACGAGGTGCGCACGCCCATGACCGGAGTGCTGGGCATGACCGAGTTGCTGCTCGACCACCCGCTCGAAGCCGGACAGCGTGAGCGCGCGGAGTCGATCCGCAGCGCCGGCGAGCACCTGCTTCGGCTGCTCGATGACGCACTCGACCTGGCGAGGATCGAAGCGGGCAAGCTGGAACTGGAGCAGGCACCGTTCGTGGTCCGTGAGCTGGTCGACTCGCTCGCCGGGCTGATCGAGCCGCTGGCCCGGCGACGCGGGCTGGCCTTCACCTGCCTGGTCGCGGAGGACACCCCGGTGGCGGTCCTGGGCGACGCGACACGGGTCCGCCAGGTGCTGCTGAACCTGCTCGGCAACGCGGTGAAGTTCACTTCCCGCGGCAGCGTCGGCCTGGAAGTGGCGCAGGACGAGGGCGGCGGCATCGTACTGGTGGTGGAGGACACCGGGCCGGGGTTGCAGCCTTCGCAGGTCGAGCGCCTGTTCCGTCGTTTCGAACAGGTGGACGGCGCACGCACCGCGACGCGCTATGGAGGCAGTGGCCTTGGCCTGGCGATCTGCCAGGAACTTGCCGCCGCGATGGGAGGGGCGATCGGGGTGGACAGCGTGCCCGGGCGGGGTACCCGCTTCATCGTCCGGCTCCCGTTGCCGGCCGTGCCGCCACCCGCGGGCGAGCCCGCCGTGGATGCCGTGGCCGGAGTCGGGCGGTCGCTGCTTCTGGTGGAGGACGACCCCGTGGTCGCCGAAGTCCTTGCCGGCTTGTTGCGCGGCCAGGGCCACACCGTGACCGTGGCCGGCCACGGCCTGGCCGCCCTTGCCGAAGCCGCGGTGCTGCGTTTCGACGCGGCGCTGCTGGACCTCGACCTGCCGGGGATGGACGGACTGGCGCTGGCCCGGCAGCTCCGCCAGCAGGGCCTGCGCGTGCCCTTGCTGGCGATCACCGCGCGCGCCGATCCGGCGGCCGAGGCCGAGGCCGCGGACGCCGGCTTCGCCCACTTCCTGCGCAAGCCGGTCACCGGCCGCCGGCTGGCGGGGGCCCTCGCGATGGCGTTGGGCGGTGCGGAAATGAAGAGTGCGGAACTCAGCGTGCGCTGAGCGAGTGCACTGCCTCCACTAGCACCGCGACGTGGTCGGGATCCATGTCGGGCGACATGCCGTGGCCGAGGTTGAACACGTGGCCTTCGCGGGAGCCCCCGTTCCCGGCCCGATACGCCTCGAGCACCCGCCCCGCCTCGCGCCGGATGGCCTCGGGGCTGCCATACAGGGTCGACGGGTCCAGGTTGCCCTGCAGTGCCACCTGGCCACCGGTCCGCCGTGCGGCTTCATCCAGGTCGATGGTCCAGTCCACGCCGAGCGCGTCGGCGCCGGTAGCGGCGAGTTCCTGCAGGTACGGGCCGTTGCCCTTGCCGAACAGGATCAGCGGGACGCGGGCATCACCTTCGCCACGGTCCAGCTCGGCGGCGATGCGCGCCATGTAGCGCAATGAGAACTCGCGGTACATCGCGGGCGACAGCACGCCGCCCCAGGTATCGAATACCTGCAGGACCTGCGCACCGGCGGCGCGTTGCGCCTGGAGGTAGGCGATCACCGCGTCCGTGACCACGTCCAGCAGGCGGTGCATCGCCGCGGGCTCATTGAGTGCCAGCGCCTTGACCAGCCCGTGGTTCTTGCTGCCGCCACCCTCGACCATGTAGCAGGCCAGGGTCCATGGGCTGCCGGAGAAGCCGATCAGCGGCACGGCGCCGTCGAGCTCGCGCCGGATCAGCGAAACGGCGTCGGTGACGTAGCGCAGTTCCCCGGCCATGTCCGGCACCGCCAGGCGCTCGATGTCGGCGGTGCTGCGCACCGGGCGCTCGAACTTCGGCCCCTCGCCCTCGGCGAAGTACAGGCCCAGGCCCATGGCATCGGGAATGGTGAGGATGTCCGAGAACAGGATCGCCGCGTCCAGCGGAAAGCGGCGCAGCGGTTGCAGCGTGACTTCGCAAGCGATTTCCGGATTCTTGGCCATGGCCAGGAAGCTGCCGGCCTTGCGGCGCACCTCCAGGTACTCCGGAAGGTAGCGACCCGCCTGGCGCATCAGCCACACCGGGGTGTGATCCACCGGTTGGCGGCGCAGGGCGCGCAGGAGGCGGTCGTTGCGAAGCGGGCTGGACAAGATCGGGCTCCTTACGGACAGGTGGAACGCGGACCCCGCGGGCCCGGTGGTGGACGCGACATCGTACGCGATACCCCCGCTCCTTCCCTGTCCGCACGTTCAGCGCGGGACCCCGCTCCCTTGGCTGAACACCACCTGGAAGCCACGCTGGAGCTGCTGGTCGCGCGCCTTCTCGAACGCGGCGAAAGCCAGCTCGCGTTCCAGGAATTGTTGCCGCCGCAGCTGGCTGCGCCCGCCAATCACCCCGGTTTCGCGGACCAGGGTCCAGCCGCCGAGCAGGTCGGGCTCGAGCATGAGCTGGACGAAGCGGGGCGCTTCGTCGCCTTCCGGGCGTTGCTGCATGAGGACGCGCATGCACGCATTCTAGGCGGGAGCGCCAGCGGCTGCGTCAGCCTTCGCGGAGCGTCTCCGTCACCGCCGCTTCCGGTACCGCCCGGACCACCTGCGCCTGGCCGGCCCCGGCCCAGAGAATGAAGCGGAGGCCCCGGGCGTCGGCTTTCTTGTCCAGTCGCATCCGTGCGAGCAGGGCGTCGGCCCGAAGGCCGGGCGGGAGCGAAGTCGGAAGGCCCAGTTGCTCCAGTACCCGGCGCAGGCGGGTGGTGTGGTCGTCCGGTGCCAGGCCCAGCCGTGCCGAAAGCCGCGCGGCAAGCACCATGCCGACGGCCACCGCCTCGCCATGGTTCAAGCCGTCGCCGGCACCGGCGTATCCCTGCTCGGCCTCGATCGCATGGGCGAAGGTGTGGCCGAAGTTCAGCAGCGCACGTTCGCCGTGCTCGAAGGGATCGCGTTCGACCACCCCGGCCTTGTACCGGCAGGACCTGACGATGGCCTCGGTCAGCGCCTCATCGTCCCGCGACAGCAGGGCGCCGGCGTTCGCCTCGAGCCACCCGATGAACCCGGCATCGAGGATGGCGCCGTACTTCACCACCTCGGCCAGTCCGGCGCGGAGCTCGCGGTCGGGCAGGGTGCGCAGGGTGGCCGTGTCGGCGATGACGGCGGTGGGCGGATGGAAGGCACCGGCGAGGTTCTTGCCGGCCGGCAGGTCCACCGCGGTCTTGCCGCCGACCGAGGAGTCGACCATCGCCAGCAGGGTGGTGGGCAGCTGGACCACGTCGATCCCGCGCATCCAGCAGGCGGCGGCGAAGCCGGCAAGGTCGCCGACCACGCCGCCGCCGAGTGCGAGGACGGTGGCGTCGCGGGTCGCGCCCAGGCCGGCAAGCGCATCGAGTGCTTCGCCGAAGCGCGCGAGGGTCTTCTCGTGCTCGCCGGCAGGCATCGTGTACCGGCCGACCAACAGTCCGGGACTGCGCCGGGACAACGCATCGGTCAGGCCGCTGGCGTGCAGCGGCGCGACGTTGGTGTCGCTGACCACCAACGCATGCCGGCCGCGGAGGGTGGAGGCCAGCAGGGTGGTGTCCGCCAGCAGGCCCGGTCCGACATGCACGGCATAGGGCCGTGGACCGCCAACCTGGAGCGTGGCACGGGGGCTCATGCCGCCTGCCCGGGGCGCCACTGCGCGCCGAGGATCGCCTGCGCCTGCTGCGCCACCTGCGCCGCTGGCAGGCCCGTGGTATCAAGGCGGTAGTCCGCCACCATCGCGTACAGCCGATTGCGCACGGTCGCCAGTTGCCGCAGTCGCGTGGCCGGGTCCTCGCACTGCAACAGTGGCCGGTGGCGGTCACCCTGCAGGCGCCTCCACTGTTCTTCGGGGGTGGCGTGCAGGTGGAGCACGAAGGCGCGCCGCCCCAGACGCTCCCGGTTTCCGGCATCGAGCACGGCGCCGCCTCCGGTCGCGAGCAGCAGGCCACTCCCCGCCAGCAGGGTGGAGAGCGCGTCGCGCTCGCGTTCGCGGAAGCCCGGCTCGCCGTGGCGCTGGAATATCGCTTCGACCGACATGCCCGCGTGTTGTTCCATCCAGGCATCCAGGTCGACCAGGCGCAAGCCGAGCCGCGGCGCGAGCAGGCCGGCCACGCTGCTCTTGCCAGCGCCCATCGGGCCGACGAGGGCAAGGTTGGGGGCGGTCTTCATCCGGCGATTCTATCCAGCCACGGCGGCTCTTCCCGCAGCCGTTCGGGATCGGCCACGCCGGGAATGGGCAGCACGGGTCCCGCGGGGCCACAATGCGGCCATGAACAACACGCCCGAACTGCTCAGCGAAGCGCTCGCCACCTTCGATGCCCTGTTCGAACGGGCGCGCATCGCCGGCGAGCCCGATCCGACTGCGATGACGGTCGCGACCGCCAGCCTCGACGCCCGCCCGTCGGCCCGCATGGTGTTGCTCAAGGCCCATGACGCCCGCGGTTTCGTCTTCTATACCCACCTCGATGGCCGCAAGGGGCGCGAACTGCAGGACAACCGCCAGGCCGCACTGGTATTCCACTGGCCGCGCGTGGACGAAGGGGTGCAGATCCGCGTCGAAGGGCCGGTGGAGCTGGTCTCCGACGAGGAGGCGGACGCGTACTTCGCCAGCCGCAGTCGCGGCAGCCAGATCGGAGCGTGGGCCTCCAAGCAGTCCGAAACGATGGAAACCCGGCAGCGCTTCGAGGAGCGGATCGCCGAGGTCGAGCAGCAGTTCGAAGGGCGCGAAGTCCCGCGTCCGCCGCGCTGGTCGGGAATACGGGTCCGCCCGCTGTACCTGGAGTTCTGGTACGGCGCCGGGCACCGCCTCCACGAGCGGGTGCTGTATGAGAGCGACCTGGCCGGCGAATGGAGCAAGCGGATGCTGTATCCGTGACCGGGCCGCGCCGGATCGTCTGCCTCACCGAGGAGCCCACCGAGGTGCTGTACGCACTGGGCGAGGCCGACCGCATCGTCGGCATCAGCGGTTTTACCGTGCGGCCGCCACGGGCGCGGAAGGAAAAGCCCAAGGTCAGTGCCTTCACCAGCGCGAAGATCGACCGGATCCTTGCCTTGCAACCGGACTTCGTGGTCGGCTTCTCCGACATCCAGGCCGACATCGCCGCCGAGCTGGTGCGGCACGGCGTGGAAGTGTGGATCAGCAACCACCGCAGCGTGGACGGGATCCTCGACTACATCCGCCGGCTTGGAGCGCTGGTGGGTTCCGCGCAGCGCGCCTCCGAGTGGGCGGACGAACTGCAGCGGGGCCTGGATGCCATCGCGATGGCGGCCACCCGGCTGCCGCGCCGGCCGCGGGTCTACTTCGAAGAATGGGACGAGCCGCTGATCACCGGGATCCGCTGGGTCGCTGAACTGGTTCGGTTGGCCGGCGGCGACGACGTGTTCCCCGAGCGCGCCGCCGAGCCGCTGGCCCGGGCCAGGATCCTGGAGGACCCGGCCGAGGTGGTGCGGCGCGCACCGGAGATCATCTTCGGCTCCTGGTGCGGCAAGAAGTTCCGGCCGGAGGCCGTGGCCGCGCGTCCGGGCTGGGACGCGGTCCCGGCTGTGCGGGACGGCGAACTGCACGAGATCAAGTCGCCCATCATCCTGCAGCCCGGGCCCGCGGCGCTGACCGATGGCGTGACGGCGATCGCAGCCGTGATCCGTGCATGGGGCCGCCGTCACGGCTGAGCCTCGACCCTTCACGCTGCCTGTGGCATACCTTTGATGTCCCCCTGACCGGAGCCTTCCATGGTGCGCAAGTTCATCCTCACCCCGTTCCTGATCGCGGCCCTGTCGCTGACGCTGGTGGCCAACACCGCGACCGCCGGCGTGATCGGCACCCAGCAGGCGATCGGCGCCGAGCTGCGCGCCGCCAAGGAGACCCAGGTGCGGTCTTCGCTGGCCCGTGACGACGTGCGCCAGGCGATGCAAAGCCTGGGGGTCGACCCGCTGGAGGCCGACGCCCGGATCGCCTCGCTCAGCGACGCGGAACTGCTGCAGCTGGAAGGCCAGCTGGAACGGCTGCCGGCCGGCGGCGACGCCCTGGCGGTGATCGGCGTGGTGTTCCTGGTGCTGCTGATCCTGGAGCTGGTCGGCGTCACCAACGTCTTCAACCGCATCTGATGCAGGTCCGCCCGCGGGGGCGGACGCGCCTGGCGGCGGCGGGCCTGGTGCTCGCCGCCGCATTCATGTCCGCCGGTTGCTCGATCAACCCCGACTGGCAGCTCGCCCGCTCCGGTGGCCCGCCGGGCGCCCTGCTGCTCGATACCCCGTTCCATCCGCAGACGGAATACCAGTGCGGCCCCGCGGCGCTCGCGACCGTGCTGGGTGCCAGTGGCGTCGAGGTGACGCCCGACTCACTGGTGCCGCAGGTCTACCTGCCGGGCCGCGAAGGCAGCCTGCAGCTGGAACTGGTGGCCGCCACCCGGCGGGCCGGCCGGGTGCCGTACGTGATCGATCCGGAGCCCGGCGCGCTGGTCGAGGAGCTGCGCGCCGGCCGCCCGGTGCTGGTGCTGCAGAACCTGCTGGTGCGGACGGTGCCGCGCTGGCACTACGCGGTCGTGGTGGGAGTGGATCCGGCGGAAAACCGCTTGCTGCTCAACAGCGGCACCGAACAGGGACTGGAGATGTCGGCGCCGAAGTTCCTGCGCACTTGGGACTGGGCCGGCCGCTGGGGCCTGCTGTCACTGCGGCCCGGCGAGCTGCCGGCGCGCGCCGACCCGGTGCGCTACCTGGCCGCGGTCGCCGACTTCGAGCAGGTCGCCGGCAGTGCGGCCGCCGCGCCGGCGTACCAGGCGGCGCTTGCGCGCTGGCCTGACGAACCGCGCGCCCACCTGGCGGTGGGGAACCAGGCGTATGCGTCAGGGGAGTTGGCCGAGGCGGCCCGGCACTACCGCGCCGGCCTTGCGCTGGCGCCGCGGGACGCCGTGCTCGGCAACAACTACGCCAGCGTGCTCGGCGAGCTTGGCTGCAGGCCCGAAGCGGAGGCGGTGATCAGCGCCGCGCTCGCCGGCCACGGTCCGGAGGGAGCGTGGCGGGGCGAACTGGAGCAGACCCGCTCGGAGCTGGGTGCGACCACGGCCCCGCGCAGCCCGGCCTGCGACGGCTTCACCGCGCCCTAGGCGTCAGAAGTCGTGGCTGAAGCGCAGGGTGGCCGGTGGTGCCCCGTCGCGCTGGACCTCGACCACGAAGCTCAGCGTCTCCGAGGGCGATACGTGGAACGTGCCGACATGGTCGACCAGGCCGCCGGCCTCGAGCTCGCGCAGCGCGATCTGTTCGCGGTTGCCGCGCAGGTCGGTGGCGTGGGCGGTGACCCGGGCCGGCAACGAGGCCTGCCCGGCCTCGCCGGTCCCGCGGACGCCAACCAGCAGCATCACCAGCTCGTCGCCACGCGGGATCCCATAGCGCGCCGCCATGTCCGCTCCCAGGTTGCGGGTCGGTATGACGTTGGCGCGGATCGTCGCGCCGGGGACCTGCAGGGTGGCCTCGCCGCCCTGGGGCAGGGGTGGGGCGCTGCCAGCGCAGGCCGCCAGCATGGCCGCGCAGGACAAGGTCAGGAGGAATCGCATGGCGGGGCTCCAGTCAATCGTCATTGGCGGCCGACAACTCTGCGCCGCGGCGGGTCGCCGCGCCGACCGCGCGGGCCACCAGCTCGCGCAGTCCGCCTTGTTCGAGCGTCTCGATGCCGGCCTGGGTCGTACCGCCGGACGAGGTCACGCGGCGACGCAGGGTCGCCGCGTCCTCGCCGGATTCGGTCAGCATCCGGGCCGCGCCCAGGAGGGTCTGGTTCGCCAGCCGCGCGGCCACTCCGGGTGGCAGGCCCTGCCTTGCCCCGGCGTCGGCCATCGCCTCGGCCAGCAGGAAAACGTAGGCCGGGCCACTGCCCGATACCCCGGTCACCGCGTCCATCAGCGCCTCGTCGTCGATCCATTCCACCGGGCCGACGGCCTGGATCAGCTCGCCCGCCTGCGTGCGCTGGTGATCCGTCACATGTGCATTGGCGTACAGCCCGGTGATGCCGGCGCCGAGCAGTGAGGGGGTGTTGGGCATCGCCCGCACTACCGGCACCGCGCCTCCAAGCCACGTGGCGATCTGTCGCGACGTGATCCCCGCCGCGACCGAAAGCGCGACCGGCTTCAGCTGCTGCGCCAGTCCCGCGAGGCTGCTGCAGACCGGGCGCATGCCCTGCGGCTTGACCGCCAGGACCCAGAACCCGGCGCCCCGGACCGCTTCTTCCGGCGTCGCGAAGCAGTGCACGCCGAAATCGGCCGCAAGCCGCTCCCGGTTGTCCGCATTGCGGTCGGCCACGCGGATCCGGCCCGGTGGGACGCCCCGCGCCACCATCCCGCCGACCAGGCTGCGGGCCATGTTCCCGCCGCCGACGAAGGCGACCACCGGGCTGTCGGGATCCTCGTTCATGTCTCTCGTCCCTTCACGGAAAGCACCACAGTGTAGGCCCCGCGTGCGGATGCCGGGACTCCAGGGCTGTGATGAACGGCGGGATTGCCGCGCCGGCGGCGGCGCTATACTCGGCCGCAGGGGGCGCGGCGGACATGTCGCGTCGGATACAGGCGGGGATGGCACATCGGCCATCGCCTGCAAGGTGCGCGGGGAGCACGCATGGATATCGCCGAACTGCTGGCGTTCTCGGTCAAGAACAAGGCGTCCGACCTACACCTCTCGGCTGGCATGCCGCCGATGATCCGGGTCGATGGCGACGTGCGCCGGATCAACATCCCGGCGTTGGACCACAAGGCGGTGCACGCGCTCGTCTACGACATCATGTCGGACAAGCAGCGTCGCGACTACGAGGAGTTCCTCGAGGTCGACTTCTCGTTCGAGATCGCCGGGCTGGCCCGGTTCCGCGTCAACGCGTTCAACCAGAACCGGGGTGCCGGTGCGGTGTTCCGCACCATTCCGTCCGAGGTGCTGACGCTGGAGGACCTGGGCACGCCGCGGATCTTCAAGGAGCTGATCGACCAGCCGCAGGGCCTGATCCTGGTCACCGGCCCCACCGGCTCGGGCAAGTCGACCACCCTGGCGGCGATGGTCGACCACATCAACAAGCACGAATACGCGCACATCCTCACCATCGAGGACCCGATCGAGTTCGTGCACACCTCGCAGAAGTGCCTGATCAACCAGCGCGAGGTGCACCGCGACACCCACGGCTTCAACGAGGCGCTGCGCTCGGCGCTGCGCGAGGACCCGGACTACGTGCTGGTCGGCGAGCTGCGCGACCTCGAGACGATCCGCCTGGCGCTGACCGCCGCGGAAACCGGGCACCTGGTATTCGGCACCCTGCATACCTCGTCGGCGGCCAAGACGGTCGACCGCATCATCGACGTGTTCCCCGCCGGCGAGAAGCCGATGGTGCGCTCGATGCTGTCGGAGTCGCTGCGCGCGGTGATCAGCCAGGCACTGCTGAAGAAGGTCGGCGGCGGCCGCACCGCGGCCTGGGAGATCATGGTCGGTACACCCGCGATCCGTAACCTGATCCGCGAGGACAAGGTCGCGCAGATGTATTCGGCCATCCAGACCGGCCAGAACGCCGGGATGATGACCCTGGACCAGCACCTGCAGGATCTCGTCAAGCGCGGCCTGATCCTGCGTCCGCAGGCTCGCGAGTACGCCCGCGACAAGCGTCTGTTCGATTGAGGGCCATGTCATGAGTACTTCCGCACCCGGCAGCACCGGTGCCAGCGCAAGCGGCCCGATCGACTTCACTTCGTTCCTGAAGCTGATGGCCCACCAGCGGGCCTCGGACCTGTTCATCACCGCCGGCATGCCGCCGTCGATGAAGGTCAACGGCAAGTTGCAGCCGATCACCCAGAACCCGCTCACGCCGCAGCAGAGCCGGGACCTGGTGCTGAACGTGATGAACCCCACCCAGCGCGAGGAGTTCGAGAAGACCCACGAGGCGAACTTCGCCATCGGCCTGGCCGGGGTGGGGCGGTTCCGCGTCAGCTGTTTCTTCCAGCGCAACCAGGTCGGCATGGTGTTGCGACGGATCGAGACCCGGATCCCGACCTTCGAGGAGCTGAACCTCCCGCCCGTCCTCAAGTCCCTGTCGATGACCAAGCGCGGGATCATCATCTTCGTCGGCGCCACCGGCACCGGCAAGTCGACCTCGCTGGCGGCGATGATCGGCTACCGCAACGCCAACTCCACCGGGCACATCATCACCATCGAGGACCCGATCGAGTTCGTGCATCGCCACCAGGGCTGCATCATCACCCAGCGCGAGGTCGGCATCGACACCGACAGCTGGGAGAACGCGCTCAAGAACACCCTGCGCCAGGCGCCGGACGTGATCATGATCGGCGAGGTGCGTACCCGCGAGG
>Ga0079224_100001142_pt1 | contig 29437 bp, 25 predicted proteins | sample Stecom2015_FD_80414 | JGI IMG/M metagenome (GOLD analysis project Ga0079224, IMG submission 80414) | Agricultural soil microbial communities from Utah to study Nitrogen management - Steer compost 2015 | ecosystem: Environmental > Terrestrial > Soil > Agricultural land | place: USA: Utah... | reverse complement strand
GAGGCAGTCCGAACGACATAAAAGCAACATTGACACTCTTTGAAGATAATGTGCAAAAAGCAAGACAGGCGTTAACATCAATCACGGAAGAGCAGGTTTCAGACGAATGGACGATGAAAGCAGGAGGCAAAGTTGTTCTTGGGCCCATGCCGCGTGGAATAGTCGCTAGGAGTTTTCTTTTTAACCACCTCTATCATCATCGAGGAGAAATGATCGTATATCTGCGCGCCACAGGCAATAAGGTTCCGGGGCTATACGGGCCGACTTATGAAGACAGTATAACTTAGCTATCGATTAAGCCTACCATAGGCGGGAAATTATTATTCATTGGAAAGGACACTTGTTAAGATATGTTAAAATGCTGCTATAAAACAAAAAAGGCACACGAATTGATACTACTTTAGCAATTCATAATTTAGGTTAATAATTGGTTAGTTAGTAAAAATCCTGAGGCTCCCCGCTTCAGGATTTTTTGTTCAATACCATGCGTAACCAAAACAACAATGGCCTTCGATAACTTCGCCCACGTATCTTGGATGCCAGGATTTTTATAATTTCAATCACTATGACTTATGTACTTAATTGCAGATAAAGCCAGAATTTTAAATTACAGGGTTAAGGCAAACTATCCATTTTATTTGGTGAGGTGTAAAAAATAAAATACTCTTTCAAAAGGAATCTATAAGGTTCTATACCGTGATGAAAATATTTTGGCCCGTCTTTATAATAGTTCCAATATTTTTCATTGACGGCCAATATTATGGGCACCCCTGGACGCACAAAGTACGTGCTACCAACAGCCTCTGGTAATTGCAATTCAGGAAGAATATTATGAATAAATTTCCCCAAATAGTTGCCAAGATATTTTTGATAAGCGTCTGACGATTTTTTAGCGCGCTTCTTCATCCTATTGAAAGCGCTCTTGAGCATTATTCTTTTAAGAAAAGGCAACTCATCAAACCGCTTCATCAAGTTAAGAATAGGATTGGGCTCATTCATGTCAATATCGACCTGCTGCGTGGTAAAGGGCATTTCGGGAACAGGGTCTGCCGTATTTACGATACTAAAGCTCCACTGGGATAAATTGGCATTATCATAATCGTAAGCAAAATACATATTGCCCATCTTAGGGGCAGCACTTGCGTATGTTTTTACAAAAATGTCTGGATAAACTGACTGTTTCTTCATTTGCATAAGCCAGGCACTGAAATAGTAACACAATGCCCCTCCTTGCGAATGCCCTCCTATGATAAACTTTCGATATCCACTATTATATAGCTGTCTGATCTTTGGGGTAAGGTACTCACCCAGATAAGCAAATCCAATCAAGAACCCAGCATGGACAGTTGAACGATCATCAGATGCCAAAACATATTCAAAGGAACGATCCTTAGCTGTCTTAACAACGCCTTTAGCTGGAACCATCGCGCAATAAAAGTCTTGCAAGATAGACCCTCTATCGGACGTCGTGCCCCGAAGTGTAATTACAACAGTAGAATCCTTCCTAATCCAAATATCGGCACGGTTGTCTAAACCAAGACTGGGTGTGCGATGATATATAGCATATCCTTCAACCATGTCCTCAAATTTGCTATCCAACGCGGTATCGAGAAAAGCAAGATTAAGTTGCAAGACTGCATCGCATTCCTGTGCATTGAAACCCGGTCCATACTCGAAAGATCCGGCATAGGAAACGCCAGTAAAGTGGAAAGACAGTAAAAATAAAAAGCCAAACAACGCATTGCGGATATAACATTTACAGCTCGCAACAAGTATTAATATCCTAAAAATCATGGGCTATCGTGCTTATGTCATAAATTTATTAACACGAATATCATAACACCAAATTTCGATCCATTTTTTCCTTGTCTGCTATCTAAAGTCAAAAATGAACTTGGTAGATTATATAAACCCAAATTGATTATAGAATAATATACATATGGTTTAGGTAGATATTATCTTGCTCCGTAAACAACGTTTTTGGGACACCGTCTATCCATAAGGTGGGAACCGACTTCCCGGCATTTAAGAGATTTCCTAAAACGTATACTTTATCGTTAAATATATATATAGCCATAGCTTTAACACTATGCGCGCCCGTATTCAACTCGTATAATAACTGTGTATTTTTATACGCCCGCGCTACGTTTATACCGTCTTCGGACATACTGTTGGTTACAAAGTAATAATCATTTCCGTTCATGGTCGCTAATATATTACTAACTCGTGCCCCTACAGGGTAAGAAAATATTTCGTCAGAACCTTTCCAAACCTTCGCTGCATCTGTATTACGGTCCACATTGCCATATCCCATAGTCAGTACTTCCCCATTTTCAACGTGTATATAAGTAGCTTCAGAAGGTGCGTTATTAATGGTGTACATGGTTTTTCCATGCCATATGCTCGCAGCTTGCGCAAATTGTCCCGCTAAATAATACGCACCTTTATAGACAGTAATGGCACGGATACCTGAATATGCCAGTGCTCCGGAATTCACTTTCCGTCCACCATTTATCCATAGTCGCTGATAGGGCAACTTATTTTGATAAATTGTACCCGCCACATAGATGTTTTCGTTATCTGCATATATGGCTGTCGCGGAATTATCTTTGACGGCAGATGATAAGTATTCTTTCACACCATTTTTCCAATACACTACACGATTTTTTTCTTCTTCATAATGTTCATTACCTGCAACAAATACGTCTTTCCCTTGGGCATAGACGACTTTGGCATCGGCCGATCGGTTTGGAGATAAGTTAACGATGGAGTCTTGAACAACAAGAATTGCTTTCCGGTCGCGTTCGTTATAATGACCGCTGAAAGAATACCCTACGTAATAGAATAAAGGCTCTTTTATATCATCATTTATAAGATTAGAATCTTTCTTACAAGACACAAAAATTGCCAACAAAATAGTGATTCCTATAATTTTATTCAATCTCATACCGAACGTGTTTTAATGCATATATTGCGCTCAACAAAATTCCGGACAATAAGCGAAGAATGCTGCAATAAAACCTTAACAACCTATATACTTCATTATATATTTCATATACAAAGTATTTACAATTTCCGGTTAAACGAAGCTAAGTTGCATTTTTTCTTAATCCGCTTATCTTAAGTTTATTTATCCGAATCGATTACCTAATTCCTTTCATTGAATAGTAGGGGGTTCGTTAACAGGTATATATGCTGATCAAGATTTGAAAAAAAATTATAAAACTTTAGCTGTCTATTTTAGACACAACGTCCAATCCCTTTGGTCAAATAATTGATAAATCCGTATCTTGTAGAAACTATTGCGTAGATAACAGTGACAGCGATAGTCCATTAAAATGAGGTATCATGGAAAACCCTTTTAAGAACCAAGTACTAAAGCTTAGAAGAACTGCCAAACTGACCCAGATATTGGTAAAGTATGGGTTTCAGGATCTGTTGGGATCACAGTCCAAACGTCCTCCAATGGGAGAGGAATCTCTCTCCCCCAATGATCCTACAGTATATGAACGTATCCGTTTGGCTATCGAGGAGCTGGGACCTACTTTTGTAAAGTTTGGACAGACGCTTTCGTCCCGTGAGGATCTGTTGCCTGCTTTGCTGATCGTCGAACTCAAAAAACTGCAGGACCGAGTGCCGCCTCAGGAAATCGATATTGTACCCTATATCGAAGAACAGTTGGGCATAAACGCGTCAGAATCTTTCCGGGAAATCGAGACTGAACCAATCGCTTCGGCTTCTATTGCACAGGTGTACAAAGCCGTACTGGCAGACGGAACGCCCGTTATCCTAAAGATAAAGCGACCAAACATCCGTACAACCATCAACTCCGACCTGCTGATCCTGCGGGATATCGTCCAATTTCTATCGGACTATTCCCTCACCATCCGGCAGATCAACCTGAAGTATATCCTAGCAACCTTTCAAAAAACCTTGGTAGAAGAGCTTTCCTTCGTCCATGAAGCGCAGAACATCGTCCAGTTTGAACAGAATTTTCGGGGAGTGGATAAGATCCACTGCATACATACTTACGAGGAGCTATGCAACGACGACGTGCTTTGCGTGTCGTGGATAGACGGCGTGAAGATTACCGATAAGGATGGGCTACTGACCTACGATGTAAACTTCGAGCACATTGTAGACAGCGGACTGGAACTGTTCCTCACACAAGTATTGGAACATGGTTTTTTCCATGCCGATCCTCATCCTGGCAATATCTTGGTCACACCGGATGGCAAACTCAGTTTTCTGGACTTTGGTGCTATGGGACGTATGCTGCTGTCCGATCAGGTAGTTCTCGAGGATTTTATCATTGCTTTTATCAACAAAGATGCGGATAGCCTTCTGTACATCATCAAGAAAATGGCTATCTATATACAGATAGAAAACGAGAAGAATATCAAACGGGAAATCCTCGAACTGTTTGAAATGGCCAGCACTAACACATTGGAAAACATAGACATCAAGGCTTTTTTCTCCAAGTTTTCGAATATCCTCTACCAGAACAACATCATCATGCCCGAACATATTTACCTACTGGTGCGGGGGGTCGTCCTGATGGAGGGCATAGGGCGTGAACTGATGCCCGGACTGAATATTATCGAGAAGATTAAGCCTTACATTGAACAGGTCATCCGTAAACGGCTCTCTTTTGAAAACCTCAAAAAAGAGAGTCAACGAAAACTGATGGATAGTTTCGAATTGCTGAGCCACGCGCCCTACACCCTCAAAAACATTGCCCAACGGCTCGAACAGGGTGATCTGACCGTCAAGGTAGACAATAGCGATCTGCAGCACCTGCAACGGCAATACCGAAAAAACCAATCTACCAACCGGTCTCTTGCATTGGGCTGCCTATTCTTCGTCAGTGGCTGTCTGGTGATATCCGTCGAGCAATACCGCATCTTAGGGATTCCTATCCTCTCGTGGATCTTCTTCGTAATCGGCATCAGCTTCTTAATCCTTGCCAAACTACGTAGCCTGCGTATCGATTAGGCTGTACTCGTATTGATTACATGATGCCCTTTTTGGCTTCTTTTAATATTCGCTCAGCTCTCAATCCTATGTGCTGAGGCAATAGCCTGAAATTTGCGTCTTTCTCTTCCCGGTATTCATCTTCTGGCTGAAACGGAATCCAAGCGGTTATTTTTGATTTTGAAAACTTATCCCCTCCCAAACGTGTGTATACAATCACTTTCAAAGGCTTGGCGTCTAATCCATCTGATTCTTCAAAATAAGTCAGGTAAAACTCTGGAAAGCCATCTTTATTAGCATCTCCGATTTCACACGAATTAATAAGATACTTGGGCTGAGCCAAACCTACTGAAAAATCCTTAAAGGCTATTTGCGGAAGAAGCCCGCCATGATCTTCCAAAAAGATACCGGCATGTAAATCTTTAGGGTTGTTATCAAAATAAGCGGAGTTACTGGCTTTACTTTCATTGAGAAACCACACATAACTCCCGTGCTTGGGCACAAAAGTTCTGACAATCATCACTGGATTTCCCGGTAGCGGATTGCCAAGATCTTCTATGATCTCGGTGTATTTTTTGTCCGAAGAAAAATAAACTCCCGTCTGTATCTGCGCAAAAGATGGCACACCTATTATACAGGCAACAATGAGTATTAACATTCTAAAAATCACGGCTATCATGCTTGTGTAGTTGAAGTCAATACGATCTAGCGAACACGGTTGATAGAGGGATCTATTCCTGTTTCCATGCTTGCCACCCATTTTTGATACTTGATTACTTCGGACTTCAACTTGCTGAGCGCGTAGCTAATAATGGCAACATCGTCCACCCATCCTAAAACCGGTATGACATCAGGAATGGCATCAAGCGGAGAAATTACATACACAACAGTGGCTACGATAATCCCTAGATTTAGCTTACCTATTTTGTAACGCCCTTTGATCGAATCGCCAGCCATCGCTAAAATAAGTTTAAATTCCGCTTTTCTATCGGAAAGATATTCTGCTAAATTATCGGCATCGGCTATATCTTTATTAGTAAGACTATATGTTTTGAAAACCTTGAAAAGTGCAAACGCTTTTCCCAGATATTTCAGTTTTTTCAGTACCATTGATCAAATAAATTTATTAATACGAATTCCATAAGACCAAATTTCGATCCATTTTTTTATCCCTGTCATATTTACATGCCGATAAGCCATCTAAGCGCTTCATATCAATAACATTCAGGAAAAGCGATTTAACAATCGCTTTAGAGAGGCAGCGCTCGGGCATAGCACTTGTTAATATGTGTTAAATACACACTAAGGTGACACTAAATTCCCGCACTTATCGTTATATTTGTACTTCATAATTTAGGTTTATAATTGGTTAGTTAGTTAAAAATCCTGAGGCTCCCCGCTTCAGGATTTTTTTGTTTTATGTGTTCATACTTGCGATCCATTTTTAGTACCTGATCACTTCGGACGTCAACCTGGTGAGGGCGTAGCCAACAAAAAGCGTGTTGATTTTTTCTACCAATTGTCGTGTATTTTCCATAATTGATAAACAGTATATGGAGATAATTGTTCTGACGAACTGATCTTTCTTATAATCCCCATGCCGTAATGACCAAACGTCTACTCCCGCCATGATCGCGGTGTTCACAGAGATAAATACCCTGCCAAGTTCCTAAGTTGAGTCGGCCATTGGTGACGGGTATAATTACCGAACTGCCCAATAACGAGCTCTTCAAATGGGCTGGCATATCATCAGATCCTTCGTAATCATGGAGGTAGTCGGGGTCATTTTCCGGTACTGATTTATTAAAAAAAGTTTCAAAATCAGCCCGCACAGTATTATCGGCATTTTCGTTAATCGTTAACGATGCCGATGTATGTTGAATAAAAACCTGACAGATTCCCGTTTTTATGCTGCTTATTTCCGGCAAAGACCGGATGATATCTGACGTGATCAGATGAAAACCTCTTTTTTTTGGTACGATGTTCAACGAAACTTGAAAAATTTGCATAGGGATTTTTTTGGAATGCCAATATAGTATTTGAGATTTATATGTAGAAATCTGATCTGATTCAAAAATTGGCTTTTATGTAAAAAAGTGGATTTACAACAATAGAATTCCATTCTCTATGCCTAAATGAGAAACGACATGTGAATAAAAAAATTCAAGTGTATTTACGTATCTTTCCAAGAATTGATATATTAGGAATATATCTGTTTTCAGGAAGTATTTAAACACGATGAGCGAAACCTTTAAAGCATTAAGACAGTCGAACTGCTATCTTCTATATATATTCTTTGTATTATATCTGTCTGCCTGTTCAACAGCTAAGCAATCAACATATGCAGAGTTAACAAATACGAGAGCTTCAGCGGTCAAAACGTTAAACAAGCAGGTCGATGAATTTAATCATTACGATGACCGACCTGCTTCTGATGGACATCTCGACAAACAGAATAACAAAGCGTTTCTCCAGGAAAATATCCCCTTGTTTTTGTGTTCGGACAGTAGCATAACAAAAGTATACAATTACCGTTGGTGGATGATTTCCAAACATCTAAAAGCATACGCTGATCCATATGACAAACAGACATACTGGGTATTTACAGAGTTCTTCGGCGATAAACCTTGGGCTACGCTCAGTGGAGCTATCCCCTGCCCGGCTGGACATCAGTTTTATGATGTACGCTGGCTTCGGAATCCGGAATTTCTAAAATCTTATACAGATTACTACATGCGCGGATCAGCCTCCCGTTTAAATCAGCGGGAAAATGCGAACTTCCTGACCTATACGTCGCGCCCGGAAAGTCACCATTTCTCTAGTTGGATGATTGATGGTATAGAGGCTTTTCTCAAAGTGCATCCCGACAACGACTGGCTACATGACATCCTGCCTCACTTGAGTGCTCACCAACAGGTCTGGGATAGCCTATTTACAGTAAACGAACCAGCGGCAAAAACTGCAGGTATGTATAAATTTCTCGACCTCTATGATGGTATGGAATTCAGTCTATCCACCGTACTCGGACTTATAGCCAGTGATGGTGCTTATAGTCTCTATACCGATGACAATTGGCGTAACTACTATTTAGGGTGGGAGACGACTGGCAATGCAGCTCAATCTCAACAAGCCAAACAGTATCCTAAAGCTTATCGGAGTGGGTATCCCGACTTCTACATGGTAAGACCTACCTTAAACGCTTACGCCTATGCCAACCTACTTGCGCTATCTAATCTAAACACCTTAACATATCGTAATTTTGCTGATTTAAAAGCTAAAAATCAGGCAACGAAATACAAAACAAGAGCGGAAGAGCTTCAAACAACAGTCCTCAATCTGCTTTGGAATGAACAAGATCAATTTTTTTATAGTTATACCGCTGGGGACAATAAATTTGGCATACGCGACTTTGAATCGCGTGTTCGCGAATCAGTGGGTTACACTCCTTGGTATTTCAACATGATCCCGTTTTCGGATAACAAAAAATATGAGGGTGCTTGGCAGATGTTCGCCTCGGAAAAAGGATTTTACAATACTGGGGGCATGACAACTGCCGAACAGCAACACCCCTATTATAACGAACAAGCTTACGCCTGGAACGGGCGTGGATGGCCGTTTCAAAATTCAGTTGTGTATAAGGCCTATGCCAACTATCTGCGAAATTATAAATCGCAGGTTGCAGAGAAAGACAGGCAATTGCTCTACGACTATGTGCAGAAATTAGTCGCTACGCATGGTGAAAAACCGAATATAGGGGAATGGTACATTCCGAGTGAAAAGGGCACATTCGGTGGCGAGAAAGATTATTTCCACTCGACGTTTCCGGATATCATCATAGCGGATCTGTTAGGGTTTGAGGCTTTACACGAAAACCAGTTTATGGTACAACCATTACTGCCTGAAAACGCTTGGTCTTATTTCTACTTAGGCAATATCATGTACCACGGCAGAACAATCGACATCATCTGGAAAAAAGATTGGGACCCGCAAAAAGAGGGAAATCAAAGTGCATTGCGTATCTGGGTAGATGGTCGTTTAACGAAAACCAGCGACCGCCTAAACGATAAAGTTGTGGTAGAGATCCCTCCGACCAATAGTCTAGCTATCGATAACCCGTAATATAACTTTTAAGCACATGTTTTGTAAGTTTTCGTCACTAGCGGAAGATCATGTCATGCAGGTTTTCGTCTCCTTCCATGACCTTTTTTGCATAGGGACATAGTGGCAAAATTTTTACCCCTTTTTCTCGAGCATAGTCAATCCCTTTCATAACTAGCTGTTTTGCATAGCCTTTACCACCAAATGCCTCGTATGCTTCGGTATGGTCTATAATAAATTTATTTGTCCCAGCCCATACATAGGTCATCTCGCCTGCGGGAACATCGTCCTCTAAAATGACAAACTTTCCTCTACGTTGATCTTCTTCTTGTGTAAATGTTATCACGTTTTTTTTCTGTTTGGTTCCTGGAAGTAAAACGTATTCTTTATCGTCACCCGGTACTTTAGGAAAGGCTTCGATATTTTGATTTTTCCAATCTTCTTTTGCTTTTTCAATGACGGTTTTGTCGGAATTGACAAAGTTCCAAAACATAAATCGTTCCTCTTCAAAGGGCTCCCCTCCAAATAGGTAAAGCGTGGTCTCGCCATTTGTTTCGAATGCACATAAGGATGCGTTCTTGGCTATCAACAGTTGTTTGGATCCATAATCGTTGCCCTCAATCTTCACGGTACCGTCTAGGACGTACATACCCACTTCCCCAAAGAGCTGTGGTCCGATATTGATTTTTTGGGCCGCCTTGGTTTTTATCTCTATAAAATACAATGGACTATGCACGGGCACGGGAGATTTACGATCTCCTAACTCACCTGCAATGAGTTTATAGTAAATACCATTGTCTTCCCAACTGGGGATATCTGCTTTGCCAATATGCACAAAGGAGGGCTCTGCTTGTTCTACATGTTTGGGCAATCCGATCCAGATTTGAAAGCCGTGCAAGTACTTGTCGTCCTTCCTCAAATATTCGGGCGTACGCTCGGAGTGTACCACACCTTTGCCTGCGGTCATCCAGTTGACTTCCCCTGGCTTGATCTCGATGGCGTAGCCAAGACTGTCCCGATGGAATATCGATCCATCGAACAGATAGGTAAGCGTCGAAAGCCCGATGTGCGGATGAGGCGGAACATCGATGTTTTGATGTTCTTTAAGACAAGCGGGGCCCATGTGATCGATAAATACAAAAGGTCCTACTGCTCTCTTTTGCCGAAATGGCAGGAGTCTACCTACCATAAAGTTGCCGATATCGGCTGCTTTTTCCTCTAATATGAGTCCTACGTTTGATTGCATATTATGCGAAGTTTAATTTGCATTTTTAGTTTATAAAACAAATATAATGCAATCTATTCGACTGTGCATTGATGTAGGTTAAGATTTATAGGATTACCCAAATTACGGTTTAGGATTACTTTTTAAATAATATAATAATATGTCGTACCTTTGTGTATGCTTTAGGGGTATTCTGAAAAGAGTTGAGAGAGTCCCTTTGAACCTGATACGGATCACACCGACGTAGGGAAAAGCAAATAGAAGACTTCTTGTGTAAGTCGCCTCTTGTTTGTTTTCGGTTTTCCTAAAGCTGTTTTTATCTAAAAATAAAGTCTAATGGAAAAAACACTCTGGAAACACATCCAAACAGTAAGAAAACAATCACCTCTGGTACATAACATTACCAATTATGTTGTAATGAACAGTACAGCCAACGCTTTGTTGGCGATAGGTGCATCCCCTGTAATGGCTCATGCCAAAGCCGAGATTAAAGACATGGCTACTATCGCAGGTGCGCTACTGGTCAATATTGGTACTTTAGACGAATATTGGTCAGAAGCTATGCTGATAGCTGTTGAAACAGCACATGCATTGAATAAACCTTGGGTGCTTGACCCTGTTGGTGCAGGAGCAACTCCTTATAGAAATCAAATCATCCAAAAATTATTGCAGTACCGCCCGACGGTAATAAGGGGAAACGCTTCCGAAATTTTGGCTATTGTGAAATCCAACGCTCCTGCTACCAAAGGAGTGGACAGTACTGCTTCGAGCATGGATGCAGTTCAGGCTGCCCGTAATCTCGTGAGTCAATATGGCTCGGTCGTCTGTATTTCGGGAGAAACCGATATTATTGTAGATCAGAAAAACCAAACCCTACTCCTAAAAAATGGCCATCCTATGATGACTAGGGTTACCGGTCTCGGATGCACAGCATCAGCATTGACGGCTGCTTTTGTTGCCGTAACGGAAGATAAAACAGAAGCTACCGTTGCTGCAATGGCTTTACTTGGAATAGCGGGAGAACTTTCTGAAAAGCAATCTCATGGCCCAGGAAGTTTACAAATGAATATAATAGACAAATTATATGCTATGACAGAAGTGGAGTTTGTCGAACAGCTTAATGTTTCAAGAGAATGAAAAGACAATGCTCATTTCCTTACAAACTTTATCTGGTAATCTCGGAGTCGGATTGTAAGGGCCGGAATTTCCTTGAAGTAGCAGAACAGGCTATTTTGGGCGGGGTAGATATCATCCAGGTGAGAGAAAAAAAGGATAACATAGATACATTTATCCGCAAGGCTCGCCAACTAAAAGAAATGACCGATAAATACCGGATTCCGCTCATCATTAATGACAATCTTGAGGTTGCAAAAAAGATTGACTCAGTGGGGATACATGTAGGAAACAATGATGTACCCCCTGTTGAAATCAGAAAACAATGGGATGACACCAAATATGTGGGGTACTCCATCGAGTTTCTGGAACAATTGGAAAATGAACAAGCAGCTGTTTCTGATTATCTGGGCATCAGTCCCGTTTTCAGCACACCTACCAAAACAGATACCGTTACTGAATGGGGGCTTAAAGGCGTTGCGGAGATAAGGCGACTAACCGATAAACCGTTGGTAGCAATAGGCAATATTCATCTGTACAATGTAAAGTCGGTAGTGCATGCCGGCGCGGATTGTATTGCCGTGGTTTCCGAAATATGCGGTGCGACGAATCCACAAAAAGCGGCTTATGAATTAAAAAATGAAATCTTAAGATGAAAAAATACAAATATCCAAGTGTATTAACGATTGCCGGATTTGACGGCAGCGGCGGCGCGGGAATTCAGGCAGATATTAAGACTATTTCTGCCTTGGGCTGTTATGCTACATCTGTGTTAACTGCCCTGCCCGTACAGAACACGCAGGGCGTTAAAAGTATATTTCCGATTCCTATCGAAGCAGTAGCAGAACAATTAGACACTATCATGGAAGACATCGTGCCTGATGCCATAAAGATAGGAATGGTACATACTCCTCACCTTGTTGATACCATCGTCGCTGTATTGGAGAAATATCCAGACATCCCGGTGGTTTTTGATCCTGTCATGGTCGCTACCAGCGGACACCGTCTTATCGAAGAGCAAACCATTGACGCAATCATTAAAAAACTTCTTCCACTTTCAGCGCTTATTACCCCTAATATGGACGAAGCAGCCATTATTGCTAAAATGAAAGTCGAAACCTTAAAAGATATGGAACTCGCCGGCAAGAGCATAAAGCAATTGGGCGGTAAAAATATGCTGCTAAAAGGAGGTCATCAAAAAACGGAGACGATTACTTCTCTCTTATTGGATGAAGAAAACAACTGTCATTCTTTTGAATTTAACAAGATTGAAACCAATAATACACACGGTTCTGGATGCACCTTATCCTCCGCCATTGCGTCGTATATGGCTCAAGGCAAAGAATTATTTGAAGCTGTAAAGCTCGGACAACAGTATGTTTTTAATGCTATTCAATCCGGTGCAGATACGCAAACCGGAAAGGGAAACGGTCCGTTGAATCACTTTTTTAATCCTCAAAAACTCCTTAAAAATGAAATGGTCTGAACAGGCATGGCAATCGATAGAAGCAATTTATTTGTCTATCCTCAAAATGCCTTTTATCAAAGAACTATCCAATGGTACACTCCCCCAAAACAAGTTTCAGTTTTATATGATGCAAGACTCCTTATATCTGGAACATTTTGGACGAGCACTTGCTTTAATCGGAGCCAAAGCCGACGACATTATTGATGCTCTAACTTATATGCGTTTTGCAGAAAATGCTATTGTAGTCGAGAATGCATTACATGAATTTTATTTTATGGATTTTGGAATATCTGACAAAGGAAGTATTCAACCTGTCTGTCATCATTATATTCATTTCTTAAAGAGTACGGCTGCATTTGAAGTCGCTGAAATTGCAATGGCGGCAACTCTTCCTTGTTTTTGGATTTATAAAAATGTCGGAGATCATATCATAGCGAATCACCGCTCTTCCGATAATCCTTACCAGAAATGGATTCAAACCTATGGCGGGGAAGATTTTGCCTTGGCCGTAAAAAATGCCGTTGCTATTTGTGATCGAGTAGCCGAAAGTGCAACAGCATCCACGAGAACGCGAATGACAGAAGCATTTATTACGGCTTCTCGTATGGAATATAAATTTTGGGACGCTGCGTATAAATTGAAAACATGGGAATCGGAATTGTAATTGATTTAATTTACTGAAACATTTTCTCCTTTCCAATTGTTAGCTTAAAAACAAAAGGATCAATATGTTAGAAAAAATAAACGATCTGCCCGAACATGTTTTCGGAGTGAGAGCTAAGGGCGAAGTGACAGGCGAAGACCTCAAAACGGTACTGCTACCTGGTCTGGAAGAGCTGTCTCATAAGTTTAATAAAATCCATTACCTGCTGGTGTTGGATACCGATGTAAAAAACTTTACCACATCAGCATGGATACAGGATATGCTGGCCGGTATAAAACATCTTTCGGAGTGGAAAAAAATAGGTATTGTGACCGACCAAAAAGGTGTTCGAAAATTCACCGATATGTTCAGTGTAGTAGCTCCTGGGGAAGCCCGGGGATTCCGGCACCATCAATTGAAACAAGCAATCGCATGGGTATCGGCCGAAGATGGTCAAACTAAGGCTAAAGTACAACTATCATTTAAAAAAATTGCCATGATCACTTTGGGGGCGGTATTGATAGGTCGACTTTTCAGGAAACGGTAATCAACAACAAAAGTTAAGGTCATTTTGTTAAGAGATGTTAAATACACATCGCGATGATACGAAAGGCATGCAAAATGCTGTTATAATAGTACTTCATAATTTAGGTTAATAATTGGTTAGTTAGTAGAAATCCTGAAGCTCCCCGCTTCAGGATTTTTTTAATATGGCTTAGTCGGCATAGACTCCAACTAGGACTAAATCAGAACTCATTAAATATTTTGGCAACGTAAAAAGGATGGAAGAATAGAAAAAAAACTATAAATTAGAGGTATTAATTCTTTGAAAATATGTTACATATAATTGCTATAATTTTGACCATACTTGTCACTATTGAACATGTATATATTCTCTGGATGGAGATGTTTGCATGGGAAACCGCGGGTAAGAAAGCTTTCGGAAAGTCACTACCTCCTGAGTTATTCAAACCAACAAAAGGATTGGCGGCAAATCAGGGACTATACAATGGTTTTCTGGTTGCAGGATTGGTATGGTCATTTTTAATCAATGATCCGGTATGGTCATTTAATGTACGGGTATTTTTCCTAGGGTGTATTATAGTTGCTGCTATTTACGGAGGAGCTACTTCTTCCAGAAGTATTATCGTTAAACAAGGGTTGCCTGCCATCTTTGCAATGATTTTTGTATTACTGGCATATTATTTATAAAAACTCCAATTATTTTATTGGCAGACCAAACAGCAGAAAAACACATAAACAAGAACGTTCTTACTTTTAAAAATTTGCTTTAGGGTAGATATCGCTTTTGACCGTGCAAAATATACGTTGCTCTGTGTCGTATGGAGTTGGGCACAGATTTCATCCACATTAAGACCTTCTAAGTACGTCATTTTAAATATAGCAGCCTGTTGCTCGGGTAGTTTTTCTAATTCTGCAATCACCAACTGGATTAACTCGACGCGGATTATCCTGGTCATGACATCATCGTCTGCCATTGCCATTTCTTCTTCTATCTCTACGTCTGAATATCTTCTATATTGTGGGGAATCAAGGTAGTCATAACAGGCATTGCGCGTTGTAATAAATAAAAAGGCTTTTATATTAGATTCCTTTACCACCTTATCCCTTCGCTGCCAAAGTTTAAAAAATGCATCGGATACAATTTCTTCAGCCATCTCTTTATTCCGGATGATGGAATGGGCAAAGAAACGTAATTCCTTACCATATCTAGTCATCAGATATTTTAGAGCAGATTCCCTGCCATTTTTAAAATCTTGAAAATATCCAATGTCGTTTTTCATGGAAAACTTAATCTAGGTTCACAACGAGCTAACTGCTAAATATAGCAAAAATTTGATTGGAAGCATTGGACTCCAATCAAATTTTTTCTTTGTTGTTTTTTGCGTCTATCTCTCTTCCTCCGGGTCTGCCCAAGCATACGTTTTGAAAACACTAACGGGTAATCCGCTGTTGCTTACCAGATTGCTGATCTTGGTATAGCTCCACCCCAGTCTCGCCGCTAGAGGATTGGGCACGTGAGATGATGTCAACATGATCTTGTTGCCGACAATCACTGCATCAGCAGGATAAAACACTTTATCCACACCCGCTATCTCAAACTGTGAAGGGTTCAAACCATCTTTGGTTTTCAATCCTGTGGAAGCAAATTGAAAATCAATGACCAACTTGTTGCCATCAACAGTAAATCCATCAAAAATAGGTGAACGGTCGCCGTCTGCTTTTTTATAATGCGCTGCTAATGCTAGATATGCAAATCTCAGTCCCACATCTTTTTTATTCTTAGGATGAATATCATCTAAATCTGCTATATCATCATTGCAGATAATACCACTATTTGCTATACGTTTGCTAGCTTGAAGCTGTGCAAAGCGCATATTTGGGTTAGCATAATTCGTCTGGAAATTATACATACGCTTGTATGGACAAATTTGTGCAATGTAAAAAGGGAAGTCGTTGGCTTCTTTGTTCCATAGGGCTCTCCAGCTCTCGGCTAATGTTTCCAGCAAGTCGGGGTAATAAGAAGGATTGTCCATGTTGGCCTCTCCTTGGTACCAAATAGCCCCTGCGATGGGGATTTCGCGTATGGGATAAATCATCGCGTTGTACGCAGCGCCAATTTTGTAAGGTGAGAATGGATCTGCTCGCGGTTGTTTGTCTTGTAGCAATGCAAATTCCCTTACAGATGGGGTGGCGAGTACAGCACTACGTTCGGCCCATACCTCTCCGGTAGTATCACCCCAACTTGCGTTGATAATACCTATCGGCACCTGAAGAGACTGACGCAACTGCTTAGCGAAATAGTATCCAACTGCGCTAAACCACTCCAAAGAGCTGGGGGAACATTTCTGCCAGGTGGCATTCCATTTATCGGTAGGGACATCGGCCTGCACCTGTGGTAGATTCAATAAACGAACCCCATTGGACGCATCTGCTTTGACTATCTCATCCAACCCGCCTAGTACCTCTTTCATCGGGTACCACATATTGGACTGCCCGGAACATAACCACACTTCTCCAATCAAAATGTCATTAAATTCCAAACTATTTTTTCCGGATATCTTGATTGTCTGTGCTTCAAAACTCCCGGCGGGTGTCCGAATGGATTTGGACCATCTCCCGTCCTGATCGACCTCAACCTCGTGTATGTCCGCCTTATTCCAGCTTGTGGTAATCGTAACATACTGTCCTGGAGTACCCCGCCCAGCTACAATAAAGGGACTATTTTGCTGTAATACCATATTCTTTTGAAGATTGCCATTAACTTCCAATATAGCAGACGCAGCTTTGTCAGATGGTGTAGGGATATCCTGTCCGTCTGAATCAGAACACCCGAAAACAAACATCCAACAGCATAACCCAAAGAAAATTTTTCTATTTATCATATTTTCGCTTGTTATGGCATCGTGGTTATCAACATAACGGAACGACCTGGTAACTGAACCGTGAAAGCATCATCTTGATGCAGATCGATATCCTCAACGCTGTTAGGGATAGCAAATCCTTTGCTATCTTTCGCGCCTTCGAAACTGGCCCCATCTCCCGCTATATACTGATATACTTTTGCGCCTTGGAGATGTAAACGTTCTTCGGCTTTCAGATGAAGCGTATAACTTGAAGCATGGGAATTTACCAAAGCGATAGTAGTGCGTCCGTCTTTCTTGGCACTGACAGCTTGTAAACCTTTCTTTTCAGGAACATCAACCGGATAAATCGTACTTCCATTTGGAAAATACCGACATAATAAAGACATGGGATAAAACCATGGACGAATAGCCTCGTCTGCCGAGCTACCAAATTTTTCTTCGCCGAATATATTCCAAAAGCCCCAGCGCTTTAATTTATCACCATTATCACTATACATGGCATCATCCATATTCCATAGGGTCACGCCATCGTATCCGGCGAGCATATTCTGTACCACGGCATCAGCTACATCCACGCCATAAAAAGCATCATAGATCATCATGTTGGAGTCATCTCCCGCGAAAGGGTCGTCTGCAATCCGAGCTACATTGGTTATCCCATGCGCTGAATTTGGATTGTACTTGAACCCGAGTTCGCCCATGATCATCGCCTTGCCGTCAGGAACAATACTGCGATAATGTGCAATCACTTTACGATAGGAACCGCCTTTGACCTGATCGTCGGTAGGATACGAATGGATATCATAGGCCTGTATCTTATCTCCGAAATAAGCAGCCGGACGTGTAATCCAATCGCTTAAGCTCGTATCATTCCAAATAGCGACATCTGGCGCAATGACTTCTATACGATTGTTCAGCCCCTTGGCCTCCATCAAGGATAATAGCCGTTCATAGGTGCGTTGCCAGAGGCTATAATCTCCTCCAATAGAAGACCAATCTCCTGCGGGTTCATTACACATATTGTAATACTTAAGGCAAGTATAGCCTCGTGTATCTAGTAAATATTTTAAAAAATCGGTAGAGCGTTCCAACCAAGCTGCATCGACTTCACCATTTGGTACGGCTTCTTCTCCCCATTCGCCATACATGACCTGTATACCATTCTCCTGGCAAAAATCCAGAATCCTAAATAATACGCCCTCGCTTATCGCTGGGGAATAAACCCCATTTTGATAATAATTCCATCCTTGGGAAGCCATGATCCGCACTAAACCAGGCCGTAGAAATTGTACCCGTTCTTCCAGTACTTCCCAATCTTTTGCATTGAAAGTGGAGGATCCTGTCCAACGTAAGATATTATCATATCCGCCCCACTGTGGGCCGATACCAACAAAAGGAATAGCACTTACCGGTGTGGACCGGATGATGAGATCATTGTTTATATTCTTTGGATTCATCGACGTATCTTGACAACCAAATGTTGCGCTGATAAACATGACTAAACAGATAACGATATGTATTTTCATTTGATTTTCGTTTTTGAGATTTGTGGTCTATTCTGAAATTTTCTTAATCTGTACCCAGTACTTTTTTGCATTCTCGACAAATCTTTCTCTGTCTTTATAGATATCGATCCATATGAACGTGGGTTCAAGTTCGAATTCGAAAGCTTTGTCTTGTATGGTTATGGAATTGTTATAATCGTCAAGTGTGATAGTCCCGCTGCCTATTAACTTCGCTGTTGATACTAAGGATGCGGAAGAGAAACTAATCGTCCCTTGTTTGGAATTTCGTTTCCAGCTACCTTCACCAATCGGAATTTTCCGGTACTTGTTATTGACATCGATGGGAATCTTAGCCCCATCAGGATCATCTATAAAAATGAAATCAGCGTACTCTTGATCCGGGCCGGCGTGATTGATGACCTTACCGTAAGCATCTCCATCTTCGGTGATGCCTTCTAACGTAAAAGTCAGTGTATTATCATACTCTGCAATAGGTCCTGTCCCATCCGTGTTCCAATTCCAGCTGCGCTCGGCCATACTGACATGGGCTGCGGCACCACCATACTCCGGCCAGGCACCACCATACACGGATAATGTCGATATCTGCCAGGTACCGACCAACTCATCAGAGAATGGAATATAAGATATCTTCCAAACCCTATCCTGCCCAGATTTTGAAGTCACTTTGATCTGGGCGGTCTGCTGATCGTCAAAAGTCAACACTTGGTCCTTGATTACATCTGAAGATGCGCCGTAGGACAATTCGAGCTCTTTGATCTTTATGCTTTTGGAATCGCCAGCAGTTTGGTTATACATGAAAGTGATCAAACCATTCTGGTTCTCATCTCTTCTGATTGTTGCGTTTCCAACTTGATTCTCAAAGGTAATAAGAAGAATAGCCCGCTCATTGTTCCATTCCTCGTTACGTATCTCTTTCATCAAATCTTTTTGACAAGAAACGAGCGTAAACATCATCAAAACTATTATCAATTGTGTTTTCATAATCTAAATTCTTGGTATATTGGGATTGAGATCTAATTCTTTTTGCGGAATAGGATAATAAGCCGCTTGCTCTTCGGAAATCCCTGAAGCGGCAGCGCGCGGATCTGTATTAACAACCACTGCCTTTCGTCTTAAATCGTGCAACCTCTTGCCTTCAAATGCAAGCTCAAAGCTCCGCTCGTTGAACACCGCATTACGAAAATCGGCGAGATTTAAACTTGATGGCAGATCGTCCAGTCCTGCGCGATGACGTATCGCGTTGACCCAATGATATCCCTCCTGTGTAGGACCAACTGCTTCGGCATATATAAGTGCAACTTCTGAAAATCGAATTAAAAATGGCCGTGTACTGGATTTGACGCCTACAAAGTCTGGGTCTATATATTTTCGTGTCAAAAAATAATCATTTAGTCCTGAAGTACTTCCGTCTTCCTTCGTATAGAAACGCTTCGCCATTAACTCGGTCTTACGTTTATCGGAAGCATCAAAACTATTTGCAAACAATTCGGTGGTCATAAATACGCCCCATCCCATATTAGTCGATTTGGTATAGGTTCCATCTGGATTGGCAAACCACAAACTTGTACCGTTTTTGTAGGGAATGAACATCTTGTCTATGGAAGAGAAATTACCCTCGTCTACGCCGCTTTTGTCCATAGACATGATAAAAATATGTTCAGGGCCATCCGGTTTACGGGTATCATAGATACTAATCAGATCTGGCGACAAGCCATATGTAGATTGATCATAGAGCACCTTTCGAGACCATTCTGCAGCGTACTGATACATCTGTGCAATATCCTTGTTCATTTCCTTATAACCGTTAACCTGATTTTCCTTGGAAGAAGCAATGCTGAGGTATACTTTAGCTAACAGAGCCTGTGCCGCTACTTTGTCTACTCGCCCTACGACCCGTCTGACAGACATTCTTTTTTCGGCTTCCAAACAGTCATTTATAATAAAATCGTATAATTCATCAAAATCTTTCGGCATAGGTGCTATCGTCTGTAAAGCAGATGTAATAGATCCTTTATGAAGGGGCACTAATCCATAGATTTGTATAAGATGATAGTAATTCCAGGCCCGTAGAAAGTAGGCTTCGCCTAATATACTGGATTTAAAGTCTTCGCTAAGATTACTATTTAAAACATTGTCAATGACTGCATTGGCCCTATTTATAGCAATATAGCAGTATTTGTAATAGAGTTCCAATTGTTCATTCTCCCGAAATAAAGCATAGTCCCAGCGATTGATCTCCTGCGAACCAAAACCCTCCTCGCCTTTTACATCACAGCTTTCCGTAGCTAGCTCATTGATATAGAATATAGCCCGTACATACTCATTGTAGGAAAAGGTATTGTAAGCATAAAAGAGAGCTGATTCGGCATCTTCATTTGTTTTGTAAAAATTTTCTTCTGAATAGAAACCATACGGTTCTTCTTCAAGATCGCATCCCATAAACATGGAGCATATGATCAATAATATTAAATATCTGTACATATCAAAAAATTTTTAAAATGTAAAATCAACACCAAACGAGAACATTCTCAACTTCGGATACCCTCCACCATAGCGTCCATTGAGGCCTACCTCTGGATCGTATCCCTCGAATTTTGTGAATGTATAGGGGTTTTCTGCATTAATGGAAATCCGCGCCTGCTTTACCCATTTTTGATTTTCTAATGGAATACGGTAGCCAACGTTAACATTTTGAATACGCAGAAAACTGCCATCTTTTATAAACCAATCGGACGTATAATGTAATCTCCCCTGTCTCACGCTTGGATATTCATTACTCGGATTATCGGGGGTCCACCTCAAGGGAACGTACAATGCGGAATTGTACATACCACTCCATAAAACGTCATTACCAAATACGCCGTTAAGAAATACATTCATATCCAAGTTTTTATACCGGAGATTGAGGTTTAAACTTGCCATAAAATCGGGATTAGGGTCGCCTATCACCGTTCGATCTTTGGTATCGAATACGCCATCCTGACTAAGGTCTGTGTAAAGAAACTCGCCTGCTCGTGCTTCCGCACCGACTAATCCTGCAGCTTCCCCCTCCCTGTCCGATTGAACAATACCATCCACACGATAGCCGTAAAATACATTTACAGGTAAGCCTACCGCCAAAATATTTGGTGAAGGTTCTCTAAAGGGGTCCATACCGCCACCGTAATATTCATAATAGGTGTCTGATAAAAAGTCTCGATTAAGCCCGGAACTGATAGCATTTCCCAGGCTGACTACTTTGTTGACGTTTCTGGAGAATATAAATGTACCTGACAGTTCCCAATCTCGCTTACGGATGATATCTCCATGAAGTGTAAGTTCTATACCTTTGTTATTAATTTCTCCATCATTGACCCACATACGATCATAACCTGAACTCAGTGTTAAGTAGCGTTCCCGCAACAGATCAAAGGTATTTTTACTGTAATAATCTACCGTCACCCCTAGCCTATTGTTGAAAAATGAAAAGTCTGCACCGAAATTGTATTGTGCCGTCGTCTCCCAACGCAAATCTTTATTGGGTATACCTCCCCATTCCTTATACCGCCCACCTACGCCTGTATAACCGATGACATATCCGGGCCCTATCGCAGTGCTCCATCCCCCATCGGTATAAAATGTTTCAATACCATAACGGCTCAAGGTCTGATAGGGAGAGATACCCTGGTTACCGGATATGCCATAACTCGCTCGCAGTTTAAATTCATCAAATAGATTTAAATCTTTTATAAACTGTTCTTGATGCAGCTTCCAGCTAACTGCTCCAGATGGGAAATAGGCCCATTTATGGTTTGTACTGAATTTGGAAGAACCGTCCGAACGCATCGTTAACGTAAGAAGATACTTGTCTTTGAATGCATAGTTTAAGCGTCCAAAATACGAGAGTAGTTTCGTCTCGGTCTGCCCATTACGATGTCGATTGAGCTCCGGTGAGCCCGATGCCATATTTTCGTTATTCAAGGCGCCATTCTTAAAATTATACGACTCCATTGCCGAGCTACGAGCAAGGGAATATTCATAGGAATGCCCAAGCATGGCGGTGAGATCGTGGTTTTGCTTGAATAATTTTTGATAAGTCAAATAGGTATCTGCCGTATACACCTGCCCCATCCAATTATCTAAATATGCTGCACCTTTATTATTTGTGCCCGTTTCGGTATATCTATCCGGCTCGAAACGATCCTGTATAGAAGCACCGTATTTATAATTAAGCTGCGATTTGAGACTCAGACCGGAGATCAGCTGCAGATCCAACAGCCAGGAGGAAATGATGTCAGTTCCTTTAGCGGTATTTTTACGATTGTCTGTCCAAGCCATAGGATGACTGTAATCCGCATTTCCTTCCAAAAAATAACTTCCATCTTCGTTGTATACTGGCCATAGCGGGTTCCGCCAATAAGCTAATCCGGTATTGGTACGACGATTGTCTTTAGAAAGATTGTTAAACGCACTGATATTTAAATATTTATTAAATTGATGTCTAATATTCGAACTCACAATCTGTTTACCGTAGTTATCTCTGATGTAGGACCCTTGTTGTAAAAGGTTGTTTGCACTCAGGTTAAATGAAGTTTTGTCATTTGCGGTTGCCAGCGATATCGTCGATGTGTTGTTGACTGGATTATCCCTGAATACAACTTTAGACCAATCTGTAAAATGTGGCCATGCACCGCTCTGAATTTCATCAACAGCGGGAAAGTATATGCCTGTTGAGTTCACTGCTCCAACGTAAAGCGGTGGCATATTGCCGTTAATCTTGGCCTCGTTGTCCAGTTGGGCCATTAACGCGGGATCTGTCCATTGGATAAACTCGGATGTGAATTGGGATAAAGTCGTCTGATGCTTAATACTAATATCGGTTTGCCCGTTTTTAGCCTTCTTCGTTGTGACCATAATGACGCCATTCGCTCCCCGAGATCCATATATGGATGATGCGGAAGCATCTTTTAGCACCTCGATCGATACAATATCGGCTGGGTTAATCTGCTTGAGGTTGCCCGCATCGCCGATAGGAAATCCATCTACCACAATCAATGGTGAATTAGAGCCCCGCAAAGAACTTCCTCCGCGTATGCGGACAGTAGTGCCTGCGCCAGGATCTTGGGAAGTCTTGACTATTTGAAGGCCGGCAGCTCGTCCTTGCAATAAACTTTCGATGGAGTTTGCGGGAATATCTTGGATATCCTCGGTTTTTACATTGGTCATCGAGCCCGTTAGATCTTTCTTTTTTATGGTGCCATATCCAACAACAAGCACTTCATCGAGGTTATCCATAGACTCTTTCAACACCACATCAATTATATCGCTGTTTCCGACAGGTACTTCCTGTTTGTCAAATCCGACCATGCTGAAGAGTAGCATCTCGCTCTCAAATGATACAGGAATACTATAATTCCCTCCTTCATCCGTGGAAGTTACTTTGGAGACTTGTACCGTACTAACCGTTACACCTCGAATGGGCTGTCCGTACGCATCAGTAACTTTGCCGTTAATAATGCGTTCTTGCTTTTGCATCGTTGTCGTTAGAGATGGTGTTGTGGAAGCTACCTTTTTTTCAATAGGAAGAGGCTTTAGGATGATCGTTCCAGCGCTAAGCACCCAGCCTACAGGTTGATCTCGCAAAATTTCTTCCATAGCGCGTTGCAATTCCATGTTTTGCACATTGGCATTTACGGACAATTTTGCAAGCTCCTTTCCATACAGGAAAAAGGGATATCCCGATTGATCTTGCACACTCTTCATAACCTTTGCTAAAGGCTGATTATGTGCGCTAATATTAATTTTCTGGGCTGAGCTGTGATGAGCCAAAACCTGGAAAATAGTTAAAAACGTAATACATACTGCTAGTTTCATAACCAGAATACATCGGAATGCTAAAGGCCAAACTCGGTCTTTAACATATTCATAAAAAATCATAAGTTTGTATCGTTTGATATTGTTAAAAAATAAGGTGACTAAACTGATTGATTAGCTTATCAAACTTTCCGGATAGAGTGGCCGCTCTATCCGTTTTTTTTAAGCTATCAAAAAGGATGTGATCCAGGATCAAAAATGTGTGTATAGCATCATAATTATATTATATGGGTGAATAAATTGCGTAATTCGGTTGTGAGTTGGTAGAATTAAAGCGAAACAATTAGCCTTTTTTGATCTCCATTTTTTTCTATGTTGAATGTTACGCCCCCTTCTTTAAGTATGGCGAGCACTTCGGATATTTTTTTTGTTCTACTAATTTCCCCGTAAAAATAGGTTAGCTTATTGCTCCCCTTGTAAATAACCTCGATGTCGTACCATCTACTGATTTGTGCCATAGCGTCCGATAGAGGCGTCTCATTAAATACAAATTTATTGTCTTTCCAAGCTGCAAACTCTTCTACATTAACATTTGTCTTTTTCAATTCATTGGCTTCGTAAATACCTTGCTCTCCTGGTTTTAATTTCATATTTCCTTCGGATGTTTTTAACAAAACCGATCCTTCCACTAAAGTCGTCGTACAGCTGATTTCATCGCCGTAAGCTTTTAAATTAAACTGGGTTCCCAGCACCTCTATCGTCTGCGTTGCAGACTTTACCAAAAATGGGACATGCCCGGATTTGTCTTCTATTTTTGCAACATCAAAATAGGCTTCACCTTCCAATTCAACAACGCGTGACTTTGGCGTAAATCTAATTGGATATTTAAGCTTTGAATCAGCATTAAGCCATACAACCGTACCGTCTGATAACGTGACTTGGTATTTTCCTCCGCGAGGAACTGATATGGTTACCACATCGGTATTTTGTAGGCGCCCCGCTGTAACTGCTGCACCATCGGCATAAGTAAGCTGACTTCCCATAACGATTCCTTCTTTCTCGCCACTCAATTCAACAATGCGTCCATCTGCCAGTGTCAGGGAGGCTCTATCTTTACCAGGTTCAATATCTATCATTGCTTCTATGTTTTCTCCGTTTGCCGGAGAAGTCACGCTTTCTCTATAGTGATACACCCCTATACTAAATAGTGTAATAATTAATATAGCCGCAGCATATGGAACAAGATGTCTGTATAACCTTAAATTGATCTGGCGCCGGGATTTTTTAGATTGAGATATCTTTTGTAATACACTATCTTCTAGACGGCTATTCCATACTTCCTGATCTAAAAATTCTAATTCAAACCAAATGCAAATATCTTCCCACAAGAGGTCTTCGTGAAGAACACGGTGCAGAAACTTACTACGCTGTTCTGATTTTTCTGCCCAAGAATGCAGATCGTCGCGCTCTTGCGGCGTAATATCACCATCTAACATTTTTTTGATAAGATCTGTTATTTCCTCTCTATTGGTCATTATATAATATTCTATAGGTTACAGGATAGAAACGGTAGAAAATGAAGTACCTTAGTAAAAAAAGAAAATAAATTGCAAACATGTATTTAAAACTGCCAAATCCTGATGATGAGTCGGATTGAAACCGTTTATTTTTCTTATTTTAGTACGTCATCAATTCGTTATAGCGTCATGAAAAAAATAGGCTTTTTATCTTTTGGTCATTGGGCAGACCTCCAGGGATATGGTACTCGTACCGCAGGCGACACTTTGCTTCAGTCCATTGATCTTGCCATAGCAGCGGAAGAAATTGGTCTAGACGGAGCTTATTTTCGTGTACACCATTTTGCCCAACAGTTGGCTTCGCCTTTTACCCTATTGGCCGCAATAGGCACCAAAACCCATAAAATTGAAATTGGCACTGGGGTGATTGACATGCGCTACGAAAATCCGTTATACATGATCGAAGACGCCGGAGCGGCCGATCTAATTTCAGGTGGTCGTTTACAATTGGGTATTAGCAGAGGATCGCCCGAACAGGTAATTGACGGATGGCGCTATTTCGGATATGAGCCGGCTGAAGGTGAAACGGATGCCGACATGGGCCGTCAAAAAGGATTAGAATTTCTTGAAAAGCTAAAGGGAATTGGGTTTGCCCAGCCTAATCCGAACCCCATGTTCCCAAATCCGCCGGGTCTATTACGGCTAGAACCCCATTCGGAAGGTCTGCGCGACCGTATCTGGTGGGGAGCAGGGTCGAACGCAACTGCCATCTGGGCTGCTCAAGAAGGCATGAACCTCCAAAGCTCTACGCTGAAAGATGACGAAAGTGGAAAACCGTTTCATATACAACAAGCAGAACAGATCAGGCTATTCAAAGAAACGTGGAGAGAAGCTGGACATACGCGGGAACCCAGAGTATCCGTAAGTCGTTCGATTTTTGCGTTGGTGAACGATCAAGATAGATATTATTTTGGGCATGAAGCTAGTAGAGAAGACAAAGTCGGTATGATTGAACCCAACAAACGGGCTATTTTTGGACGAAGTTATGCCGCGGAACCGGATCAACTGATTAAAGAACTGGCCATGGACGAAGCTATTCAGGAAGCCGACACCTTGCTCTTGACCATACCCAATACCTTGGGAGTTGATTACAACGTGCATGTGCTTTCTTCCATCCTAGAACATGTGGCCCCTGGACTGGGATGGCGATAACGTTAAAAACGCGGTAATGCTTGCCACCATGACAACAGCTTTTCGCTAAACTTTACAACCAAATCAGGGTGTTGTTCGGCAATATTGTTAGATTCACTTCGATCTTGCGCTAGATCGTAGAGTTCTATACCGGACTTATCTTGATTCATCAGAAATTTCCATGACCCTTCCCGGTAGGCTAAGGCAGGGCTACGGTTTGGCGCTTGTGGAAAGTTAAAAAATGTATTATTACGACCATACTCCCATAGGAGTGGATTTTTCCGTGGGGATGCCTCGCCGTGCAAAACCATCGCTCTATTTTCACCGTCAAACAGCTCATCAACCTCTAGGTTGCCTCCTGCAATATCTACCAATGAAGGCAGGAGATCTAGGGCTGAAACAATGGACGAGCTATCGACCCAGTTTTGCGCTATTTTCGCTGGCCAACGGACAATAAAAGGCATATTGATACCACCTTCGTATAATGATAACTTGGTTCCTCGCAAACCTGCTGATCGATCTTGTCTAAAATTAGGAAGCGGCCCGTTATCACTCGTAAAAATTACCAAGGTATTTTCGTCAACGCCCAATTCTTTTAAACCATCCATTAACCTTCCCAGTTGTTTGTCAAATTCTTTTAGAACCGCTTCAAAACTCCGCTCCTCTCCCGGCTTACCAGGATAGCGTCCGGTTTCATCATCTCCAGCTACCCAAGGCGTGTGCACATCATCCGTCCAAAGGTTGACATAACAAGGCTTGTCTTTATTTTCTTTCAGAAAAGACAATGTCTTATCGACAAAATATGCTGTACGATTCCAGCGTTTTATACTATCTTGATCACTCCAAATCCAGTCTGTCGCTGTTATAGCCGGATCTGGATCCGGACTTTCATAGGTACCTGCCCAAGCATCAAATCCATATTGATCAAAATTTGGTGCATTGGTAACATCACGTCCGCCACCCAAATGCCATTTACCAAAGTGCCCGGTAGTATATCCTTTCGCTTTTAATAATTTAGCGAGCGTCGTGATATTCGGATCCAAGAAATCCACTTGTTCCTTTCGCTTATTATCTTCGCGTGTATTCAAAAAAGTCGTGAAATGCAGCTTTGCAGGTGATTTTCCGGTAAGAATGCCGGCCCGCGATGGTGAACAAACCGGAGATGCGCTATAATAATTTGTCAATCGCCCCCCTTCAGCAGCAATCTTATCAATGTTAGGCGTATTGTATTTCCCAAAATAACAACTGATATCCCCTATTCCCAGATCATCCGACAAAATCAAAATAATATGGGGACGCCGGTTTCCTTGCGCGATTCCGTTAAAAGCAGATAATAAAAGTAATCCACATAATAACAATCTGGAACATAAACACATGTACATCTTACTAAGGTTTAAAATTGTTCTCTAACAAAGAACGAAATTGTTTTTGACAAAAAAACACCAACGCTGTTCAAAAAAAAGCATTTTTGTGTCAATATGTTTTTTTAAACAATCCTACCGCCAAGCTGTAACTCCATTCGCACGTATTATGCTAGAGCTCCCCTTGGGTATAACCGGTATTACTTCCGGACTGGAATCTAAATTGTATTTTTTACCATCGGCAGGAATAATTTTCAGAAACCAATGGCTATTTTGCGAGGCAGGTAAATGCACATAGTCTGCTGCGATCAGCAAATATTTGTCATCCGGCGAAAATTCAGCAAACGCCTCATCGGTGTTACTATCTGTCACTTGTACCAGATTCTCGCCCGTAATATCCATCATATGGATATGTTTATTGATATAAAAAGTTATCTTTTGGCCGCTATTGCTTACGCGTATATTCCCCCAGTTCTCGTAATTCATCTCTTTTACCAAGTTTAAACTTGTATAAGGTGGATCAGAACGCAATAACAACCGGTCCTTAAAACGTATTAAAAGACTATTGTTTGGCAACCAAACAGCATCATCTTCTGATGTGAAAGACTCCCCACCGATACCAGACATCTCATATTTGACATTTCCATCGATATCTAGGATAACAATCCCGTTATCCCTGTCAGGCGGTACCATAACAAGGGAATTATCATAAGAAATCTTGCCGAGGTTATTGGTGTTGTTTCCGTAACGGGGCACAAAATCAAATTCGTTTACAATTGTCTCATCGCCTGTATTCACAATAGTAAAACGATTACGGTCATACATACCTGGTTCTCTAGTTGACACTATACGTAGACTACCGTCACGACTTAATCCCCATCCCACCGTGCTATATGCATTATAGGAAAAGAAAGCCGATTCTTCCCCATTACGCATATCTATTTTCATCACATCACTTGTATATTGATGATATATATGTCCTGGAAGAACGCCCATTCCGGACCCCTCACCATCGTCATTATCTTTGGAGCATCCTCCCAAAAACAAAGAAAGCAGACCGATGCTGGTCATCAATATTGGCACTATCCTTTTCATCTTCGTAACTTATTAATCAACAATATAACAACAGCAAACTTTTT
>Ga0079224_100001141_pt1 | contig 29447 bp, 27 predicted proteins | sample Stecom2015_FD_80414 | JGI IMG/M metagenome (GOLD analysis project Ga0079224, IMG submission 80414) | Agricultural soil microbial communities from Utah to study Nitrogen management - Steer compost 2015 | ecosystem: Environmental > Terrestrial > Soil > Agricultural land | place: USA: Utah... | reverse complement strand
CTCGGGACGGACGAGCGCGCACGGCAGAGCGGAGACCGTCGCGCACGGCGGTCTGCGCGCAGGCCTGTCGCGGCGGTCCCGAGACGAGGGGCGCGGGGTGCCGCGAAGCAACCCCCGGCGCCCGAGGTGCGTCAGCCGGGCCCCAGGCGCGCGAGGCGTTCCGCGAAGAACCGGCGCTCGGGTTCGGACTTCGCGAGGCGCAGCGCTTGCGCGAAGGCTGCGCGCGCTTCCTCGAGGCGGCCGGCGCGCTCGCACAGGTCGGCGCGCGCCGCGTGGGCCGGCACGTAATCGGCGAGCCGACCGGTCGCCAGGATCGCTTCGACCAGGGCCAGGCCAGCGGCAGGGCCGTCGCGCATCCCGACCGCGACCGCCCGGTTCAGCTCGACGACCGGCGAGGGCTCGACGCGCAGCAGCACGTCGTAGAGGCCGACGATCTGCGCCCAGTCGGTCGCCGCCGCGGCCTCCGCCTCGGCGTGGACCGCGGCGATCGCTGCCTGCAGCGTGTAGGGACCGAACCGGCGGCTGCGCAGCGCACGCTCGGTCCAGGCGGCCCCTTCTTCGATCTGGGTGCGGTTCCAGAGCGAGCGGTCCTGGTCGGCGAGCAGCACCGGGCGGCCGTCGGCGGCGACGCGCGCGGCGCGGCGCGCGTCGTGCAGGAGCATGAGCCCGAGCAGGCCCTGCGCCTCGGGCTCGTCGAGAAGCTCGACGAGCAGGCGGCCGAGACGGATCGCCTCCCGGCAGAGGTCGGCGCGCGTCAGGTGCGTGCCGGACGCGGCGGCGTAGCCCTCGTTGAACAGCAGGTAGACGACGCGCAGCACGGCGTCGAGCCGCGCGGCCATCTCGCTGCGCCCGGGCACCTCGAACGGCACGCGCGCTTCCTTCAGCTTCGCCTTGGCGCGCACGATGCGCTGCGCGATCGTCGGCGCGGTGGCGAGGAACGCGCGGGCGATGGCCTCGGTGGTGAGGCCGCACACCTCGCGCAGGGTCAGCGCCATGCTCGCCTCGGGCGGGAGCAGCGGGTGGCAGCAGGTGAAGATCAACCGCAGCCGATCGTCTTCGATCGCGTCCTCGTCCGGGTCCTCCGGGCGTGCGTCGGCCGCGATGCGCTCGGCGAGCTCCGCGAGCGCGGCGTCGAAGCGCGCGCGCCGACGCAGGGTCTCGACCGCCTGGAAGCGGCCGGCGGAGACCAGCCACGCCCGCGGGCGCTCGGGGATGCCGGCGGCCGGCCACGTCTGCAGCGCGGCGGCGAACGCGTCGTGCAGCGCTTCCTCGGCGAGGTCGAAGTCGCCGAGCAGGCGGATCAGCGCGGCGCGGACCACGGGGCCGTCGCGCTGGTAGAGCGCCTCGATGCGCGCGCGCAGCGCGTCCTCGGTCACTGGTGGCAGCCGTCGGCGATCGGTCGGATCTCGATGCCCCAGCCGAGGTCCTCGCCGAGGTGCGCGGCGGGATGCAGCGACGCGATCCGGATCGCCTCGTTCAGGTCGCGCGCCTCGATCACGAACAGGCCGCCGACCTGCTCCTTGGTCTCAACGAACGGCCCGTCGGTCACGACGACCTTGCCGTTGCGCGAGCGCACGGCGGTGGTCGCCCACTCCAGGCTCTCGACCGACAGCAGGTGGCCGCTGCGGCGCAGCTCCTCGTCCATCGGCTTGCAGCGCTCCACGAGCGCCGTGAACTCCTCCTTGCTCAGGGACGCCATCTTCTCCTGGTTGCCGTACGCGAGGCAGAGGTACTTCATGCGGTGTCTCTTTCGGGATGGGGAACGTCTCGTGGTCGTCCGGCGGCCCCGCGATTCGACAAACGGACGGCGAAAACCGCGACCGCCGGGGCGCGGGCGGGATTTGTCGCCGGGGCGCGCGCGACCTACACGCCGCGCGATGAACCTCTTGCGCTCGTTGTCCCACGAGGTCGCGCGGCTGGTGGACCGCGTGCGCCCGGCCGTGCTCCACGTGCAGACCCTGCGCGCCGGACGGCGCGCCCTCGGCGGCGGATCGGCGGTCCTGGTGACTCCCGACGGTTTCGCACTCACCAACAGCCACGTGATCCGCGGCGCCGACGCCGTGGAAGTGACCCTCAGCGACGGCACGACGGCGATCGCCGACGTGATCGGCGACGACCCGTTCACCGACGTCGGCGTGCTGCGCGTGCCGCGGCACTTCGAGCGCCCCGCGCCGCTCGGCGATTCGAACGCCCTGCGGGTCGGCGAGACCGTGATCGCGGTCGGTTCGCCGCTGGGGCTCGCGCACACCGTGACGCTGGGCGTGGTGAGCGCGCTCGGCCGGACGCTGCCGAGCCCGAGCGGGCGGCCGATCGAGGGCGTGATCCAGACCGACACGCCGCTCAACCCGGGGAACTCGGGCGGACCGCTGATCAACGCGGACGGCCAGGTGGTGGGCATCAACACGGCGATCGCGCCCGGGCAGGGCCTGTGCTTCGCGATCCCGGCGAACACCGGGCAGTTCGTGCTGAGCGAGGTGCTGCGCCACGGTCGCGTGCGCCGCGCGCGCATCGGCGTCGCCGCGCAGGAGGTGCTGTTCGCGCAGGCGATCGCGCAGCGCTTCGGTCTCGCCTTCAACCGCGGCATCGGTGTGCACGCGGTCGAGCCGGGCTCGCCTGCGGACGCAGCCGGCGTGCGCCCGGGCGATGTGCTCGTGCGCATCGACGGGCGTCCGCTGGCGTCGATCGCCGACCTGCACCGCACGCTGGACGGCGACGCGATCGGCCGCGAGGTGACGATCGAGGCGTTGCGCGGCGGGCGGCTGGCCGAGCTGCGCGTGCGCCCGGCCGAACTGGCGGCCTGACCGCCGCGACAGCCGCCGCGCGTGGGCTCAGTCGACGCCCGGCTCTTCGTAGAGCAGGTCGAGGTCGACGCAGGCGTTCCACAGCATGACCATCGCCTGCTTGCAGTTCATCAGCGCGCAGGGCGGCAGGTCGTTGCGCGACGCGAGCGCCTCCAGCCGGTGGTAGAGGTCGAGCAGCTCGCGCTCGTCGGCGCTGAGCGGCCGGCCGAGCAGGTCGTGCTCTTGTCTGGCGATCGCGGGTCGGTCGGTGCTCATGCCATGGTCCTCAGGTCTTGCAGGCGCTTGGCCTTCAATTCGAAGCGCGGCAGCTCGCCGGGGGAGGCGAGGGCGACGTTGAAGCGCAGACCCTCGTGTGCGTCCGCGAGGTCCTTGCCGAGCTGACGCTGGATCTCCTCCCAGCGCGTCTCGGTGCCGGCCTTCAGCTCGACCTTGACGGTGATCTCGTCGCGGATGCCTTCCTCGCGGGTGAGGATGATCTGGAACTCGTCGACCTCGACGTGCTCGCGCACGATCGCCTCGACCGCGCGCGGGTACACGTTGGTACCGCGCACGAGCTTCATGTCGTCGACCCGGCCGAGGATCCCGCCCTCGTAGATGTCGAACGTCCGCCCGCAACTGCAGCGCGTGTGCGGCACCTTCACCACGAGGTCCTTGGTGCGGTAGCGGATCAGCGGGATGAAGCCGCGGCCGAACGAGGTCACCACGCGCTCGCCGCGCTCGCCGTAGCCGACCGGCTCGCCGCTCTCGGGGTCGAGCACCTCTTCGATGAAGTGGTCTTCCAGGATGTGCACGCCGCCGGGCTGGTGGCTGCACTCGAACACCATGATCGTGCCGATCTCGGTCATGCCCGCGGTGTCGCCGCACTTGGCGCCCCACATGTCCTCGATCAGCTTCTTGGTCGCCGGGATGCTGCCCGCCGGCTCGCCGGAGACGATCACCTTGTCGACCTTGCTCTGCCGCTGCAGGTCGATGCCGAGCCTCTGCGCCTCCTGCGCCATGCGCAGCGCGTAGGTCGGCGTCGCGCACACCGTGGTGGCGCCCATCTCGACGAGCTGCTTGACCCGGTTCTCGGTCGTCATGTTGCCGGACGGCAGCACCAGGCAGCCGATCTTCTCGCAGCAGTAGTGCGCGCCCCAGAAGCCGATGAACGAGCCGTACGAGAACGCGAAGAACACGGTGTCGACCGGGCGCACGCCGAACGCCCAGAACCCGTAGCACCAGGCTTCGCCGATCCACGCCCAGTCCTTGCGCGAATCGAGCACGCGCAGCGGCTGCCGGCCGCTGGTGCCCGAGGTGAGGTGGTAGCGGATCGCGTCGGTGGCCGGGCGGGTGATCAGATCGCCGAACAGCGGCTTCTCCGCCTGGCACGCGAGCCAGTCCTCGCGGGTCATGAACGGCAGGCGGCGCAGATCGTCGAGCGTGCGGATGTCGTCGGGTCGGACCTTCGCCCGATCGAACAGCCGGCGATGGAACGGGCTCGTCGCGTGGGCGCGCTCGACCGTCCGCTGCAGCTTCATGAGCTGCAGGCGTTGCAGATCGCTGCGCCGGAGCGTCTCGTTCTTGGGATTCCAGTAAGGCGACGAGTTCTGCGCGGGCACGGGCACCTCCGGACGGCGCGGAGCATACGGGGCGCACGCGCGGGCGAGAACGAGGCATGCCCTGTCGCGCGCGTCGGCAGCCGTCGGGCAGCGCGACGGCGTGGCGTCCCGCGCGGGGACGCCGCGTGCCGGCAGGCGGTCAAGCGGCGGCGGTTTCGGCCGGATGATCGACCCGGAGCTGCAGCCTCGGGGGACGCGCCTTGGACATCCTGACCATCCTCGGCCTCTTGATCGCCTTCGCCGGGATCATCGGCGGGCAGATTCTCGAGGGCGGACACCCGAGCGCGCTCGTGCAGGGCACGGCGTTCCTGATCGTCATCGTCGGCTCGCTCGGTGCGACCCTGGTCTCGCTCCCGCCGGCGGACGTCAAGCTGGCGGTGTCGTCGCTCATCAAGGCGATCATGCCGCCCAAGCAGGACTTCGCCGGAGTGATGGCCAAGATCCTGGAACTGGCGAACCTCGCCCGCCGCGAGGGCCTGCTCGCGCTGGAGTCGTTCACCTCGGGCGACGAGGGCCACCCCTTCCTGCGCAAGTGCCTGACGCTGGCGATCGACGGCAGCAGCGCGGAGGTGATCCGCGAGACCGTCGAGATCGACATGATGATCGCCGAGGAGGAGGCGCAGGCCGGCGCCAAGTTCTGGGAGACGTGGGGCGGGCTCTGTCCGACGGTCGGGGTGCTCGGCGCCGTGCTCGGGCTGATCCACGTCATGGAGAACCTGGACAACCCGGCCGCGATCGGGCCCGGCATCGCGGTCGCGTTCGTCGCGACGGTGTACGGCGTCGGCTTCGCCAACGTGGTCTGCCTGCCGATCGCGTTCAAGCTGAAGCGCTACGTGCAGTTCGAGCAGCTGTTGCGCTCGATGATCCTCGACGGCGTGATCGGCATCCAATCGGGCGCCGCGCCGGGTGCGCTGCGCAGCCGCCTGTCGGTCTACCTGCACGACAAGCACGGCAAGGCAGCGGGCAAGCCGTAGCACCGTGGCGCGCAGGCACAAGCACGAAGAGCACGCCAACCACGAGCGTTGGGTGATCAGCTACGCCGACATGCTGACGCTGCTGTTCGCCCTCTTCGTGGTGCTCTACGCGCTCGGTGAAGTGCAGCTCAAGAAGCTGAAGGAACTGAAGAAGAGCGTCCAGTTCGCGTTCCACTACGAAGGCAGCGGCAAGACCCACGAGGAAGGCGAGTTCGAGAAGGGCGACAGCGGCGGCGACCTGCCCGAGGCGGCGCCGCTGCTCAGCGCACAGAAGCGCGAGATGCAGGAGTTCCTGCTGGAGTCCCTGCTGCGCGAGTTCGAGGAGCGCACCGGCCGCTCGCTCGAGATCGTGCAGACCGACGACACGATCGCGTTCAGTGCACCGCTGTCGGCGTTCTTCCCGCCCGGCGCGACCTGGCTGCGCCCGACGGTGAACGCCTGGCTGCAGGACGTCGTCAAGGGCGCGTACAGCTTCACCCAGCGCATCCGCGTCCGCATCGAGGCGCCGAACGTGCGCATCGGTACCAACCCGGACGGCACCGCGCTCAACAGCAACCGCCTGTGCCTGCAGCGCCTCGCCACCCTGCAGGGCTTCCTGCGGCTGTCCGCGCTCGACGAGGACCTCCTGCTCGAATTCCGCTACGCGGACGCCGCGCGCCTGCGTCCGGCGGGCGTGGGCGGCTGGGAGGACCAGGCGAAGCTGACGATCGCGTTCACCAACATGGCCGACCGCTGACGGGACGTGGGAAGGCCGGCGGTCGGACGTCTTCGTGCTGCGAACCCGGCGCCGGGGCGTTGTCCCTGCGCGCGTGATGCGTCCCGCCGGGAAGTGCCGTCACGGCCCGCAGCGCCGGTCGCGCGGCGTCCCTCCGGATCGGGCGGTCCATGCGTCCGCCCGGTGGGCAGGAAGGGCCTGACGGGGCACCGCCGGACGGTCCATGACGCTTCCGATCGGGCGCGACGCGCATCGCCCGTCGGCCTGCGTCCGGAGCGCGACCACGACGCGCGCTGCATCGCGCGCCGTCCGCCCGGTCGCGGAGTCCAGGGGCGGGGGCCCGACCGCGCGGAGCGCGCGCGTCTCGGACGCGGGGGGCAGCGATGAGGCGGAACCGGTGGTTGCCTGCGCTCGTGCTGCTCGCGTTCCTCGTGGCGCAGCTTCCCTTGCTCGCGGTCGGCCTCGCGCACGACTCCGGTGCCGTCCGCCGCACGGCCGGCCTCGTCGTGCGGCCGGTCGCGCCCCGGGAGCATGCCCCGCCGGACCTCCCGCACCCCGCGGACCGGCGCCAGGGCGCCTGGGTGCGGTGCTGGGAACCGGGCACGGAGGACGTCGACCGGCCGCGGTCCAGCACGTGGCTCCTGTGGAAGGCGTTCGCCACCGGATCGCGTGCGGCCGGAGCGCGCGCGCTCGACCTCGGCCTGATGGCGATCGCGATCCGCACGCTGTCGTTCGTCGCGTCGCTGTTCGTCGTCTGGTGGGTCGTGCGCGACGTACCGCGCCCGGGCTTCCTCGCCGCGACCCTCACGGCCGGCGCGTTCGTCCTGCACGTCGACGTCGAGTGCGCGGCGCACCAGGCGAGCCTCTCCTTCTCCGGAGGCTTCTCGCTGTTCCTGTTCCTCATGGTGGCTGCGCTGCAGCGTGCGCGCGCCGCGCCGCGCCCCGAGACGCGCGCCGGCGCGGTGGTCGCCAGCCTGCTCGCGGGCGCGGTGCACGGCACGACAGTGCCGCTGGCGGGCATCGGCACGTACCTCGCGCTCCGCGTCGACCTCGCCGGCGCGCCGCGCGGGCGCCGGTTGCCGGTGCGTGCGGCGTGCGTCGCCGCGGCGCTGCTCGCGACCGTCGCCGCGCTCGCGTCCGTGCGCAGCCCGTGGCACCGCGTGACGGCGTACCACGGCGTGTTCTGCGGCGCGCTGAGCTTCTCGGAGCGGCCGGGCGATCACGTGCGCCGGCTGGGCTTCGCGCACGAACACGAGGCGCTGGTCGGCAGGGACGCGTCCGACCCTGCGGCTGCCCGCTTCCTGCGCGGGCCGGAGGCCGAGCGGCTCGGCCTCTGCCTGCCGCTGCGCGTCTACCTCGACGAGCCGGGCGCGGGCATCCGCGCGCTGGCCGCGGTCGGCGACGCGTTCCACGAGCGCGTGCCTTCGCTGCGGCGTGGCGACCGCGCGCAGCCCCTGCTCGACGAGGTTCCCGGCCGCTTCCTCTACGGCGGCCTGTCGGGTCTGAGCCGCGCGCTCGCGCCGGCCGGCATGGGCCACTGGCTGCTGTGCGGCGCGGTCCTGGCGCTGCTGCACGGGTGGAAGACCCTGCGCGCGAGCGCGGGCGCGTTCGCGGCGCGCGTGTTCTTGTGGAGCTCGGCGGCGATGGCGGTCGTCGCCGTCGCCGTCGGCGGCCGGTGGGAGCTGACCCCGCACCTGTTCTACGCGCGGCTCGCGTGGCTCGCGGGCACGGGGCTGACGCTGACGCTGGTGCTGCACGCGGCGATCGCGCGCGTGCGCCCGCGCTTCTAGGTGCGCGGCGGCGCGTGGCACCTGCCGGCACGGCGCGGGAGGGCGCCTGAACGGCGCGGAAGCGGGTCGCTGCCGGGTCCGACGCGAAGGTGAGGGTTCAGCGCCCCGTCAGGCCGCACGCCACGATCCCCTTCTGGACTGGATCAGCGTCGTCCCCTCGTAGATGCGCAGCGCCGCGGCGTCGCGCAGCAGGCGTTCCACCGGGAACGCGCTGCCATGGCCGCGCGCGCCGTGGAACCGGACTACGACGTCGGCGGCACGCGCGGCCGCGAGCTCGTGCGCACGTGCGCGTTCGCGGGTGCGGAGGGCACGGTGCTCCGGCACGGCGAAGTTACCGACGCCGAACCCACTGCGTGTCGACACTCCGCGACCGGCCCGACGACGCCGAGAAGTGACGGCCCGACGCCCGCGTCGCGCGCTCGCTGCCGCATGGAGCGTCGAGCCGAGCCGCATCGGCGAACGCGTTGCCTCCGTCGGTCGGATGGGTGGGGCGGGCGTGAGCGCACACGGCGACGCCGCGGACGTGCGTGCGGGGTCGTTGCGCGCCCGCGGCGCGAACGGGAGACTCGCGCGTCAAGCCCTGCGAAGTGGACTGCGGCAGGCATCACCGAGGTGCCGAGCCGCATCGTGTTCTTCCCGTTGCGGAGGCCGCTCATGCCCATCGCCCGTCGCCTGCTCGCGGTCGCGGCCCTGTTCGCCGTCGCCGTGGTTCTCTCGCCCGCCGTCGTGCCGGCCCAGGAGCAGGAGTCGACACCCACCGGTACGCTCAAGGCGTTCCTCGATGCGGACTCGAAGGAGCTTGCGACGAAGCTCGAGGTCCTGCAGCACGCGATCTACGCCGTCGACCAGCAGCTGGTACAGGTGTCGTTCCGCCAGCAACATGGCGATCGGATCGCGATGCACCGCGTTCTCTACCCGAACCGGGACAATGATCTGACGCCCGGGTTCGTGTTCACGCCGAAGGACCCGGAATCGCGGGAGAGCAAGCGTCCCGGGCTGATCATGGTGCACGGCGGTTTCCATCTCTCGATGGACGCCGACTTCTTCCCTCACATCGCGCGGGCCGTCGAGGAGGGCTTTGTCGTGATGTTTCCGGAGTATCGGGGGAGTCGTGGATATGGAGCCGAGCACTACAACGCCCAGGACTACGGCGGGAAGGACGTCGACGACGTGCTCGCGGCGGCGGACCACCTCGCGGCGCGGCCGGAAGTGGACGGATCCTCTCTGGGGATCCTCGGCATCAGCCGCGGTGGCATGCTGACGCTCCTGGCGATCGCGCGGGAGCCGAAGAAGTTCAAGGCGGCGGTCGACATCGTCGGCCTGACCGACTTCCTCGCCTACATGGCTTACAAGCCCGAATCCCGCCGGCGCGCCATTGCCGATCTGCCGCGGTTCGGTGGTCTGCCCCATGAGAACTTCAAGCCCTATCTCGACGTCTCCCCGCTGACGCACGTCGACAAGATGGAGACGCCGCTCCTGATCCTGGCGACGACGGACGACCGGATCGTTCCGGTGGAGCTTCACACGCTCCGCCTGATCGACGCCTTGAAGGCCCGCGGCAAGACGTTCGAGGCGAAGATCTACGAGCGGGCTCCGGGCGGCCACGGCTTCTTTGACGGGGCTTCCCCGGAAGCGCGCGATGCCCAGGATCGCGTCTTCCGATTCCTCAAGCGGCACCTCGTGAAGTAGACCGACTGCCTCCGCCGGGATCGCCGCCACTTCATCCAGCCGCGCCGGGGCATCGCGCGGATCGAGCGCGGATTGCGATCGCGAGCATCGCGGCACGCTTCGTGTCCGCAGCGCAGATCCGGAAGCAGGCATGATGCCGCGCCTCGCCCCTCGGGCTCATCCCGCTCGCCGCGATCGCGCGTGCGCGGCGCCGGCCCGGAGGCCGCAGGGTTCAGCGCCCGGTCAGGCCGCGCGCCACGATCCCCTTCTGGATCAGCGTCGTCCCCTCGTAGATGCGCAGCGCCGCGGCGTCGCGCAGCAGGCGCTCCACGGGGAACGCGCTGCTGTAGCCGCGCGAGCCGTGGAGCTGGACCGCGATGTCGGCGGCACGCGCGGCAGCCTCGGTCGCGTAGAGCTTGGCGGCGGCGAGGTCGCCCGGCACCTCGACGCCCCGAGCGCGCAGGCGCGCGCAGCGCCACACGAGCGCGCGCGCGGCGTGCAGCTCCACCGCCATGTCGGCGAGACGCTCCTGCACCATCTGGAACGCGGCGAGCGGCTTGCCGAACTGCCTGCGGCTCGTGGTGAACGCGACGCACGCGGCGAGCGCCGCCCGGTGGATGCCGACCGCGCCGGCGGCGACCGACAGGCGCCCCGCCGCGAGGCCGCCCATCGCCACGCCGAAGCCCGCGCCGATCCCGCCGAGCACCTCGTCCGCCTCGGCGCGGTAGCGCGTGAAGGTCAACGTCGCGTGGTCCGAGCCGCGATGACCCAGCTCCTTGCCCGGCATCCGCGCGCGCGCGAGGCCTTCGCGGTCGGTGGGTACGAGGAACGCGGTGATCCCGTCGCGCCCGCGCGCGGGGTCGACGGTCGCGAACACGATCGCCACGTCCGCGACGCCGCCGTTGGTGATCCACACCTTCTTGCCGGACAGCGCGAAGCCGCCGGCCTCCTCGACCGCGGTGCACGACAGCGCGGCCACGTCGGACCCGGCGTCCTCCTCGGTGAGCGCGAAGCAGCCGATCGCGGTCCCCGCGCACAGCGCGGGCAACCAGCGCGCGCGCTGCGCCTCGGTGCCGAACCGCGCGATGCACTGCGCGACGAGCCCGGTCTGCACGGCGAGGAACCCGCGCGCGTTGCCGCACACCGCCCCGATCTCCTCGTGCGCGAGCGCCAGCTGCATCGGCGTCCAGCCGCCGCCGCCGAGCGCGGGGTCGATCGGGCCGCCGAGCAGGCCGGCCGCGGCGAGGTCGTGCACCATCGCACGGCGGAACGTGCCTTCCTCGTCGATCGCGCGCGCGTGCGGCGCGAGCTTCTCCTGCGCGAACGCGCGCACCGCGCGCGCGAACTCGCGCTGCGCGTCGTCCAGCTCGCGATCCGGGAGGCACGAATCCTCGGCGCTCATCGCCCCTCGAACCTCGGCGGGCGCTTCTCCGTCCACGCGCGGTAGAACTCGGCGTGGTCGTGCGCGCGCAGCAGCAGCGCCTGCGCGTGCGCCTCCTGTTCGATCGCAGCGTCGAAGTCCATGTGCGCCTCGTGCAGGAGCAGGCGCTTGGTCAGCGCGTGCGCGAGCGTCGGCCCCGTCGCGAGCCGCTTCGCCCAGGCCACCGTCTCCGCGAGCACGCGGTCGTGCGGCACGACCTTGTTCGCGAGGCCGATGCGGTAGCACTCGGCGGCGTCGATCTTGTCGCCGAACAGGAGCAGCTCGGAGGCGCGGCCGAGGCCGACGATGCGTTGCAGGAGCCACGCCGCGCCCATGTCGGCGCCGGTGAGGCCGACCCTGCTGAACAGGAACGCGAAGCTCGCCTGTTCCGACAGCACGCGCAGGTCGGCGGCGAGCGCGAGCACCGTCCCCGCGCCCGCAGCGACGCCGTTGACCGCGGCGAGGACCGGCTTCGAGAGGCGGCGCATGTTGCGCACCACCGCGCCCGTCATGCGCGTGAACCGCAGCGTCTCCGCCGCGTCGCGCTGCAGCAGCGGCGCGATGATCTCCTCGACGTTCCCGCCGCTGCAGAACCCGCGGCCGGCGCCGGTGAGTACGACGCACTTCACCCGCGCGTCGGTCTCCAGGTCGGCGAACAGCCGCTCGAGCTGGCCGTAGATCGCGAAGGTCAGCGAGTTGAGCGTGTCGGGGCGGTCGAGGGTGAGGACCGCGACGCCGTCGCCGTCGATCTCGAAACGGAAGTCGAAGCCGGATCCGGTCATGGCTCTGCCGCGCGGGCGCGCGTCTGCGGCGCAGGCGCCTGGGTGCGGGCCTGCATAGCAAGCGGCCCGCCGGCCACCAAGGACGATCCGCCGCGCACGCGCCGCGCGCTCAAGGCAGGCGCAGGGGCGGGTCGTGGTCGAGGTCGAAGACCCCGCTGGGCGCGCCGGCATCCAGGAGTCCGGCGAGGAAGGCGGCGACTTCGTCGGGTTGCTGCAGGCGGCCCAGCACGTTGCTCTTCGCCATCTTGGCGAGCGCCTCATCGGCGGTCTGCCGGCCGCGAGCCGCGACGCCGGCCGCGGCGCCGCGCGTGAGGTCGGTGTCGACGAATCCGGGACACAGCGCGTAGGCGCGCACCGGAACGTCGCCCAGCTCGGCGATCAGCGCGCGAGTCATGCCGACCAGCGCGTGCTTGCCGGCGCAGTACGCCGCAGTGAACGGGAAGCCGCGCAAGCCCGCGGTCGACGCGACCTGGGCGATCGTGCCGTGGCCGCGCTCCTTCATCCCGGGCAGGAGTGCGCGGATCAGCGCGAACGGCAGGCTGACGTGCAGGGCGAGCACCTCGCGCACGACCGCGTCGCTCGTGCGCTCGAAGCGGTCGGACGGAGCGGTGCCCGCGTTGTTGACCAGCACGTCGACCGGGCGCACGCCGACGAACGCGAGCACCTGTTCGGCGGCGTCGGGACGGGCGAGGTCGACGGCGAGGGTGGCGACATCGCCGCCGAGGTCGGCGGCGGCGCGCGCGAGCCGTTGCGCGTCGCGCGCGACGAGCCCGAGCGCCATGCCGCGCGCGCGCAGCATGCGTGCGATCGCGAGCCCGATGCCGCGCGAACCGCCGGTGATCAGCGCGAAGCCGGCTGCCGTCATCGCGCGCATGCTACGCACGCTCGCCGACTTGTCCTCAACTCGCCGGGCCCCGTCGGCCGACAAGGGCGGTGAAGGCAGCAGTCAAGTACGTGGCGGAGCCCCCGAGGGCCCGGCGAGCAGCGCTCGCCGGGCTCTTTCCTTTCCTGTTGTCTGCACCGTGGAAAGGTGCGCGTCGGTGGCGTGCGGCAGACGGATCCGGCCCGCGCGCGGTTCGCGGCGTGCGTCGTTCAGGACGCCCATGCCAGCGGCCGATGAGGGAGCGAGCAGCGTTCCCCATGCGCGCGATCCTCGTCCTGTCGCTCTCCTGCGCCGCGCTCGCCGCGCAACCGCGTACCGCCAGCGTCCCTCGGGGCTACGAACACCTGCCCGGCGACGCGGGTCTGTCGATGCCGGTGCGCTGGTCGCTCGGGCGGATGCAGGTCCTGATCGAAGGGAGCCTGCTGCCCGGCGAGCTGGGCACGAGCACGCTGCGCCGCGTGCGCCTGCGGCGTGCCGCGTTCGCCGACGACCCGGCCGCGCCGGCGCGCACGCTCGACTGCGAACTGCGCCTCGGCTCGACACCCGCGACCGCGCGGCAGTTGAGCCAGGACATGAGCGCGAACGTGCCCGTCGGACTCGTGGTCGCCGCCGCCCGCCGGCGCTACGACGTGCCCGCGACGCCCGCGCTCGGGCCGGGCGACGCGGTCGGCGCCGACCTCGTCGACCTGCCGCTCGACGCGCCCTTCGCCTTCACCGGTCCGAACCTGTTCGTGGAGTGGGAGAACTGGGCGACGACCCTGGACGTGAGTCCGGTGCACTGGGTCGACGCGGTGCAGGCCGGCAGCAGCGGCGACCTCGGCTCCGCTGTGCCGGTCGGCGCACGCGGGTGCGCCGGCGTGGCGGGGAGCGCACTGCGCCTCCTGCCGGCGACCTCGGCGCCGCCCACCCTCGGCACCGCGTTCGGCGTGGTGATGAGCGGCGCGTTTCCGGGCGTGCCCGCGTTCGTGATGGCGCAGATCGACCCCCTCGCGCGGCCGCCCTTCGGCCTGCCCCTCGGCGCGGAGCTGAGCAGCCTCGGCATGCCTGGCTGCCACCTCTGGGGCGGCCTCGACCTCGTGCTGCCGGCGTCGACGGACGTGCGCGGCGACCTGACCGTGAGCCTCACCCTGCCCGACGTACCCGGCCTGCGTGGCCTGCCCGTGTCGGTCCAGGCGGTGGCTGCGGCGCCCGGGCAGAATCCGCTGGGTGCCGCCGCGAGCGCGGGTCTCGTGCTGCGCCACAACTTCGCCGGCGTGTTCGACCGCGCCGCGACCGTGCTGGATTACCGCGCGAACGCGACGGTCAGCCCGTGGCCGCCGTTCGTCGGGTTGACTCCCGTGCTGCTGCTCGGGTTCTGAGCACCGCCCCGGGGCCCGCGGCACCGGGCCTGCGCGACCCCGCGGCCGTGCGCGCTTGACCGGACCAGGGCCGCCGCTACCCTCTCGGCCCCCTTCGCGGCCCTGGCCGCGCCGAGGTCATCGCCATGGCCAAGCCCAAGAAGAAGAAAGAGATCGTGTTCCTCGTGTGCGAGGAGACCGGCGAGCGCAACTACACGCTGCGCAAGAAGCCGGGCACGCCGAAGCTGTCGCTGATGAAGTACTGCCCGAAGCTGCGCAGGCACACGCGGCACACCGAGAAGAAGAAGTGAGGTTCGGCGGTCGCGGCCGCCGTAGCCGCGATCGCTGCGCGGAGTGACCGGAGGGAGGGGGACGGTCGGCTTCCGCGCTGCTGCCGACGGCGGCGCGGCGTCCGCGGACCGATGCCGCGCACGCCGGCGCGAGCGTGCGCGGAAGCGCGACGCGTACGCCCCGCGGTCGCCACTCCCCTTCCCCGCACCGGCGTGGAAGAACGCGACCTGGGCGAGCGAGGTGCCGCGGCTCAGCGCGGGCGGAGCATCGGTGGACGCTCGGGCCCGTGCGCGAGCAGGCGTTCCAGGTCGGCGCGCACGGCAGGCGGCAGGTCCTTGCGTGCCAGCAGGCCGCGACCGAGGCGCGCGGCCGCGTCGACCTCGCCCGCGCGCGCGAGGTTGTCGAGCGCGGCGACGATGACGCCCAGCCGCTCGCCTCGGGCACCGCACAGCTCCGCATCCGCGAGCGCAGTCTCAACCGCACGCGCGCCGAGCGCGGCGGCGGCGTTCGCGGTGAGCGCGAGGAGCGCGCGCTCGCGCACCTCGACGTCGGGGTCGCTCGCGAGCGCCGCCTGCACCGCGGCGAGGTTCTCGCTGGACGGATGGAAGCCCAGGCCGGTGACGAGGTCGGCGCGGAGCGCCTTCTCGCCGTCGGTGGCGCGCAGCTCCTCGTAGGTCGCGCGTACTTCCGCCGGCGCGCGCCGCGCGAGGTCGAGGGCGGGGCCGACCAGGGCGTCGGACACGAGCGGACGAAGGCGGCGCAGGACGGCGAGCGCTTCGCTCCCGGGCAATCTGGCCGCGGCGACGCCCGCGAGGTCGCGCGCGCGCGCCGCGTCGCGCCGCGCTTCGACGTCGTGCACGACGAAGTCGACGAGGTCCGGATCGCCGGAGGCGAGCAGCCGGTCCAGGGCCGCCGCGCGCCGCGCCGGGTTCGCGTCGTCCTTCAACATCAGCGCGAGGATCTCGAGCTGGTCGCGCGCGCGTGCGCCGCTGCGTTCGAGGTTCGCCCACAGCGTGAGCAGCAGGCGGCGCACCGGCTCGAGCAGCCAGGGGTAGGTGATCACCTGCTCGGCGAGTCCGAGCACGGCCTGCTCCTGAGCGACGCCGAGGAACGGCCGGTCGGCGAGCAGTGCGGCGATGAGGCGTGCCGCCGGCTCGTGCGGCAGCATCGCGCCGAGCATCGCGGCGAGGAACGCGTCCAGCCTGCGCCGGTCGCCGCCGCGGGAGGCGGCTTCATGGCGCTGCAGACCGGACCAGAGGAAGTGCCCCAGCACGCCGCGGCACGTCTCCGTGCGGCGATCGGTCGCGGTACCGAGGCCGGTGAGCGTGAACAACGCGCGGGCGTCGTGGTCGGGCACGTCGCGTACGACGCGGGCGAGGAGCGCGCGCGCCTCCGCGTCGGTAGCCTGCGCGGCATCCGAGTCGCCCCGCGCGGCCTCGTCCATGCCGCGCAGGGCGAGGTCGACGAGTCGTTCGAGCGCGACGTCGAAGTCCACGAGCGGTTCGCCTGCGTCGGGTAGCGCGTCGGCGAGCGGCGTGCGCGTCGCGGGAGAGGCGACGGCGAGCGCTGCGGGGGAGGGCGGCTCGTCCGGAGCCTGGACCGGTGGCGGTGTTCCTCCGTCGCGGCCGGCGACGGCCAACACCGCTCCGGCCGCGGCCGCCGCGACGAGCGCGGCGGCGAGGATCGCGGATCGGCGCATGGCTCAGTCGCGGCAGGGGTACTGCGCGTAGGTGGTCACCGCGTCCGCGCGGGAGAACGAGATCTCCTCGCACACGCTCGACCACGGAAACACCCACAGGAACTTGATCGAGCGGCACTGGTAGCGCCCGATCCAGGTGTGGACGGTGCCGACCGGCCGGGTGTAGGTCAGCGAGCCCGGCTGCGCCTTGGTCAGCGAGTGCGCGGGGACGTAGGCGACGAGGAGCGCGCAGGTCCCCGGCGGAGACGCGTACGAGACCCCGCCGATGTTGATCTCCAGGCCGGTGCCGCAGGAAACGACGTTCGCAACCTGGAAGTGGGCGGGTACGTGCTCGACGACCTGGTCGGGGCAGAGCACGTCGTCCGCCTGCGCGGGCAGCGCGTGGAAACCGCACAGCGTCGCGGCGAACGCCGCGTGCAGCAGAACACGGTTGAGCATCGGATCACCTTTCTCGTGCGCGCGGACCACTCGGCCCGCGCAGCCCGCTGTGCGGTCGAAGCACGCGTTCGTTACGCGGGCTTCGACGCGGGGCGTCGCTACCGAGGCTCCTGTTTCGGCTCGCTGCGCCCGGTCGCGCGCAGCGATGCCGGCAGTTCCTCGTTGCGGATGCTCCCGATCTCCGCGAGCCAACGGTACGCGGCGCGCACCGCCTCCAGCACCGGTCCCGGGCGGTAGCCGAGCTCGCGCTCGGCCTTGCTGCTGTCGAACCAGAACCAGAACGACGCCATGCGCAAGATCTGTGCGGTCAGCGGCGGACGCAGGGGAACGACGTGCTCCAGCGCGCCGGCACCTGCGGCGGCGGCGCGCACGAGCCAACGTGGCAGGACGGTGCGCGGCGGCGTGCGCTCCAGCGCCGCGAACACGGTCGCGAGCAGGCCGGCGCCGGTCAGGTTCTCGCCGCCGAGGATGTAGCGCTCGCCGGTCCGGCCGCGCTCCAGCGCGGCGAGGCAACCGCGCGCGACGTCGCGCACGTCGGCGAAGTTGGCTCCGCCCGGCGGACAGAACCGCAGCCTGCCGCGCAGCGCCGCGTCGAGCAGCGAGTTGCGCGCCTTGCGCCGGTCGCCGGGGCCGAACATCGACGCGGGGTTGACGATCACCGCATCGAGCCCGCGCGCGACCTCCTCCAGGACCACGGCCTCGGCGGCGCGCTTGCTGTCGCAGTACGGGATGCGCAGGTGCTCGATGCCGTACGCGGAACCTTCGTCGAGCACTTCGGGCCGCGCGCGACCGCCGATCGCCGCGACCGAGGAGACGTGCAGGAAGCGCCGGACGCCGGCCTGGCGCGCGAGCGCCGCGAGCCGACGCGTGCCGTCGACGTTGACCGCGAAGCACCGCGCGGCGTCGCGCCGCGCGAACGAGACGAGCGCGGCGAGGTGCACGACGTGGTCGACGCCCGCCAGCGCGCGGCGCAGCGCTGCCTCGTCGGACAGGTCGCCGACGACCGTCTCGCCGAGCGGCGGCGCCGAAGCCGGGTCGCGCACCAGGCAGCGCAGGCGGTGGCCGTCATCCGCGAGGAGCGGCAGGAGGCTGCCTGCGACGAACCCGCTGGCGCCGGTGACGAGGGTGAGGGAAGCCATCGTGCGTGCGGCGAGATCGTCGCCGAGCGGCGCCAGCGGGCGAAGCACGGCGCCCGGCGCGCGCGCCGTCGCGGGAACCGGCACCCGCGGCGCCGGCTCAGGATCTTGCCGCGGCGCCACGGGTGGTCTCCGTCCGCGGTAGGGGCGGTCGCCGCGCAGCTCGGGCGTGTGGAGGAGGACCGGGCGGTCGAGCCGACAGCGGAACCGGCCAGATCGACCGCTTCCGGGCGCATGCTGCGCCGCCGCTCAGCGCTTGTCGATCGCCTTCTTCTCGGCGGCCTTCTCCGCCGCCTTCTCGTACATCTGCAGGCGGTCGCGCAGCTCGCGCTCGTACATCGCGAGGTCGCACTCCTCGACCGCGCGGCGCTGCAGCCGGACCGCCTCCTCGATGTGGCCGTTGACGAACTTCGCGCGCGCCAGCGTGTCGACGTACGCCCAGTGCCGTCCGCCCGGCCTTGAGCTCATCACCTCGGCCGCGGTCAGCGCGAGCGGGTCGAACCGGCCGCACAGCGCGGGATGGTCGAGCAGGCGCCAGGCGAAGTCGTTGAGCAGCGCTTCGTCGCGGTGTGCCTTGGCGATGAGCCGCTTGCCGACGGCGGTTGCGGCCTCGTCGTCGCGCTGCTCGGCGAGCAGCGCGAACTCCAGCAGGTCGAGCTGGTAGTCGTCGGGCTCGACCTCGATCGCACGGCGCACGGCATCGAGCGCGCGGTCGGCGAAGCGCTTGCCGTGCCGGCGGTCGGCGAAGTGCCGGGCGAGCCGGGCGAGGGTCGCGGTGTCGCTGCCGGCGAGTTCGATCGCGCGCGCGGCGATCTCGCCCGCCTCGCTGTCCTGCCGGTTCGCGGCGAGCGCCGAGAAGTACGCGAGCGCGAGCTGCGGGTCGTCGCTCTGGGCCGCGAACGCCGTGCGCACCGCCTGCAGGCCGAGGGCGTGGCAGTCGGTCGCGTCGCTGACCGCGAACAGGCCGCGGTTCGCGAACTCGGCGAGCTCGCTCGGCGCGCCGGCCAGGCGCTCCAGCGCCTCCTTCGTGCACGCCAGCGCGGCGTCGGCGTCGGTGAGGTCGCCGGCGAGCCCCACGAACCGCGCGATCCACGGCTCGGCGCGAGTCGGCTCCAGGGCGGTCCACTTGCGGGCGGCGGCGAGCATCCCCGCCCGGTCGCCGTTCAGCTTCGCCTTCGCCATCTCCTTCTGCAGCACCGCGACGCGCCGCGCGACGTCGAGGTCGAAGGTGTGGTCCTTCAGGCGGGTGAGGACGTCCTCGAGGTCGTCCGAGGGGCAGCCGATCCACGCGATGCGGCGCTCGGCGTCGACCACGAACGCGATCGGATAGCCCTGCTGGCCGGAGGCGTCGTACCACTCGTTGGTCGCGTGGTTGCCCTCGTCCCACGCGATCGTGTAGGCGATCTTCGACTGCCAGTCGTTGACGAACTGCTCGACGGTGCGGCGCGTGCGCTCGAACCGGCGCGGGACGATGCCGCAAATGCGCACCGAGCCGGCGAACTGGCGCTGCAGCCGGCTGAGGCTGGGGATCGCGGCGCGCGACTGCGGGCAGAACGTCGTCCAGAACTCGATGACCACCGTCCCCTTGCCCAGCTCGACCGGCTCGCCGCTGATCCAGGCGAGCCCGCGGAGCGGCGGAGCGGCGGAGCCGACCTCGAGCGTCGCAGCCCGGTTCTCGTCAGGCTTTCCGTCCTGGGCCAAGGCGATGCCGGCGAGGACGGCGGCAGCGAGGGCGATGGTGCGCGGGTCGATCAGGGTCAATTCGCGGTCAGCGGTAGACTTTTGTGGCCGATGCGGCCGTCGGGCTGTCGCGCCGACCGCGCGCCGGGCAGCGACGACGCCGCAGCGGACCGTTCGAGAGGCGAGAGACGGAAAGCCAATAGAGCCGCCGGGTCCGGCGCTGTCGAGCGCTGCCTGGCCGTCGCGAGCGCGCCCGGGTCGCGCAAGGGTTGCTCAGACGTCTCGTCTGTGAGCCGTCGCGCCACGCTTCGACGAGCGGGTGGCGCGCCCGCAGTGACCCCACGGGGAAGGTCCGTTGCAGTCGCCGGCGCGAGCGACGGCGTGCTTCGGCCGCGCGTGCGGCGCACGGCGCCCGAGCGCGGACGTCGCGTGACGCGGAGCGTGTGGTGCTGGCCGACCATCCTCGGGAGAGCTCGCGGCCCGGGCGGACCACACGTGTTGCGGTCCGGTCCAGACAGCCACCGCGTTGCGCCGCGACGTCCTCGCTGCTCGCGCCCGAACCGAGGTGGCGCGGAACCACCGGGCATCGCGCACGCGTCCATGTCAGCTGTTTCGCTCGCCATGTGCCTGCTTGCGCCGCGCGCGGTTTTCCCCCGCGGCCCGAGCCGCGAGGTCGCGCTAGATTGCGCCAATGCACGCCGACGCCCTGCGCGCGACGATCGAAGAGAGCATCGCCACCAAGCAGCGCCTGCTCGACCGCTGCCTGCCGCAGATCAGCGCGCTGTGCGACCTCGCGGTCAGCACCCTGCGCGCGGGCGGCAAGCTCATGCTGTGCGGCAACGGCGGGTCGGCGTGCGACGCGGCGCACGCCGCCGGCGAACTGATCGGCACCTTCGAGAACAAGACGCGCAAGGGGCTCGCCGCGATCGCGCTCGGCCACGAGGTGCCCGCGCTCACCGCGGTCGCCAACGACATGAGCTACGAGGTCGTGTTCGCCCGCCAGATCGAGGCGCTGGGGCGGCCGGGCGACCTGGTCATCGGCTACACGACGTCGGGAACTTCGAAGAACGTCGTCGCCGCGCTGCGCAAGGCGCGCGAGCTCGGGTTGAAGACCGCGGTGCTGACCGGCGAACGCCCTGGCCCGTGCACCGAACTGGCGGACGTCGCCGTGCTCGTGCCGTCGACCAACACGGCGCGCATCCAGGAGAGCCACCTGCTGTGCACGCACCTGATGTGCGCGGCGGTGGAGGCCGGCCTCGCGTGATCGGCCGCGACGACGCGGTGTTCGCTGTCCGCTGACCCGGTCCGCCGACCCGGCGACGGGAGCGCGGGCAGGTCGCCGCGGATCAGCAGCGATCCCGGGGGAGCACCGCTCGCCGCGCAGCGAACCCGGAGCCCCGGAACGGGTCAGCACATCGTGCCGCGGAGCGCCGCCGCGCTGGCTCCGGCGCGCGCGAGCAGGCCGCGCCAGAACACGTGGTGGCTGCAGAAGCGCGTGGCACGCGCGTGGCCGGCGCGCGCGATCGCGGCCCGTTCGTCCTCGTGCGCGAGGTAGTACGCGCACTTGCGGACGAGGTCCTCGTAGTCGCGATAGACGACGTAGTCGCGCCCGGCCCGGAAGTAGGCGTCGAGGTGGTGGTTGACGTCGCACACGAGCAGCGCGCCGCAGTGCAGGATCTCGAACACGCGGCCCTTGAGCTGGCGCACGGCGTCCTTGGTCAGCGCGATCGAGATCTTCGAGCGCTGGTAGATGCGCGCGTACTCGGCGAGGCTCAACGCGCGCCCGGTGTCGGCCGCGCTGGTCGGGAAGACCTCCACCGGGATGCGGTCCTCGCGTGCGAGCCGCGCGGCGTACGCCTTGCGCTGGCCGAGGTAGCGCACCTCGCCGACCAGGCTCACATCGATGTCGCGCGGGAGCCCGGGATCGTGGAACCACACGGGGTTCTTCGGGGTGAAGACCGGCCACGCGTTCGGCAACTCGAAGTCGTTGCCGTCGAGCACGACGTTGACGTCGGCGACGTCGTGGTACGCGGGCGTGCTCCGGCTGATCTTCTTGTCGAGCCACACGAACGCGACCTTGCTGCCGTTCGCCTTCGCCGCGCGCAGCAGCGCTACGTCGGGGTTCGCGTGGCTGTGGTAGTGGCACGTGCACACGAGCAGGTGCGCCGCGGTGCCGGGCGGCGGGGCGAGGTCCTCCGGTCGCAGCGGCCGGCCCTCGTGGAAGCGCTCGTCGTAGTGCACGACGTCGTAAGTCGCGAGCCCGGTCGCGGCGAGCGTCGCGACCAGGTTGTCGAGGTTGATCGACAGCCCCGACGTGCCGTAGCCGTGCGTGTACTTCTCGATGAGGAAGGTGACGTGCACGCGCGGCTGCGGCCAGGCGACCAGCAGCGCGCGCCCGTCCGGGCCGGCGAGCACCTCGGTACCGTGGTCCGGCGACCAGCGCACGAGCTGGTCTTCGACGTCGGCAAGGCCGACACCGGCGGAAGGGTCGAGCACGACGGCGACCAGACCCTCGCCGCGCGGCACCCAGAACAGGCTGTCGCGCACGGTCGGGACCGGCACGTCGCCCGCAGCGAGGAACCAGAGCGTGCGCGCGGGGAGCTGGCGACGCAGGTCGGCGAGGACGCGCGGCGGATGCCCCTGCAGCACGCGCACGCCGCGCAGCCCGTGCGCCTGCAGGACGGTGCGCGCGCGGGCGACGCGCCCGGGGTCGGCGTCGATCGCGACGCCTTCGCGCGCGAGCGCGGCGACCTGCGCGACCGCGTCAGGGTCGGCGAGCCCGGTCTGCACGGTGCACTCGATGCCGTGCGCGGCGGCGAGCGCGCCGAGCGCGGGCAACGCATCCGGCGACGCGGCAGCGAGCGTGGTCATCGCGCGGCGAGCGCCGGCGCGGCCGGCTGCGGGTCGGCATTCGCGACCAGAAAGTCGACGAGGTCGTCCATCGTGCCGAGCAGCTCGAGGGGGTTGCCCGGGTAGTCCCAGGCCTGCGCGCACACGCGCGCGTCGTAGCCGCACAGGGCCTTCGGCTTGAATCGGTTGGCCTCGGTCATGGTGAGCACGAACGGGTCCATCGTCCGCCCGACCAGCACGGCGCACTGCTCGCTGAGCTTGCTGCGCGCGATCGGGTCGAGGTGCGCGACCGGGACGAGGCGGTCGTGTGCGAAGGCGAGGGGCGCGGTGCACAGGAAGTCGAAGTCCGGCAGCGCTTCGACCAGACGCGCGCCGTCGAACACGAACTGGCAGCGCTCGTCGCGCGTGCGCTCGGTCTCGAGCCAGATCGAGGGCCGGCGCAGGGGCGGCAGCTCGACCGGCAGGGCGAAGTCGAGCATCGGCACGTCGTCCTCGTGCCCGGCGAGCAGCGGCGGCAGGCCGAGGCGCGCCAGGTCCTCGTCGAACGCCGCGACCACGTCGGGCCACTGGTAGGTGGGCTTCGGGTCGTTGCCGCCGAGCCACACCTCGAAGCCGGGCCAGCCCTCGGGGCGCAGGTGGTCGAGGTCGGCGAGCGCGCCGTGCGGCGTGTTGTCGAACTCGGCGGCGACGATCCGGCAGCGCGGACCCTGCAGGTCGGCGAGCAGGCGGGCGTCGTCGCGGCAGGCGCCGAGCACCAGGTCGAAGTGCCCGCTCGCCGCCGCGGCGCGGTACACGGCGCGGCAGAACAAGACGTCGCCGCGCGGCCCGTTGCTGTACAGGAACAGCGGGGTCATGCGCGGTGCCTCCGCCGCAAGCGCCGGAACACCGCGTCGCCGCGCGCCGGATCGTCGCCCGGCTCGATCGCGCGCAGCGCGAAGCCGTCGCCGCCGGCGGTGCGCAGGAACGCCTGGATGTCCTGCGGCAGCGGTGCGCCCTCGTAGATCGGCCGGAACAGGACCGCGACGCAGACGAGGTCGACGTGGTGCAGTACTTCGCGCGCGCCGCGCAGGACCTCCAGCTCGGTGCCCTCGGTGTCGACGAACAGGAGGTTGTAGCGCGTCGGGTCGAAGCGGCCCTGCGCCACCAGCTCGTCGAGGGTGTGCACCGGCACGCGCAGCGGCGTGCGCGGCGCGCCTTCGCGCAGCGGGAGGAACGACGCGTGCTGCGGGTCGCCGGGGACGTGGAGCACGCGCTCGCCCGGGCGATCGCCCGCGGCGACCGGCAGGAGCACGTCGCGCCCGGCGCGCGCCGCGCACCGGCGCTGCAGCGCGGCGAACGCCTGCGGCTGCGGCTCGAGGAACGCGCGCTCCTCGATGCCGAGCAGGTCGAAGGCGGCGACCTCCTCGCCGCTCCCGGCGCCGACCTGCAGGACGCCGCGGACCTCCTCCAGGAGCTGTGGGTACTGCCACAGCACGTGGCCGCGCAGGCGTTCGCGGCAGACCACCGCGAGGCGGTGACGGCGGGTCGCGCGGCGCGCTTCTTCGAGCAGCCGGCGCGCCGCGTCCGCGTCGCGCACCAGGAACTGGTACGCATTGCCGAGGCACGGCAGCAGGACCCGGTCGAGCAGGTCCTGGTCGAGCGCGCGGCGCAGGTAGGCCGCGCCGAGGCGCGCCGCGCCGCGGAACAAGGTGAGCGTGCCGAGCGCGAGCAGCAGTTCCTTGCAGTGCGGTGCGGCCGCGAGGCTCGCGAGCAGCACGGCGCGCAGCGCCGGCCGGCGCTCGGCGGCCGCGGCGGCGAGGCCTTCCGCCTCGGCGATCCGTCCTGCGGCGAGGTGCTCGCGCGCCGCCGCGAGGAGCGGGGCGCACTCGGTCCAGGCGGCGACCGCCTCGTGCGCGGCTTCGCCCGTCGCCGCGCGCAGCACCACCGCATGCTCGTTGCGCGCGAGCGCGCGCGGATCGAGCACTGCGTCCTCGCCCGGCACGGCCACGAACCCGCCGTCCACGGCGTGGATCGAGAAGCCCCGCGCCGTTCCCGCGTGCGTCGGAGCCGGCGCGAGGACGAGGCCTTCGGGCATCGGCGGCGACGGCACCGAGTGGTCACCCTGGACGTAGCACCAGATGGCGTGCGCCCCGCCGAACCGCCGGCAGCGGACGCCGCGCGGCGCGAGCACGTCGCGCTCCAGGTCGGCGACGAACCGGTCGACGTCGAACGGCTGCGTCGCCTCGGGGCAGGCCTGGCTCAGGTCCGCGATCGCCACCAGGCCGCCGGGGCGCACGAGCGGCGCGTAGAGCGCGTGCTCGGCGCGGCGTGCGGCGTAGGTGGAGTCGCCGTCGAGCAGCACGAGGTCGCACGACGGCGCCGCGGCGCGCACCGCGGCGGCGACCGCCGGATCGCACGGATCACCGGGGATCCACGGCAAGCGCGCGGGCTCGTCCCCGGCCTCGGAGGCGGTACCGCCGACGCGCACGACCCTCGTGCCGAGCAGCGCGAGCGCGCGCTGCATGCCGGCCCGGCCGCCGACCTGCACGAAGGTGCCGCGCAGGCCGCGCGCCGCGACCGCGCGCAGCAGCTCGTGGAACGCGTCGCGCGCGTGCGCGATCGCGGGCCGGTGCCGCCAGGGATGCTGCGTGTCGGCGTATCCGTAACCGAGCCGCTCGGGGTCGGCGGTCGCCACGTCGTCGATCGCGCGTGCCAGCGCGAGCGCGTTCATCGGGTCAGGAAGTTGCGGCCGGTGCGCACGCGCTGTCGCCACCAGTCCAGCAGGTCGGCCATCGTCTGCGCGAACGGGATGCGCGGCTCCCAGCCGGTGTGCGCGCGGAACTTGCTCGTGTCCGGTACCTGCAGGTCGGCGTCGATCGGGCGCAGCCGGTCCTGCTCGACGACGACCTCGATGCCTTCCACCGTCGACAGCGAGAGTAGGTGGCGCAGCATCTCGCCGATCGTGCACGTGTGGGTGCCGCCGATGTTGTAGGAGGCACCGGGCACCGGGTCCCTGGTCACCAGCAGGTGGTAGGCGCGCACCGCGTCGCGCACGTCCGCCCAGGTGCGCAGCGAGTCGAGGTTGCCGGCCTTCAGCACCGGCGGGATGCGCCCGGCCTCGATCAGCGCGATCTGCTTGGCGAAGCTCGACTCGGCGAACACGTCACCGCGCCGCGGCCCCGTGTGCGTGAACATGCGCGTGGTCATCGCGCACATGCCGTAGGCCTCGGCGTAGAAGCGACCGAGCAGGTCGGTGCCGACCTTGGAGATCGCGTACGGCGACGCGGGGTGGAACGGCGCGTCCTCGGCGATCGGCAGCCGGTCGCGCGGCACCCTGCCGAACACCTCGGACGAGGCGCACACATGTACCACCGGGCGCAGGCCCGAGCGACGGATTGCCTCCAGCAGGGCGGCGGTGCCGAGCACGTTGGTCTGCAGGGTCTCCAGCGGCGCGTCGAAGCTGGTCTTCGGGTAGCTCTGCGCCGCGAGGTGGAACACGTAGTCGGGCCGCGCCTGCGCGACCGCGCGCTCGACCGACGGGTAGTCGTTCAGGTCGCCGTACAGCAGCGTGACCCGGTCACCCGCGTCGATCCGCGGCAGCAGGTGGTCGAGGTTGGTGAGGTCGTCGGCCCAGCGCAGGAAGCCGAACAGCTCCCAGTCGGTGTTGGCCAGCAAGTAGTCGGCCAGGTGCGAGCCGACCATCCCGGTGATCCCGGTGATCAGACAGCTAGGACGGTCGGACATGGCACTGGGCGCGCATCCCGCCGGTGCTATCGGCGGCGCCGAGTCGGGCCTTTAGCCGGCGACGGAGGGGGGCGGTCGCCTTTCCCGAACCCTTCCGGGGTGTTCGGGGATAGCACCCTCCCACCAACCCCGATCCGATGCTCAGCCGCACGCTCACCTGTTCCGTCCTGCTGTCGCTCGCATCCGCGGCGCAAACCTTCGTGGTCGACGCGGAGAACCGACCCGGCACGGACTTCACCAGCCTCGTCGCGGCGATTGCCGCGGTCCCCAGCGGGTCCACGCTCCTCGTGCGCGGCGGCCGCTACTTCGAGAGCCCCGAGATCCAGGGGAAGGCGCTGGCGATCGTGTGCGAGCCGGCCGCCACCGTGCTGCTGCCCCTCGGCGGCGCCGCGGTCATCCGCGGCCTCGCGGCGCAACAGAACGTGACGATCCGCGACCTCATCCTCATCGCCAACAGCAACAACCCCTCCTTCAGCGCGCGGCTGAGCGCAATCGACGCCGATGGCCTCGTCCTGCTCGACGGCGTGCGCGGTGCCGGCGCCGCCGGCGTGACCCTGGTCGCGCGCAACTGCGCGCGGCTGAGTGCGCGCCGGTGCGAGTTCCGCGGCTCGCGCAGCGCCAGCGTCGAGGTCGAGGGCGGGAACGCCTGCTTCGAGTCGTGCTGGCTGGGGCGCGCGGAGGGCGCGAACGGCCAGGTGGGCCTGCGCCAGAGCGGCGGCACGGTGCAGCTCGTCGATTGCCAGGTCGACGGCAGCCAGCCGTTGCTCGGCATCTCCGGCCCCGCGGTCGACACCAACGGGAGCCTGCGCGTGCTGGGCAACAGCGTGCTGCGCGGCGGAGCCTTTCCGCCTGCGGCGCTCGCGATCGCCGGCACCGGCACGGTGCGCCTGGAGCCGTCGGTGCAACTCTTCGGCGCGAGCCCGCTGCTCGATCCTCGCCTGCAGGTGACGACCCGGGCGATGCCGCGGATGACCGCCGCGGCCCAGGCCGGCGGGCAGGTCGACGTCGCCCTGCACGGACCGCACGGCGACGCGGCGGCCATCTTCGTGGGGCTGCCCGGCGTTCCCGTGCCGTTGTTCGGCGACGCAGTCTGGCTCGGTGCGGACCCGCTCGTGCTTCGCCTCGGCGGCGTCGCGCCGCTCTCGTTCCGCACGGCACCGCTGCACAACCTCGCCCCGCCCGGCTTCTGCCTCGGCTGGCAGGCGGTCACGCTCACTCCCACCGGGACCGCGCAGCTCAGCAACCCGGTGTTCCACGTCGCCTGGTAGCGACCTCTCAGGGTGCAGCGGGATCCGCCTCGGCCGCCGCGTCGACGTAGCGCCCCAGCTCGTCACGCGCCGACAGGATCGGCTTCGCGATCGGCCAGGAGAACTCCCAGTCCGGATCGTCCCAGCGGATCGTGAACTGGCGGCCGGGGACGAAGTGGGTCGTCTGCTTGTACCAGTAGACGAGCACGTCGCTGAGCGCGACGACCGAGTTGCCGATGCCCGGCGGGATCAGGAGCTGACAGCGGCTGCGGTCGTCGAGGGTGAACGCCTGCCAGCTCTTGAAGGTCGGCGAGCCCTCGCGATTGTCGGCGAGCAGCGCGTAGCCCGTGCCGTGCAGCACGCTGACCAGCTTGGTGGTCTCGAAGTCGCCGTGCAGCCCGCGCAGCACGTGCTTGCGCGAGACCGACACGTCGTCCTGCACGAACTCGAGGTCGCCGCATACGGCGCGGTACTTCTCGGTGTCGAACAACTCGACGTACACGCCGCGGTGGTCTTCAAACACCTCGGGCTGGATCAGCTTCACGCCTTCGATCGCCGTGTCGCGGACGCGCATCCCGCCGTTCCTATCGGCGTGCCCGCGGAGTGCACTGAACCGGGCCGGCGCCTCCCGGGCGGCCCGCACCGGGACCGGGAACGGGCAAGGGCCGGGACTGCCCCCTGCGCAGGCCGGCGCGCCTGCGCGAGTCCCGTCCGTGTCCCGGTTCGTGGCGAAGGACCCGACGCTCGCCGCGGACGCTGTCCGGGTTCCGCGCAGCGCGGGGTCGCGTCGGGGACCCGCGGCGGGGGCGGCTTCCGCGCGCTCAGCGGTAGGACGCGAGGTAGCGCGTCACGACGTCGTCCGGGTCGCCGTCGGCGGCCACACGGCCGTCGGCGAGCCACGCCGCGCGCATGCAGAACTCACGCACCTCGGACATGTCGTGGGTGACGACGACGATCGTGCGTCCCTCTTCCTGCATGCGCCGGAAGCGCTCCTGGCACCGCGTACGGAAGCCGCTGTCGCCCACGGCGAGCACCTCGTCGACCAGCAGCACGTCCGGGTCGAGGTGAACCGCGACGGCGAAACCGAGGCGGACGGTCATCCCGGCCGAGTAGTAGCGCAGCGGCGTCTGCATGTGCTCGCCGATGCCGGCGAACTCGACGATGTCGGCGAACCGCGCGCGCATCGCGCGCCGCGTGAAACCGAGGATCGACGCGTTCAGGTAGACGTTCTCTTCGCCCGTGAGGTCGGGATGGAACCCGGCGCCGAGCGCGAGCAGTGGCGCGACGCGGCCCTCGACCGACACCGCGCCGCGGTCGGGGCGCAGGATGCCCGCGATCAGGCGCAGCAGCGTGGTCTTGCCGCACCCGTTCTTGCCGACGATGCCGACCGTCTCGCCGCGCGCGACGCGCAGGGTCACGCCGTCCAGCACCTGGCGCGCGACGCGTCGCCGCGCGCGCAGCAGGAGCAGGTCCTTCAGCGTGAGCGCGCCCTGCGCGTCGTGCCGGAACGTCTTGCAGACTCCTTCGACCGCGATCACCCCAGCTCCTCGGCGATGCGCCAGCGCGCGCGGTGCAGTGCGACGCTGCCGGCGGCGAACAGGACCGCGCCCCAGGCCGCGGCGTAGCCGAGCGCGGCCGCACGCGGCGGCTCGCCGGCGACGATCGCGTCGCGCAGCCCGAGCACGACGTGGTAGAGCGGATTGAGCGGCAACAGCTCGCGCACCGCGGCCAGCGGAACGATGTCGGGCGACCAGAACACCGGAGTCGCGTAGAACAGCAGCATCGACAGCACGGCGACGAGCTGCGCGGCGTCGCGGAACAGCACGCCGAGCACCGCGACCAGGAACGCCGCGCCGCTGACCAGCAGGAACTCGACGCCGAGCCACAACGGCGCCGCCCACAGCGAGGCCTGCACGCCGCTGCCGAACGCAGCGTTGCCGGCGACGCCGAGGGTGAGGCCGATCGCGAGATGGACCAGCACCGACACGCACACCGAGAACGGCAGCACGGCGAGGGGGAAGGCGACCTTGCCGATCAGGTTGGCGTGGCCGCGCAGCACGTCGACCGCGATCGCGATGCTGCGTGCGAAGTAGTCCCACGCCATGTAGCCGATGAACACCAGGAACGCGTAGCTGCGCACGTCCTGCCCCGGCATCAGGCGCGGGAAGAACGCGGTGAACACGGTCGTGACCAGGACCGGCACGCCGAGCGCGAGGAGCACGCCGAAGCTGGAACGCTGGTAGCGCACGACGAGGTCGCGGCGCACGAGGTTGCGCAGCATCTCGCGATGGCGCACGAGGTCGCCGACCACCCGGAGCGCGCTCATGCGTCCACCTTCCGCGAGTTCGGTTGCGGCCGCCAGCGGAACGGTCCGAGGAATCCGCCGACCGCCTCGGCGACGATCAGCGACGGCGG
>Ga0079224_100001140_pt1 | contig 29449 bp, 29 predicted proteins | sample Stecom2015_FD_80414 | JGI IMG/M metagenome (GOLD analysis project Ga0079224, IMG submission 80414) | Agricultural soil microbial communities from Utah to study Nitrogen management - Steer compost 2015 | ecosystem: Environmental > Terrestrial > Soil > Agricultural land | place: USA: Utah... | reverse complement strand
CGAAAACGCAATTGAACATTATTAGTGATTCCATCTTCTTCTTTGACGACGACCGTATTCAATTTCTTGCCCTCGCTATCGTAGGCGGTCAACTCGTAACTGATCGGCACGTTATAATCGGACAGACCCACAAACTGATGTAACGCAAGCGGATAATCCTCCTTGGTAGCCAACCCGTCAAAGAGAACAGTATTGGCGTCGCTCATCGGCTCCTCGACAGGATCTCCAAAAGGAGAATAATAGTAATTGTCATGCTGACGGACTACCTCGACTTTCCTCACTTCTTTCAGATCCTCCCACGAATCCGTGAAATCAAAAGTAACCAAACTGAAACACCGTGCCAACACGGCAGGTTCAGTAATATCCATGTCTCCAACGCTGAACGAACCCTTCAGCAGTGCATAGGTCACTGCACGGTAATCATCAAAATGGTGGCCGAAATAAAATTCGCTTTTGTGGGTGACCTCTTCCGGAAGGAGCACTTCTCCCCTCAACCGGTAAGCCAAAAACACAATGTCATAGATTCCGGGAGGTAACTTGACGCTTAGGGTTCCATCATCCGGCAACTGTGCCATTGCCAGTTCCTCCTGCGCGACCAAAGCTCCGCTTTCGGATGAAAACACATAATAACGCAAGGTGTTGGGAGACGCCGGATCGGTGTCTCCGCCCGGCCCGCCGTTATAAATGCCAGAGAGGCGGAGGTTGTCGAGATGTACCGCGCCGGCGTTGGGATTGTATTCTCCCGTCCCCTCGCGATTACCTTCCAAAAACACCAGCTTGATCAGCAGATTACCTTCGCCCATAGATCCCAATAAACCGCCTACATTAAATTCGTAATGATTCCACTGGTCACTCTTCGTTTTTTCAAATTGGTTGCTCTCTCGTATATGCTCGTAACTGACACCCCCATCCGTGGAATAAGCAATCGAAAAATCCTTAGGGCCGGTACCCGAACTCTTGATGTCAAACGAAAAATCAGCGATTGACTCGACAAACGCTACCGGCAAATTCACAACCAAAGACCTCGCCGCTTTAATACTTAAAGCTCGACCAGCCTCAAATGCATCGAATTTATAACCACTGACGAAACCAGGCTCACCTTCGGCCGCGTCAAATGTAATCAATGCATGTTCCTCATCCACGGCTATATCCGGCAGCAACGTTTCGGCATTGAATGACCAGTAATACAACAGCTGCGGCTCCGGACTGGGTGTAATGTTGTGCAAGGCCATGGGCTGTCCGTCGGCAACATCCATCGTTCGAACCGGAGCATGATCTGAGAGCGGAATAACATCGGATTCGAACCCCGAAACACGGAACGTCACCACGCGCTCATTGGTCTCTTCCAACAGCAAAGCCGGGATGTCACGGTGGCAACCCACCGAGAAAAGCAATCCCATAAAGCAACTTCTGAACAAGGTTTGATTTAACGATATCATAGCAGTATAGTTTGAATTTCCGCAGATGGATCCGCCTTCTTATGACAGACTCAACTCTTCTCGTCTATTCTACTTTCTACCGCCTCTGTTTAGGAAGACGTGAATACCATATCGTATCCAACACTAAACTACTTATTTCCAGCCACATCTATCCACACTAATCACATTTGTGATGTAAAATTTACACCCCCGGAAAGAGCATTAACAACAAAATAAAATGATCACTTCCTAATTTAGGTATTATGCAAAAAATAAAGATTTACGAAGTGTATGACCGCCGGCAGGGCATAAAAATGGCGTATGCGGGTAAGATAATCATACCGACATACGCCAAAGACTATCGTTGACTCAGGCCTATGAAGCCTTGTTGACAGATAAAGCCTTATTGATTAGGAATACCAGATTCTTGCGGTGCGCATCCGTTTGAAGATCCGATCCGGAAGCTGCATTGGCCAACTTCTCTTTTATGCCCATCAACGTAGCGAGTGCAGCGGCCTTACTCGCGTGATCATAACCGCCTTTCGCTTCCAGAATGCTACTTAACGCGGATACATACTCGGTCTGAAGGTTCTGTCGGATCAGGTTTACGCTGCCGCCCAAATCAGCGTCAAAAATATTCGCCGTCAGATCCTTCATGACTTCGGCCACGGAATATGAATTACCATACAGGCTGCTGTTGCTGATCCGCGACAGGGTGGTGGGGTGCAGAATATGGGAAAGCGTACTCACTTGTAGCGATCGGAAAGTGGTCTGCGGCTTATAATCTTCCGTTCCACTGAAGAAATTAAATCCACGCCGTTGACGTTGTAAATAAGGAAACAGGGAATAATCTTCCGCAAACGCATCAGGAGCATACACGTATTTACCCAGCAGCCCCATCGCTTTCTTCTGCAATTCCACGGGTACCGGTGTATACGGTTGTGCGTCCGTTCGCTGACCGACAAAGCTTCGGTCGACGTACACGCCGCCTATGTAGCGGCTGATAGCGGCGGCCATGCTGAAACGCTGATTGTTAAGCTGACCATAACGCTGCAGGAGTTCCTGATAACTTTGATTGGGCCTGCTGAACCGCTCTTTCAGCTTAGGCATCATATCATTTACCAGAAGAAACCTTTCCTCTCCGTAGGTCATCATGTCATTGGAATGATCATTCACGTTGACCCTGGGATCGATGGCCTTTCCCGGGCTTCGCATGTCGTCCGCATCGTTTCCAAAGGCCAGCTGCGGATCCGTACTTCGGCTCAGAATCTTATTCAACCCTTTTTCTTCCTCATCCGGAGAAAACGGGGTATATCCGTACGCTATTGCCCAAATGTCATAGGGGCCTGCCTTCGTAGTGTAATAGTCGCCCTGTTTGCTCCGGTCACGGCTGACATTAATAGCCGGATAGTCCATCACGGAGCCCTGCAATCCGATCTTCCGCGTCAGCTTAGTATCGTGCAATTGTTCGGGACTGAGCATCTGGCTGGCTTTCATGTTGTGATTCAGGCCGAGTGTATGCCCCATTTCGTGCATGATAAGGTAGTAAAGGAATTGTTTGTGCATTTCCTTCACGGATGCCTCCTTCTTGGCCGTTCCCGCATCGGCATCCAACGTTTCCACCACCGCCACGCCGGTCTGGAACTGCATACTCAACTCGTTGGCGAGGTTGCACATAGCCATACGTTTTACCTGCGAATGGTGCACATACTCCACTTCTGCTACCGCTTGCTCCGGATGCTGCCAGGGAAGGGTACCCACTGCCGGTATTCCTCCGTTGAACAGATCATCATATATCGGGGTTCCAGCACCCGACTTCCATTCCACCGTGATATCCGCCCCCAAAATCTGTCCGGTCAACGGGTTAAAAAAGCTCGGGCCGATTGCGCCGTAACTTGGACTACTTGACGATTTCCAACGGATCACGTTATAGGCTATATCCGCCGGATCCCAATCCGCGTCATCCGGCATCTGTTTCATCACAATCGCATTCTTGAAACCGGCCGCTTCAAACGCCTCATTCCACTTCTCACCGGCCTCCTTGATAATGTCCCTATACTCGTAAGGTGTCGTGTTCTCTATCCAAAACACGATAGGCTCAACCGGTTCGCTGAGTTTGGCCTTCGGATCCTTTTTTTCAAGGTGCCACCGGCTGATAAAGTCGCGGTAAGGTGTAGGTGATATCGAAGTCAGGTCGTCCACCTCAGCACCAAAATAACCTACCCTTGGATCGTCCCTACGGGGCCGGTAATTATTCTCGGGGACTTCCAAAAACGAATGCTGCATCCGAACGGTCACATATCGTGGGTCCGTAATATCCTTACCGCCACCGTTCATCGGCATGGGGTTATCGAACGCAAGCCGGACCACGATGTCTGTATTCTTCGGGAATGAGCGTACCGTATCATAACTTGATTTTGCCACATTCAGGTTTCCCAGGTTAAATGTGGCGCCCGGTGGCAATCCGGGAGGTGTGGTCGGTTTCACCCGATCCAGTTTGTCACTGAGGAACAATCCATCGATTGGAATCAAATAACCGGCGCTGTCGGTCGCAGCAATCTTTTCCGAATAAAAAATGGCCTCCGCAACGTCCGCATTGGCCGCCTTACTTACCGGATTATCCGGGTCATAATAAAACGAGGTATTTTTCCGTAAAAATTCAATCCGATCGTGTGTTTTACGGATACCAAACAACCAGGTATCGCGGATCATGTTCTCATTCAGATACAGGTCTGTGGGGCCACCCATTGAAAAGCTCTGATAAATGAAATCCTTATCCAGCTGATCCTTCCTCAGGTAAAGCTGTAAACTTGCGGTAGCCGTATCGCGATATAAGGTGAAGAGCCCATCCACCTTTTTACTTGATTTCACTTTGTCTTCAATAGACGGCTTGTCCGCCTTCTTTTTAACCGTATCTGCGGTCGCCTTTTTCGTCGTGTCCGAAAGAGCAACCTTTGCGGTGTCGGGATTTCTTTTTGACGATGTATCCTGTAGGGAATACCATGTCAGACTACCTGAAGCGGGAGCTGTAAAAAACATACAGCCCGCAACGGTCAATAGCCATACGTACTTCATAAAGATTTAGTTAATTGTGATACCATCCATGGGTGAGTAAGCGCGTTACGGTAGTATGACGCCACGAAACGCACTTTGTTGCATGCGAACATCGGAATTTATCGTTGCACTATTTGCAACGTTTACGTTACACAAATAACCCGCCCATTGGAAGCCGGTTTTTAACCCTTATTTCGGTTGCAGGTCCTGCGATGCGGGAACTATCTCCGTACCGAACCGTTGCTTGTCGACCGTAAAATAGACTTGCGGGCGCTGTGACGAAACTGCCACCCAGGTACTGTCGCTCGTCCTCCAAGCCTGCACGCTCGCCAACTCACCTGTTTCTCCTTCGATCGCCAGTAATACGTCAGCGCCTTTCGCAGGCTGGAATCCATCTGCAAAACCTGCCAGATTCATGGAAGCAAGCCTACCGACATAACGTTCCACGGCCGCAGAGTCGGCTTTCGCGCCATTGAGCAACCATGCCGTGCTGTCGCGCTTCAACGACCAGGAAATTTGGCCGGAGGCCGTCACCCCCGCTATCCGTTCTTTATCTGCGCGTAGAAACACTTTGTTTCGCCATTCTCCAAACGCCTTATTATACTGCGAATGCAGATAACCCTCCACGGTATAGACCTTATCATTGGATGCCAGCCGCATGTACGACTGGCCGCCGCCGTACATTCCTCCCTGTGCCGGGGCTTCACCCACCCACCATTCGCCCAAAACCACCTCATCATCACCATATACGACTACACGTGTGCCTGATGTATCACCCACCCGGTAACTATCCCACTTCGATGGCTGTTCGGTGACCACCCGGTTGCCAGTTATGTGCAAAAAAGACCCTAGTAAAGACTTCACCGCATTGCTGTCGGCCTCTACGGCCAGGTCTTTCCGCTGTACCGTCCAACCTCCGTTTGTCCGGCTGATCCGGATTTCCTCACGATTTTCAGCCACCGGATACAGAGTCACCTGTCGCACGGAAGATGAATCCATACGCACCAAACTGGTCTCCAGTACGCCTTCACGTTGGGGTACCCGGATAATTCGCGCGCCCACGTAGAACAAAACGAGGGCGACCAATACAATTGTAAGCGTTCTGTTATTTAACGTCGTCATAATTTTCTGCCATTCGTTGCTGCCGCAGACGGCGATTATATCGGGCACGCGAAAGACCATATATGATCGCCAACACTACCGGCAGTAAGAAATTCACATGCTTGATTGTCGTTTTCGTACCGTCTGCAATTTCCTGCAACGGTCTGGAAGTAACTGCTTTGGTACGCAGCTCGTTCAGCCCCGTATCATCCGACAGCCAATCGATGGCATTCGAAACAAAGTTCACATTATCCGGTTCCACCTGTCGTTGCTGCGGTTGCTGTCCCTGCATAGGCGGCGGACCATTCACAATGAAATCCCCATCGGTGATGACCACCATTTTGGCCGGTGACCCTTCCGGCATGAATATCCCCTCCAGTGCCGCCGCAACCGGAATATTCCGTGCCTTGAAATCCTCCTGCTTCCATTCCCTGTTGACGGAAAAAAACGCCGGGCTCGCTATGGTATCGGATAGTTGAGAAGAAAACGCCAGCGGCGTGTATTTCACCGACGTATCGCCGGTAAAATGTACCGGACTGGCAAACTCCATCACGATGCTTTCCAGGCCTGTCGATGCTGGGTGATCGGCAAAAGCAGAAACGATCGGCAAATAAGGAAAGGACACATGGGTCTGCAACATAAAAAAGCCCTGCTGCTGTTGTACCGGTATAGTGGCACACTGGGCATCGATCACAAAACTTCCGTCCACGGTAAGTCCTTTTCCCGCCAACCACCCTTCGAGTCCTGTATTCACCGCCAAACCCTGTCCCTGCTGAAGGTTGCCATCCACTCGGTTAAAAGCGATCATTAGCCGGCCGCCCCTTCCCAAAAACGTATCCAGCTTAGCCAGATGGTCGGGCGGGATGCTGTCGGCAGGTCGTACGACAACTAAGGTCGAAATATCCATCGGAACGCCACTGGAGTCGCTCAATGTTACACCCTGCGGGTCATACAAAACCTGGAGTTGCTGATTCAGCTGCTCCATCTCATAAAGTCCTGGCTCTCCATGCCCCTGTAAGAATCCGACCTTTGGTTTCTTATCGATCGTTAATTTCTTGATGGATGTAGCCAACGCATACTCCATAGCCGCACCGGGTTGGATAAATGGTATCACCTCTTGCTTTTCACCGTAATCGATGGTAGCGCCAAGGTATGCCCGCTGCTGTTTCATCTGGTCTTTCTCACGAACGTTGATCATCACCGGCCGGATCCCCTTTTGGGCGACCTCCTGTTCCTTGGCATCGTCGGCATTTGGATTGATGAATTCGAACATCACCCGCCCGCGGGAGCGGCTGGCAAATTCCACCAGCATATCCTGAAAGTCCTTCCGCGCCTTTTGGATGTGCGCCGGCAGATTCTCCGAAAAATACGCCCGCACCGTCACCGGCTCATCCAAAGCGGCTAAAATGTCGCGCGTAGCGGTGCTTAACGTATATTGCCGCCCCTCCGTAAAATCCAGCCGGAACCGGAACTCATAGGCCAGCAGGTTGATCATTACCACAACACCGATCAGCAGCAATACCGATGTGTACAGTTTCTTCATGCTCATTGAATGGTACGTTTAGATAGGGACACTTCGGCGAGCATCAGCCCGACAAAAACAACAGAAAGAAAATAAACCACATCCGTGCTGTCAATCACGCCACGGGAGATGCTCTCAAAATGCTGTGATAAACTTAAGGCATCCAAAAAAAGCCCTGCTCCTCCGGTAAACTGACTTGCCAGCACGTTGAAAATCAAATGAAAAAAAAGTCCGATAAACAAAGCCATCAGAAAGGCTACAATCTGATTGCTGGTCACACTACTGGCGAACAATCCAATACTGATGTAAGCGGCGCTCAACAGGAGTAATCCCAGATATCCGCACACCACCTGGCCGGCGTCCAGATTACCCAGGCTCGCCACAGTGACCGGATATGGCAGCGTAAAAGCCAGCGCTACCGCTACCAACAGAAACACAGCGAGAAATTTCCCGATAACCACCTGCTGGTCTGTAACTGCTTTGGTAAGCAACAATTCAATTGTTCCCGTTTTGTTCTCCTCCGCCAACAGGCGCATCGTAAGAGCGGGAATAAAGAAGAACAGTGTCCAAAATGCAACGTTAAAAAAAGATCCCAGGCTGGCCTGCCCTACCAAGAATATATCCGACCCGAACAACCATGTAAAAAAGCCACTGAAGCCGAGGAAAAGAACCAGCATGATGTAGGCCATCAGGGAGTCAAAAAAAGAATTTAATTCGCGCTTGGCGATTACCCAAATTGCTTGCATAAATCTGATTAATTGACGGTCAAGTTTCTGAAAATATCTTCTAGCCGCGTTTCTACCGGTGTCAACTCCGTAAGTGCCCACCCCTTATCCACACACAGCCGGAAAATATCACGGCGCGATGAATGTCCGCCCCGGCTCTTCACTTCAAAGCGCAGGCCGGCTCCCTCCGTCGGCAAAACGGAGACAACATAGGGCAGGGTTGATAACGACTCCAGGGCCTGCTGCCTATCGGCATCTTCCAGTTGGACGTGCACCACCTCCTGTCCTGACACTTGCTGACGTAATGTCTCCGCCGTTCCGTCGGCTACGATTTTACCCTTGTTAATAATCAGAATACGGTCACAGGTAGCCTCCACTTCCGGAAGAATATGCGTGCTCAGGATAACGGTCTTGGCTTTGCCTATTTCACGGATCAACTTCCGTATTTCTACAATCTGGTTTGGGTCCAACCCGGTTGTCGGTTCATCGAGGATTAAAATCTCAGGATCATGTATCATGGCCTGCGCTAAACCTACCCGCTGCCGGTACCCTTTGGAAAGTTCCCCGATATGTTTATGCTTTTCTGCATTCAACCCACACAATCGGATCATCATCCGGGTGCGCACCGATATATCTGACTTCGGTACCCCCTGCAACGCTGCACAAAAGTTCAGGTAGTCAATCACAGGCATGTCCAGATATAGCGGATTGTGTTCAGGAAGGTACCCAATATGTTTTTTGAGCAAGTGTCCATACTGCTTAACGGATTGATTCCCGATATAAATATCCCCCTCATCAATTCCGATATAGCCAGTAATCATTTTCATGGTACTGCTTTTTCCCGCTCCGTTTGGGCCGAGGAAGCCCACTATTTCGCCGGTTTTTACTTCAAAGGAAATTCCATCTACCGCCTTTTGGGCAGCATAGCGTTTGCTCAGGGTTTCAATACGTATATCCACGGATCAAACTCCTTTATTAAATGTCTTACAGTCTTCAGTTAAGCGCAACTGACGTTGCTGGTCAATGGTCGGGGACGAAAATATCAGATTTCTCCAAAAAAACAAAATCCGTATGGTTATCTTGCCACCGTTATGGAATTTTTTCAGCAGCAAGTGACACTTCGTGAGCGGCCCCGCGGGTTTCACCTGATAACCGACGAGATTCAAAACTGGCTGTCGCCCATCACCCATTGGGATATGGGTATATGTCATATATTTATCCAGCATACGTCAGCCTCGCTCTCTATTAATGAAAACGCGGATCCCACCGTGCGGATGGACTTTGAGATGTATTTCAACAAATCGGTTCCCGAAAATGATCCAGATTACCGACACGACTATGAAGGGGCCGATGATATGCCGGCGCATATCAAATCTTCTCTCTTGGGTGCCTCCCTATCGATACCTATTCGTGCCGGCGAGCTCGCACTCGGAACCTGGCAGGGGATTTACCTATGCGAACACCGCAATCATGGAGGGCGGAGGCGCCTTTTGATTACCGCGTGGGGAAAATAAAAAATGCGGCTTACTCTGTAAACCGCATTTTTAAGGAACACGTCTCGCTGCCGAACTATACGCCCGCTTCTTCCCTCGCTTCCTTTCGCATTTTATCGTTGGCAACAATCACGATCTCTACCCGGCGATTCTGCGCTCGTCCGGCTTCTGTGTTGTTATCGGCGATAGGCTCATGAAAGCTTTTTCCTTCTGTCTTGATCCGTCGCCCCGCCAATCCCTGAGAAACTGCATAACTCTTAACCGACTTTGCCCGCCGTTCCGACAAACCCTGGTTATAAGCGTCCGTTCCTTTATTATCGGTATGCCCGATCACCAAAATGTCGGTATCCGGATTGTTGTTCAGATTTTCGACCAGCTTAGCGATATTCGTTTTCGCTTCCGGCTTCAGGTCGGTCTTATCAAAATCGAAAAGAATACCGGAATCAAACTTCACAATAATACCTTCGTCGGCCTTAATTACTTCGGCACCTGCGACCGTACGCTCAATCTCCGCTGCCTGTTTGTCCATTTTCTTACCAATCAAGCCGCCGGCAACGCCACCCAAAGCGGCGCCAGCCAAAACACCAACGGCCGTATTACCTGCCTTTTTCCCAATGATGGCTCCTAATGCGCCTCCGGCAACCGCGCCGGTAGCTGCTCCTTTTTGCGTATTGCTCATGGACTGAATGGTGCTACAGCTTCCCAGCAACATAGCCGAGGTAGCCACGGAAAGTCCGAACAGCGCTATTTTCTTATTCGTTCTCATAGTTTTTGATTTTTATCGTGAGTATCGAGTGCAAACCCGATGCCAAAGTCTATCGTCTACTGGTCGGGCTGCGCATCCAGCTTCGGGAGTTTGGGGGCTGCGGGTCGGCCATCCCGTTCAAATTGTTTAAAAGACTGTACAATATAAGCGGTAAGATCATACTCACCCCAGTATTGTGCTTTCTCGTACGATGGCCGATACCAAATCATAAAATTCGTAAGATCATCTCCTTCCAGGCCCGTCAACTCTTGGATCTTGCTCCGACTGAATTTACGGTCCACATCGGTTTCGGCCAGTTCCCTTTCCATATAATTACTGAACCGCCTCGCATTGCGCGGGGTTCGTCCGAGCAGTTCATACAACGACGTAATCGGGTTAAAAACATAAGCCAGCGCCGGGGGTTTCCCATCAAAATATACTCCCTGCTTACGGTAACCGCGCATGGCATCCCGAAGCTCCGCTTCTTTGCTCATCCGGTTTACATCTACCTGGTCCAACAGGATGGTGGCCGGCGACAGGTCGATCAAGATATCGCTCAACGTTTTTATTTCCGCCGAGCCGGGTTCATAACCCATGCTGTTTGCCAAAAGCGTATCGCCTATTGATACCCGGATTTCGAAGGTCCCCAAACTGCTGGATATGGCGCTTTCGCCGGAGCGCTTATTGGTAAGCGTTACCCCTCCCAGCCGCTTGCTGGTACCGGCTTCCACCACAATGCCTCTGACCACGCCCGATTCCTGACCGTACACCTCCAGCCGCACCAAGCAAATGAAAATCCATAGCAGTATGTTAGTAAGACGCCGCATATGTATTTCCATTTGACTCATATAACTTATAAACGTTTAACCTATGGCCATTCAGCGTCAGCGTTTGTACGGGTAAAACACAAAGTTGGCTCCTTCAGGAACGATCGCAAAGACACACATAAAATCCTCAGGCTTTTTGTACTGCTTGACAAAATGTGCTTTCCGGTTTTCTAAGATGATGCCCCGTTCCACAAACTCCTCCAATGTGGATGCATGGATTGACCATCCAGTACCTAGCTCTTTTCTATCCAAAATCAATTCCCCAATGGCCACCTCATGCTGATGCGCAATGAAAATGGGATAGGCAGAGAGACCTTCGGCCATAATCTCCACAGCAATTTCCTTGATGGATTCCGCATAGAAATCCAAATCCGCTTTGAGGCTCTTTAACGGACTTTCTTTTTTGGGTTGCCCGTCGTCCCCAGCCTGGGCTCCGAGTAAATCCTGCAACTCCATACAGCAATTAGTATTTTTTTTCCTTCAAATTAAGCAACAACACATTTTCCACGTGCTGTGTTTGCGGGAACATGTCTACCGGCTTTATCCGTGACACTACGTAGCGTTCACTTAACAGCGCAACGTCCCGGGCCTGGGTTGCCGCGTTACAGCTCACATACACTATCTTAGGAGCTTCCATCTCCAACAGTCGCTTAACGACATCCGGATGCATCCCTGCCCGTGGCGGGTCGGTAATCACTACATCGGGCGTGCCATTTGCCCGGATAAATTCCGGAGTAAGTACATCTTTCATATCCCCTGCATAAAAACGGGCATTCCGGATACCATTGATCTCCGCGTTTACTTTCGCATCCTCAATAGCTGAAAACACATATTCCACACCAATCACCTCATGCACATGCCGTGCCACAAAATTGGCAATGGTCCCTGCCCCGGTATACAGATCATATACCCGCTCATCACCCTTGAACGCCGCAAAATCACGTGCGATCTTATACAGCTCATAAGCCTGCACGGAATTGGTCTGGTAGAAAGACTTTGCCCCTATCTTAAACCGAAGCCCTTCCATCTCCTCGAAGATATGGTCGCGTCCCGCATAAACGTGAACGTCCTGATCAAATATGGTGTCGTTTTTTTTCTGATTAAGAATGTACAGCAACGATGTAATTTCCGGAAATTCATTGGCAAGAAAGGCCATCGTCTTCTCCACCGTTTCTCCATCGGCATAGGCGAAAACCACGATAACCATCAGTTCACCGGTAGAGGCCGTGCGAATGATAAGGTTGCGCAATGCTCCTTCGTGTAGCCGCAGATCATAAAAAGAAAGCTGCTCCCTAAACGCGAAGTCACGAAGCCTGTTCCGGATTTCATTGGAAGGCGACTGCTGCAAGTGACAGTGTTGGATATCCAATATCTTATCAAAACGCAACGGCACATGAAACCCCAACGCATTCGGCTGTACGGCAGTATCCCCCTCGGCCGCATCCGTAAACCAGCGCTTATTGGAAAATGTGTACTCCAGTTTATTGCGATAGTATTGTGTCTGCGGTGCAGGTAAAATCGGCTCCATCCCTGCTGTTTCTATTTTACCCAGGCGGGACAACGCACTTTCTACGTTTTTCTGTTTATACGTCAACTGTGCTGCATATTCCATATGCTGCCACTTGCAACCGCCGCAAACACCGAAATGCCTGCAAAAAGCCTCGGTGCGGTGTTGCGAGGGCCGGATGATCCGGGCAATACGGCCTTCTGCGAAATTTTTCTTCTTGCGGAGTATCTCCACATCCACGACATCGCCGGGCACCGCCTTATCCACAAAAAGAACCAGATCGCCGGCCTTCCCCACCCCCTTGCCTTCCTCGGCAATATCCGTGATAACGATATCCGCCAACACCCGTTCTTCAGGTGCAATTTTTCTTCTGCTCATGAGGCAGCAAAGATACGGTTTTAGTTGCCATCCACTGTGGCTTTAACGAGGTAGGGCAGTATTTCTTTTTGAAACGACACAAAATTCTTTCGGACGTCTGCTTCGCTCACCGACGTAAAGGCAAATGAAAAAACGATATTCTTGCTGGCTTTGATAAGGAAAGTCAGCCGTTCCGGTTCAACCAGCTGACCGATTTCGGTATTATTCAGAAAGGAGCTGACTAGAAGAAACTCAAGGTCATCCGATAAGGTGCGGAGATATTCCTGCGTGTTGGCAGATTCGCGGATAAAATCCCATCCTAAAAACTCATTGCATATCGTATAGGTTAGGCGACTGACCCGTAGAATAGTATTTCCCAGATACGTCTCCAAATCCGCCTGATGATTATACTTACCCAGCAAATCGTCCACACTTTCCCGGATATAATCCATCAGAATTGCATGGAGGACCAATTCTTTGCTGTCAAAATACTTATAAATGGTTGCTTTGGCTATTTTCGCATTGCGGGCAATTTCATTGACGCTGGTTTTCTTATAACCGTAGCGCCTAAAAAGCTCGCGGGCCGCCTTTTTGATGGTTTCCTTTACGTTGTCGGCTTCCATGTTAATTGACGATATAATAAATCGCGGAAGGACCGCTGCCGACCTGTTGAATGGCATACGGCTTCAGCGGACATTCCGCTAACGTAGCGGGCGATCCGTTCAACAGGATAAATTTAGCCTTACTGCACGGATCAACGGCCACTAAAGGGTTTTCCGAATCGATCTCAACGGCGCATCGCCGTTCAGGATCCACTGTACTGCACCGGTCATAAGCAACAAACTCATTCCCGGTGTTGTAAACGATAATGCCCGCGACTCCGCCTTTGAGCGTTACACTGCCGTTCGCGCCCGCTAAAACCGGGTATTGGGCAACCGAAAACGGTATCCTGTTCACCGGTGCGTACGGGATTACGTTACACCCTCCCTTTTTACAGGCAAGAGGCAATACTCCTAAGATCAATAAAACAGCCGTATGCCAATTGGCCCTCCTCATTTAAATAAGCTCTGTCTCAAATTGACGTAAAAACCGGACGTCATTCTCGGAAAAAAGGCGGAGGTCCTTGATTTCATATTTGAGGTTGGTAATACGTTCGATCCCCATCCCGAATGCAAAACCGGAGTATTTCGTGCTGTCAATGCCGCAATTCTCAAGTACATTCGGATCTACCATCCCGCATCCCAATATTTCCACCCATCCGGTTTGTTTACACAACGCGCATCCATCGCCACGGCAGATGGTACAGCTGATGTCCATCTCTGCAGAGGGTTCCGTAAATGGAAAGTACGAAGGGCGGAATCTCACCCGCGTATCTTCGCCGAAGAGTTCCTGTACAAAATGATACAGCGTCTGCTTCAGGTCCGCAAAACTCACATTTTCATCGACATAAAGCCCCTCTACCTGGTGGAAAAAGCAATGGGCCCGGGCTGAGATGGCTTCATTCCGGTATACACGCCCCGGCATAATGGCCCTGAAAGGTGGCGTACCGTTCTCCATCATACGCACCTGCACGGACGACGTATGGGTGCGCAACGCAATATCGTTACCGTCCTGCTTTTTGATAAAGAAAGTATCCTGCATATCCCGCGCCGGGTGTTCCGGGGGGAAATTCAAAGCGGTAAAATTATGCCAATCGTCTTCTATCTCCGGTCCCTCGGCAACGGAAAAACCCAACTTCTTGAAGATCTCTACGATCTGCTTCCTAACCAACGAGAGCGGATGGCGTGATCCAAGGACCATTCCTTCGCCGGGCAGGGTAAGATCGCCCACCTCTTTTTTTGGTGCGTCAGTTCCTGAAGCAAATTGAGCCTGAAAGGTTTTATACTTTTCCTCTGCGGCCTGTTTGAATTCGTTCAGCACTTTACCTAGCACACGCTTTTGGTCGGCAGGTACCGCCTTAAATTCTTCAAAAAGCTCCCGGATCACTCCCTTGGCAACCAAAAACCGTAGCCGGAAAGCTTCCAGTTCTTCAGCATGCTTGGGTTCAAACCGTTCAATCTCCTCGGAATACTGCTGTATTTTGTCGTGCAACATGACGCCAAAGATATAAAATTCTCTTCAGCAATCGGGCGACACAGGATCAAAAGAGCGCGTCTTCCTCACCATCGTTCTCCCTGAAATTCACCTCGGCACCATTCTCGGCCTCTTCGTCTTTTTTGGCGGCTGGTTCCTCGGAACCGTTGTTAGGTGCTTCGAAGTCGCTTTTACGACCCAAAAGGGTGAAATTGTCGGCAACCACTTCCGTTGTGTAACGCCGTATCCCCCCCTTGTCTTCGTAGCTGCGTGTCCGCAATTTACCTTCCACATATACCAACTTACCTTTAAACAGATACTTCGCCGCTACCTCGGCCAGTCCACGCCACATAACTATGTTATGCCATTCCGTTTGCTCCACCCTCCGGCCGTCCTTGTTGTACATTTCAGACGTGGCCAAAGGAAAACTGGCAACCGTCACATTTCCCTCCAAGTGACGAATTTCCGGATCCTTTCCTAGATGACCTACTAAAATAACTTTGTTGATGCCTGACATAATTTAGGTAAATTTGGTACTCTCCTCAATAATATAATCCTTTATAAAAGAATAAATAAGCTTCGGTTTAGCTAATGTACCCAAATCTTTTATAAAAACATAATTCCAGTTCATTTTTTTGTTGGTCAGCGGTGTCCGGAGATCCACCTCCACGAATTGGGCAAACAGGTTCTGATGGCTCAACACGTGTTTTACCGGGCCGGCAATACGACGCAATCCTGCCCCTTGACCGAACACACATACGACCTCCTCTGCTGAGGCGAGCTGCGGAATATCCATATGGTCCGCGGTTTCTATCAGCGGCAGTTCATACAGGTTCGCCCAGATGTCACCTTCTTCCCGTTTGTTTATCAATATCCGGTCGCCATCCCGCACTACAAAATAGTTGAAATAACGGTTACGGCTCGCCTTTCCCTTGGCTTTGACAGGGAGCTCGGTTACCCGTCGCTCTTTTAGTGCGCGGCAGCTGAGCCGTAGGACACAGCCCCCACAGTCCGGGTTCACGGGTTTGCACTGGAGAGCTCCAAACTCCATCACAGCCTGGTTATAGATTCCGGGATGATCTCTATCAAGCAGCTCATCCGCCAGTGCTGCAAAGATTTTCCTACCGCCAGATGAATTGACGGGCTCATCAATTCCAAAATAACGGGCCAGCACCCGGAACACATTCCCATCCAGCACCGCCTTCGGCTCGTTTGCCGAAAACGAAGCGATGGCCGCTGCCGTATATGCTCCAATTCCTTTCAACTTGACCAGTTCATCATAACGGTTGGGGAACACCCCGCCGTATTCCGCCACAACTGCCTTCGCCGTATGATGCATATTCCGTGCCCGTGAATAATAACCAAGCCCCTGCCAGTGAAGCAATATCTCTTCCTCCGGCGCACCGGCGAAGGCAGAAACCGTCGGATAGTTTGTTAAAAACCGGTGAAAATAAGGCAGCCCCTGCGCCACGCGCGTCTGTTGCAGGATAATCTCCGAAAGCCAAATAACGTATGGATCTGAGGTGAGCCGCCAGGGAAGATCACGTTTATGCTGGTGATACCAGGCTATGATTTCGTCGGAAAACGCCATGCCGCAAAGTTCCTAATTTTTTATGAAGGCATCTGTCAGCTGCTTCCAATTATCTACCGGCACCTGCAATCCGGCCATCTGTCCCACCTTCCGATATATTTCTTCGGGAGATGCACCCTGTTTACGAAGATACTGGATGGAGGTAGCTCCGGCCGATTTCGACAACTTTTCTTTATCGTCTGCTTTCAGCAATGGGTGATGGTAAACCTCAGCTGACAGAAACGATTCATACCCCAGTATCTGCGCCAAGTAGTGCTGCGCCCGTGTAGATTCGTACAAATCATCCCCTCTTACGATCAGGTCGACGTCGTAATACACGTCGTCAAGCAGGGAAGCCAATTGATAGGCCGGAAAACCATCGCGCTTCCTGACAACCATATACTGCATTCCGGGAGGGAGTGCTGAACCCGTTGTATCCAGTCGCCAGGCGTATCCCGGAACATCCAGGGGCAATCCCCGATGCTTGCAGTACCCCGTATAAAATCCTGCAGGATGACGATTCAAAAGCAATGCCCGCGAACAATCACATGCAAAAACCCGCCCATCACGACGGAGCCGCTGCAGTGCGTCGTCATATAACGCTAACCGATGTTCCTGTGAATATTCTTTTTCATACTCCCGGTAGTTCCGCGGACCTTCGTCCCATGGAATTTGCAGGAAGTTAAGCGTATCGAAAATATCGTCTACATACTCCCGCCTCACGCGGCTCCTGTCCAGGTCGTCAATACGCAAGAAGATGCGGGCTTCACTACGTTTCGCCAGACCTGCTGTCAGCGAAAACGAAAACACATTCCCCAGATGTAAGAATCCACTGGGCGTAGGTGCGATGCGTGTCCGATTAAATTTTTTTTTCACATCGTGCAACTTCCTGACCGCGGGAGCGTCTATACCGACATAATGTGTGTTTGTGAATCACTGGTGGCTGGCATCGCTCCCCGCGATCATCCAGCTTCCAGCTGATTCGTTAGAAGTACCTCTTCAGAAGGTTTTCAACCACACCATGAAGTGATCGAACCACCTATCCGTTGTAGTTTTGTTATGAAGTCCAAACCCATGCCCCCCTTTTGGGTAGCGAATAAGCTTCGCAGGCGTTCCGTATTTCTCCAGTTGTGCTACATACGCTTCGCTGTTTCCAATTGGAACCGCGGTATCATCTTCAGCATGAACAAGAAAGGCCGGTGGCGTGTCGGCAGTCACCTGCAGTTCATTGGAAAAAGCGGTAATGTCTTCGGTACGGGGGTGTTCGCCCAGCAGGTTATTTTTTGACCCTCCATGAGTCAGCCCATCCTGCATACTGATCACCGGATACAACAGCAAGGAGAAATCGGGCCGCAACGAGGTACCCTTGGGGTTGTCAATCAACGCCTCCCGGTAATGGGTCGATAAGGTAGAAGCCAGGTGTCCGCCGGCTGAAGAGCCGGCAATACCTATTTTATCCTTCGCAATGCCCCACTCGTCGGCGCGTTCACGTACAAGCTGTATAGCCCGTTGTGCATCCTGTAGCGGCCCGATGCGCTTATCAACCATAATTTCGTCGCTAGGCAGACGATATTTTAACACAAAGGCAGCTACGCCCTGTTCGGCCAACAACGCGGCGATTTCATGCCCCTCGTGGTCAATCGCCAATATGCTGTATCCTCCACCCGGACAAATGATAACGGCCTGACCGGTAGATGAAACACCTCCCCTTGGAAAATAGGCTGTAAGTGTAGGAACGGTTACGCCGGAGACACGGGTTATCCCGTTTTTGTCGGTGACCGACTTTTCCTCCACCGAAGACGGCTTGCTATTGGGTACGACATCCCCATATAAAGGAATCACCGTTTGTCCGTACCCGAGGTTGCACACAAAAAGTCCCAAAATAACTGTCAGTTGTAAAGTTCGCATTGATAGTAAGTTTATTTAATGGTTAGAAACGACCAATAGATCCAGACCTTTCGGAGTAAGGTTAAACTTATTGGCGATATCCTTGTTGGTAAGATGGCCCTGGTAAAGATATATCGCATTCCTCACTCCCGGCTTCTCCCAGATGAGGTTCATGATTCCCCCCATCTCCCCGATATCCAGTAGAATAGGTGTAAAAATGTTTGTGAGCGCATACGTAGCCGTTCTCGCTACGCGAGAGGCAATATTGGGCACACAGTAATGGATTACGTCGTATTTACGGAATACCGGATTCTCATGGTTGGTAATTTCCGAAGTTTCAAAGCATCCCCCCTGATCAATGCTAACATCAATCAGCACGGAATTGGGTTTCATTTTGGAAACTGTATCTTCGCTGATGATACAGGGGCTACGTCCGTTCGTGGCACGTATCGCCCCGATAACGACGTCACAGCCAATAACGGCCTTACGCAATACAATTGGCTGTATAACCGACGTAAACACCCGGCTCCCCACATTATTCTGCAGGCGACGCAGTCGATAAACCGAACTATCAAATACTTTTACCTGTGCCCCCAGCGCAATGGCCGTCCGGGCGGCAAACTCGCCCACAGTACCCGCACCCAGGATTACCATTTCCGTTGGCGGTACGCCTGTTATTCCCCCAAGCATCAATCCTTTCCCATCGAACACATTGCTAAGGTATTCAGCGGCAATCAATACCGAAGTTGCGCCGACGATCTCACTCATCGCCCGCACCACCGTCAACGTATTCCCTTCGTCCCTCAAATACTCATAGGAGAGGGCCGTAATCTTCTTCTTCATGAGCGCCTGAAGGTGGTCGAGTTGCATAAGTGACGGCTGCTGCGACGACAAAAGAACCTGGCCCGTGCGCATCATATCAATTTCCGCAAGTGTAGGTGGCGCAATTTTGATAATGATGTCGGCTTTATAAACCTCCTCCTTGTTGTGGACGATCAATGCGCCCTGTTCGCTGTAGTGATGATCAAGAAAATTAGCCGCGTTGCCCGCTCCGCTTTCCAGCACTACTTCGTGGCCGTTTTCAATCAGCAGCGCAACCGACAGTGGGGTTAATGGTACACGGTTCTCTTGGTAACTGATTTCTTTGGGTATCCCTATATAGAGACTATTTTTCTTTTTCTCCCTCTCAAGCATTGCTTCCTGGGGCTGCAATAATGCCTGACGCGCCAATTTTGACAGCTCGCTCATGATGCTCACTTTATCCATAAAATACGGGTCCAATATGCGAAAATAAACAAACTTTTAATAGCGCGGGGCGTGAAAATTACCCATTGATTGTTTTCAGTAATAAATTGACTATATTTGAACCGCAAAACGGTTCGCTAACGCTATTGGTTTGCCCTCTTAAACGCACCGGATGTTTGACAAATTTAACATCGTTCCCCGTTGGGTCATTTTTACCCTCGATCTTTGTTGCAGCGGTTTTGCTTTGTTCTTCGCAACACTCCTGTTAAATAGTTTTACGTATACCACTATTCACTCCGCCGATTTCAACCGGCAACTGCTGGTCGTGCTACTTGTGAGCGCCATCGTGTTTTATCGACTGAAAATGTACGCCGGGATCGTCCGCTACACCAGTGCCCTTGACTCCGTACGCATCCTGTCGTCCGTTTCTCTTTGTATTGTCCTGCTCTTTCTGCTTAATACCGTGTTGGTCGCACTGAATCGACCTCCCTTGCTGTCAAACAGCCTTTTAGTGGCCTATGGACTCATCAATTTTTTATTGCTGATAACCTACCGCTCTACCGTCAAGCTCTTCTTTCTGTATATTAAGAACATGAGGATCAGCCGCAGGCAAACCGTCATTTACGGCGCAGGTGATGTAGGAATCGCCGCCAAGCGCACGCTGGATCATGATCATACGTCCAACAAGGTCGTCATCGGCTTTATTGATGATAACGCGCAGAAGGTGGGCAAGATCATCGATGGGGTACGGATTTACCATACCCAATCGTTTGAACAGCTGATCAAACAGGGCAAGGTCGATGAACTGATCATCTCTTCGCATAACATCCCGGTTGAGAAGAAAGCGTCGATAGTAGACCTTTGCCTGGAGCATAACATCAAGGTGTTAACCATGCCGCCCGTTCACCGCCTGATCAATGGCGAAGTGACGCCGAACCAGATTCAAAAAATGCGTATCGAGGACCTCCTTGAACGTGAACCCATTCAGATCGACAATCAGTCTATCCGCAAGCAATTGTCGGGCAAGCGGATTCTCGTCACCGGCGCCGCAGGATCTATCGGAAGCGAAATCGCCCGCCAACTGGGCCGATATGGTGCACAGATGATCATTCTGAATGATCAAGCCGAAACCCCGTTACACGAACTTCAATTGGAGTTGGAAGACGTGCAGAAAAACCAGGTGTACCACGCGTTTATTGGTGATATCCGCGACAGGGATCGCATGGAGGCACTCTTTAGGACATTCAGACCGCATTACGTTTATCACGCCGCAGCCTATAAGCACGTTCCGATGATGGAAAACCATCCGGTCGAGGCCGTGCGCACCAACATTTTCGGCACCCAATTGCTGGCCCGTTTAGCCGTGGCTCACGGCGTGGAAAAGTTTGTCATGATCTCAACAGACAAAGCGGTCAACCCAACCAACGTAATGGGGGCATCCAAGCGGATTGCAGAGATCTATGTACAAACTTACTTCAATTACCTGGCGCAACGCGATGCATTATTTAATGGCGCGGGGCACTATACACGGTTCATCACCACCCGATTCGGCAATGTGCTGGGATCAAATGGGTCGGTAATTCCCCGCTTCAAGGCACAGATCGAGAAAGGAGGCCCCGTGACCGTTACACATCCGGAGATAACGCGGTATTTCATGACGATCCCTGAAGCATGCCAACTGGTGCTGGAAGCAGGATCGATGGGAAAGGGCGGAGAAATTTATGTGTTTGATATGGGTAAATCCGTTAAGATCGTTGAACTGGCACGTAAAATGATCAAACTGTCCGGACTGGTCCCGAATAAAGACATTAATATCCAGTATTCCGGACTGCGACCCGGCGAGAAACTATATGAAGAGTTGCTCAACGACCTGGAAAACACCCTTCCCACCCATCACAGCAAAATCATGATCGCGAAGGTTAGGGAATACGATTTTGAAGTTGTGGAAGCTAAAATCGACCAGCTGGTAAGCCTCACAAAAAACCAGAACGAACGGGAAATTGTTTTGAAAATGAAGGAACTGGTACCCGAATTCAAAAGCAACAATTCCGTTTTTGAAGAACTGGACAAACAGGCCGGAAACGATATTGAAGCCTAACCTGCTGTTACAAAAAAGCCTTGGATATAATTAGTAAAAGTGTATTTTTGCAGTCCGAATTTTAGAAACTGAAATGTCAGAAACTCAAAAACATCCGACGGCTGCCCCGACACAAAAAAGCGGCAGCTTTATATTGGAAAACCAAAAAAGCCTGGTATTTATCTTGGGGGGCGTCCTGGTATTGGTGCTGCTTTATATCGGCTATCAGCGGTTCTATCTCGCGCCCCGTGCCGAAACCGCAGCCGATCAATTGTTCAAGGCCGAATCTTATGCCTCCATCGATTCACTGCAACAACGCGCTGTTGACGGCGATGGGTCGTATCCGGGTTTCAAGGAAATTGCAGAGGAATATGAAAACACGAAATCAGCAAATATAGCGAATGCTTACCTGGGCGGACTTTATTTACGTCAAGGAAAATACCAGGAAGCCGTAAATGCGCTGGAAAAATACAGCAATACAGGCAGCGTGGTACTGGATCCGTTGGTAACCGGCCTTCTTGGCGACGCGTATTCTGAATTAAAAGACTACAAAAAAGCAGCATCTTACTACAAGAAAGCCGCTGAAAAAAACCCTAACAATTTCACTTCGCCATTACTGCTCAAAAAACTGGGATTAGTGTACGAGGCGCAAAACGATTATAAGCAAGCGTTGGAGGCGTATAAACGCATCCAGTCCGATTTTCCGGAAAGCCCGGAGGCGACTTCGGTTGAAAGCTACATCGCACGGGCCGAAGCACGTCTATAATGGCAACACAGTACAAAAATCTGTCTGACTTCTCCCATATAGAGGTTGCATCTGCACGCCCTTACCGGTTTGGGATTGTGGTATCGCAATGGAATGCTGAAGTGACAGGCGCCTTGCTAAACGGGGCCTATGACACCCTCATCCAGTATGGCGCAAGTGAAAACGCCATTAAAGTAATACAGGTTCCCGGGAGTTACGAACTGACCAGCGGTGCGGATCTATTGTTACGGGACCAAGCCCTTGATGCCGTAATCTGCTTGGGTTGTGTCATTCAGGGTGAAACCAGGCATTTCGACTATATATGCAGTGCAGTCGCACACGGAATTACCAACGTTGCCCTCAAACACAATAAACCGGTCATCTTCGGCGTTTTAACTACGGATAACCTCCAGCAGGCCCTAGACAGAGCCGGCGGAATACACGGCAACAAAGGTGTGGAGGCGGCAGTCACAGCCATACAAATGGCTGCCCTAAGCGGCAGCTGATTCATAAACAGTTGCATGAAGTAGATTCGGCACAATGAAAAAGACACTTATCGCTTGTATTTTGCTTGTTATAGTGGCTTCACTATCGCTGCAATCCTGCTCTAAACGATCCTGCCCAGCCTATAATTCATATCCAAAAACAAAACGGGCCCGGTAGTTGTTTCCTTGGTTTAACATGAAATGCATTCGTGTTTTTGCATTTTCAGGTAAGTACTTACGCTACCTGGAAAAAAGAGTAACGAGATGATGCACAAGTTTCCCAAAATCAAACTGAACCTACTATTCATGCTGACGGCGAGCACGGCCCTCGCATTTGGTCAGGATTTACAGGACGGTATTATCAACAAGCTTTGGGAAGCCATCGGCGGCAGGGATAACTGGCGGAATGCACGCTATTTTATGTTCAGTTGTGTTGGCGGCAGCACATCGTCATTCGCTCACGGAGAGCGGACGTATTTATGGGATAAGCAGGAAGGTAATTGCCGGTTTGAGGGAACCACCACGGATAACGAGTCGGTAGTGGCTCTGTTCAACATCAAAACCAATGAAGGGAGCGTATACCTCAACGGGGAAAAGCTGTCGAACCCTAACACATCGGCGGGCGTCATAAAAGATGTGGCGGCGGAGTTTGAGCGCGATGCCTACCTGCTGTTCCTACCCACGGCCCTGGACGGCGATCAGGCATCGTACAGTGTTACCGGAGAAAAGCTCGTGGGATCACAGCGGTTTACGGTGGTAGCCCTACGGAATCGTAAAACGAGCTTTGAGTCCTCCGTCGACGGCGAACTGTACATAGACGCACAAACAGGGATGATCCAACAATGGCGGTCTGACCATCACAGGGATTATGTCACCGTAGGCGGGTTTAAAGATATCGGAGGGGGGTTGGTTTTACCAACGCGCTTTTCGTCTGACGATTCAGCATACAACATTAACTATCCGATTGCAGCAGCACTTGTCCACATTGAAAGTCAGAAATTCAGTCAGCCTTAAAAATCGTCCCAACCTTCATTTTTAAGTTCATCAATCTCCCGCCGGTCCTTCTTTGTGGGACGGCCCGTTCCACGGTCGCGTTTAAGTATGGGGGCATGGTACATTGCTTTGTAACCGTAGGTTTCTTCCACCGGCGTACGGTCCTCGTAAAATCCGGAAGCGGTTTTGGCGTCCACGCGCTTATCCAACAAGGCGGTCACTTCCACTATTTTCTTCTCAATCCCCTTTTGCACGTGATAGATATCTCCCACTTTCACCACATGGGAAGGTTTAATATTCTGGCCATTTAACTTCACGCGGCCAGCCTTACACGCCTCCGTCGCCAGGCTCCGGGTTTTAAAAATCCGGATGGCCCATAAATACTTGTCTACACGGAGCTTCTCTGGATCAGCCATGGTACAAACTTAGACAAATTGTCAACGGTGTCCAAACCGAAAAAACGGAATAAAGGGAGGCGAAGTCATCAGAATTTGTTTTCTTTGCGGCAACAAAGTCTTTTTTTGTGTTATTCACTATGATGAAAGAATTGAAGAAACTGATAGAAGACGCCTGGGAAAACCGGCAATTTTTGGAATATAAAGAATATCAGGAGGCCATCGAAACCGTCATCCAGCAGCTGGACCGGGGTGAGCTGCGGGTTGCCGAGCCAATCGGATCACGCTGGCATGTTAACGACTGGATCAAAAAAGCGGTCATCCTGTATTTCCCGATCCGCCATATGGAGGTGATCGAAACAGGTCCCTTTGTATTCCACGACAAGATGCGCCTAAAAACCAATTACAAAGAGCTTGGCGTGCGCGTAGTGCCCCACGGTATCGCACGGTATGGCGCTTACCTGGCCAAAGGAGTAATTATGATGCCCTCCTACGTAAACATCGGGGCGTATGTAGACGAAGGCACCATGGTCGATACGTGGGCAACGGTCGGTTCCTGTGCCCAGATCGGTAAAAATGTGCACCTCAGCGGAGGCGTAGGCATTGGCGGTGTACTGGAGCCCGTGCAGGCGGCTCCCGTCATTATTGAAGACAACGTTTTTGTAGGGTCGCGGGCTATCGTCGTTGAAGGCGTGCATGTAGAAACCGAGGCAGTCCTGGGCGCTAACGTGGTGCTTACCGCTTCCACGAAAATTATCGATGTAAGCGGGGCCGAGCCGGTGGAATACAAAGGTGTGGTCCCCGCTCGCTCTGTAGTTATCCCCGGATCCTATACAAAGAAATTCCCCGCAGGGGAATATCAGGTTCCCTGTGCACTCATCATCGGAAAGCGCAAGGAGTCGACCGATAAAAAGACGTCTCTTAACGATGCGCTCCGTGAACACAATGTAGCTGTTTAACACATCAAACACATGAGTATCAGCCCGCAGGCATCGGACCTGAAAGAAGCACTCGATGTACTCCGTGCCGGAGGGCTGATACTATACCCTACCGACACGATCTGGGGTATCGGATGCGACGCCACCCAACCCGCCGCAGTAGAACGCGTTTATCAGCTCAAAGGGCGGGATCAACACAAAAGTCTGATTGTCCTGTTGGATACAGATAGTAAGTTACCGGCTTATGTACAGGAAGTGCCTGACGTGGCTTATCAACTTATTGAATACACGGAGCGGCCACTCACGATCGTGTATTCCGGGGCGAAAAACTTAGCCGATAACCTTATTGCCGCGGATGGTAGTATCGGCATCCGGATTGTGCAGCACCCCTTTTGCAGTCCGTTGCTCCAACGTTTCCGGAAACCCATCGTATCTACCTCAGCAAACCTCAGCGGGCAGCCCGCGCCAAAAAATTTCGCAGAGATAGCTCCTGAGATTATCGATGGCGTTGACTACGTGGTAAACTTTGGACAGGAAGATCGTCGGGAAAATCAGGCTTCCATGGTGATGAAGCTCGAACCCGGTGGGAAATTTTCTTTTCTACGCAAGTGAAATGAATGCAGGTGGAAAACTGATAGACCTCTCTTCGCCGAAACTGATGGGCATCCTGAATATTACTCCGGACTCCTTTTACGACGGTGGACGCTATAGTTCTGTTGATGCTGCGTTACACCGCGCCGAGCGCCTCATGTTCGAGGGCGCCGACATGCTTGACATCGGAGCCTATTCCTCCCGTCCGGGCGCGGCCAATGTAACGACAGACGAAGAACAGGCACGGATACTTCCGGTAATTGAGGCCCTTACGAAACATTTTCCAGATAGTATCCTTTCCGTTGACACTTTCCGCGCCGACGTTGCCCGTGCCAGTATTGAAGCCGGAGCACATATCATCAATGACATATCCGGAGGCACAATGGACGATCGGATGTTTTCAACCGTAGCGGAACTGAAGGTGCCATACATCCTGATGCACATGCGTGGGACGCCCAAAACCATGCAGCAGTTGACCGACTACACCGATCTAGTAGATGAAGTGAACCTTTTTTTCGGAAAGCAGATCGCCGCCCTCCGGCAGACGGGTGTAATAGACATCATTCTCGACCCAGGTTTCGGCTTCGCAAAGACCCTGCAGCAAAATTACGAGTTGCTTAACCGTCTGGAAGAGCTCCATATCCACGGGTTGCCGATATTAGGCGCCATCTCCCGTAAATCCATGATTTACAAGAAACTTGGAACAACACCGGAGGAAGCCCTGAACGGGACTACCGCGCTTAACACGCTACTGTTGGCGAAAGGCGTAAGCATCCTTCGCGTGCATGACGTAAAACCAGCAAAGGAAGTGATCACATTGATGACCTGATCGCGTCCTATGGGAAGTTACCGGATAACGCTTCCCGGCTGCACTTCGCTCTGAGGTGCAACAAAATCCAGTCGCCCGTCCCCATCCTCTGCCATCAGGATCATCCCCTGAGAAAGGATCCCTTTAATATTACGCGGCTCCAGATTAACCAATATGGATACCTGCCTACCTACAATCTCATCCGGCTCGAAAAACTCCGCTATACCAGATACCACGGTACGCGTATCGATACCGGTGTCGATCGTCAATTTGAGCAGTTTTTTGGTCTTGGCCACCTTCTCAGCGGCAAGTATTCTACCTGCCCGGATATCCATCCGCACAAAGTCCTCAAAAACGATATTACTTTTTGCTTCAGGCACTTCCCGAACCGGCGGCACGGTGGTTTCCTTCGCTTTGCTAAGTTTGGCGAGCTGGGCATCTACCTGTTCATCCGTTATTTTCTCAAACAGCAATTGTGCTTCTCCCAGCTGGTGGCCGGGGGTTAACAAAGCTGTACTTCCCGCATCCGCCCAATTCCGATCGGAGATATTCAGCATGGTAAACATCCGTTTGGCAGTATGCGGCAAAAAAGGCTGAGCCAGGATGGCCAGGTTAGCTGCCAGTTGAAGGCTCACATTCAACACCGTTTTTACGCGTTCCTCATCCGTTTTGATAAGTTTCCAGGGTTCAGAATCGGCCAAATATTTGTTCCCCAGCCGGGCGACATTCATAAACTGCGCCAGTGCCTCACGGAACCGGTACTGATGGATGGAACCGGCAATATGCTTGGGATACCGCTCCAGCTCCGAAAAGATTAACCGATCTGTGTCCGTCAGTTCGCCGGTGGGCATTACCCTGCCATCAAAATATTTATGTGAAAGTACCAGCACCCGGTTTACGAAGTTGCCGAGAATAGCCACCAGCTCATTGTTTACCCGCGCCTGATAATCTTTCCACGTGAACTCACTGTCCGATGTTTCGGGTAATATGGAAGTCAGCACGTAGCGCAGTTCATCCTGCTTTCCCGGAAATTCATCCAGGTACTCATGCAGCCAAACCGCGTGGTTACGCGACGTTGAAAGCTTGTCGCCCTCCAGATTCAAAAACTCATTGGCAGGTACATTTTCCGGCAGTATATAGTCGCCGTGCGCATGCAGGATGCTGGGAAACGTAATGCAATGAAACACGATATTATCCTTACCTATGAAGTGAATCAGGCAAGCATTGTCCGAAGGATCCGGCTGTTTTTTCCAGTATTTTTCCCAGTCGCTACCTGTGTCCAGGGCCCATTGTTTCGTAGCTGATATGTAGCCGATAGGCGCATCCAGCCAGACATACAGTTTCTTTCCTCTGGCTTCCCCGAGCGGCACATCTACCCCCCAGTCAAGGTCGCGCGTCATAGACCGCGGTTGCAATCCCGACTTCAGCCATGACCGGCATTGGCCGTATACATTCGGCTTCAACACATCCTTCTTCCCCTCCAGCAGCCACTTTTCCAGCCAGGGTTGGTACTTATCCAGGGGCAGATACCAGTGCTTGGTCTCACGTAACACAGGAGGTTTTCCACTCAATGTAGATATCGGATTGATCAGATCCGTCGGATTGAGGGACGTCCCGCATTTCTCACACTGGTCGCCATATGCGCCTTCGCTTTTGCAATTCGGACAGGTGCCCGTGCTGTATCGATCTGCCAGAAACTGGTCAAACTCCTCATCATAGTACTGTTCCGTGACCTGTTCAATGAACTCACCCTTATCGTACAGATTCAGGAAGAACTCCTGTGAGAGTTCGTGGTGTATTTTTTCCGATGTGCGGTGATAAATGTCAAACGAGATCCCGAACTGCTCAAAGCTTTCCTTGATTTGCGCGTGATATTTATCGATGATCGCTTGCGGGGTTGTCCCCTCTTTCTTGGCTTTGATGGTTATGGCTGCTCCATGCTCGTCCGACCCGCATACATAAACCACGTCTTTTTCATTCAGCCGTAAAAACCGCACATAAATATCCCCGGGGATATACGCCCCAGCTAGGTGACCGATATGCAGAGGTCCGTTGGCGTATGGCAACGCCGAAGTAATCGTATACCGTTTAAAAGGAAAAGTAGTGTTGCTCAATGTACTGTTGTTATTTAATAGGCAACGATTTCAATTTTACAGAAAAATGAACACCGTTGTTTGCATCTTTGCGCAAAGATAAGTCAATTTGCCGGTAATAAAATACGGAAAGAATAAAATAGAAAATCTACGTATGGCTGCCTTTTCATCATTAAACAAATTTAAAAACACCGGTATTCTGCTTGTCCGCATTGGTCTTGGCGTGATGTTTATCCTGCATGGCTATCCGAAATTATTGGGCGGCCCCAAAATGTGGGAAGGGGTCGGCGGTGCAATGGGACAAGTAGGCATTACTTTTTTCCCACTTGTCTGGGGGCTGTTGGCGGCGCTGGCCGAGACGGTCGGTGGACTGTTCTTTCTCATCGGGCTATTTTTCCGGCCCACTGCGCTTATCCTGGCATTCACCATGTTGATTGCAGCCCTGCACCACCTGGGCGCGGGCGATGGAATAAAAGGAGCCTCCCACGCGATAGAAATGGGGATTGTCTTTTTAGGATTCGCTTTTGTAGGCCCCGGAAAATATAGCGTCGATAAACGATAAATAGGCAATAGGTGCCGAAGTGGCACGATTTGCAAATTCTGAAAAAAATTCTTGCATCGAACAGAATTACTCCTATCTTTGCGGACCGAAAAGCCAAAGCGGCTATTTTCGGAAGCAAAAAGGCCCGTTCGTCTAGGGGTTAGGACGCAAGATTTTCATTCTTGAAACAGGGGTTCGATTCCCCTACGGGCTACACATCTTGAAATCAAAACATACAAAAGCCTGCAAATTAAACGTT
>Ga0079224_100001139_pt1 | contig 29452 bp, 31 predicted proteins | sample Stecom2015_FD_80414 | JGI IMG/M metagenome (GOLD analysis project Ga0079224, IMG submission 80414) | Agricultural soil microbial communities from Utah to study Nitrogen management - Steer compost 2015 | ecosystem: Environmental > Terrestrial > Soil > Agricultural land | place: USA: Utah... | reverse complement strand
GGCGGGCGGCCGGACGCTGGCGTTTTGCACCACGCCGGGAAAACGGCCAGCCAGTGGCGCGCGAAGCGACCAAAACACTGTATTTCCGTCTGGAGGGAAGGTGATCATGGGGGCTTTCAGATCCATCGTGCTGGTCTGGGCACTGCTGTTCCTGCCGACGACCCTGCTTGCCCAGCAGGCGGTCGCTCCGGCGGTCTTCAGTGCCCTGAACAATGCCCAGAAAGCACAGCAGAGCGGTGATCTCGTCAGCGCCCGCAGCACGCTCACCGCCGCGCTGGACAAGGCAGCCGAGGGCAGCATCGAACTGGCGCTGATCCAGCAGCGGCTGGGCTATGTTGCCATCGCCGCCGAGCAGTACCCGCAGGCGATCGACTGGTTGAACAAGGCGCTGGCCCAGGACAGGCTGGACGCAGACGTGGCCCGGCAGGATCGGCTCAATCTGGCTCAGCTGCTGGCGGTGCAGGAGCGCTACTCCGAGGCCGCCAGGTTGCTGGAAACCGAAAGGCGCAATGCGCCGCTGGAGCTCGAACAGACCCAGCTGCTGGTGCAGTGCTACAGCCGCATGGGTGAGTACGGCAAGGCCATCCCGCTGGCGGAGCAGGTGGTCAAGGCCGATGCCGGGGCGGACGATGTGTGGTATCAGTTGCTCGTGGGCATGAGCTACGAACAGGGCCAGTATGCCCGCGCGGCACAGTGGCAGAAGGTACTGCTCAAGCGGCACCCGGCCAGGCCGGAGCACTGGCGTCAGCTGGCAGGTCTGCAGAGTCAGGCCGGCGACCAGCGCGCGGCCGCCGCCACCCTGCGGCTGGCCCATGAAGGCGGTATGGGGCTGACCCGGGCGGATCTGGACAACCTGGTGGCGCTGCAGGTGAACGCTGGCGCCCCCTGGCAGGCAGCGCGTCTACTCGAAGCGCTGCTGGCCCAGCAGCTGCTGCCGACCGACACGGCACGTCAGGAACGGCTGGCCCAGCTGTGGACGCTGGCCCGCGACCGCGACCGCGCGCGCGCCGCCTGGGCCGCGCTGGCCAGTGGCAGCAACAAGCCCGATCACTGGCTGCGGCTGGCCAATATCCAGCTGGAAGAGGGCGACTGGTCGGAATTGCTCACCACCCTGCAACGCGCCCAGAACGGCGCCAGCAACCAGCAACGCCAGCTTATCCGCCAGTGGGAAGGCTATGCCCGCTCGGCAATCGAGAACAACAGCTAGCGATCCATGGGGGGCCGGGTTCCACCCCGGCCTCGTGGGGTTCGGCCACCTGCGCAGGTCGAGATGGAACTCGACCTTCCCGGTGCGCCGGGGCCGTAGGGGCTTGACTCAGTAGAGGTACGGCTCTACCGAGGCGGCTTCGATGCGATAGCCGGCGTTGGCCAGTTCGCTTTCCGTGTGTTCGACCTGCACCACTCCGGTTATCCAGAATGGCTGATACAGGTCCGCGAGCTTGATACCCGAGGTGCTGCGCACATGCACGATCTGGTTGGATGGAGGTGGCGGCACATGAATGCAGGCGCCGAAATAGGGCACCAGCAGAAACTCCTGGACTTCCATGGTATCGGTGATGCCCAGCGGCACTATGTAGCCGGGCAGCCTGACATGGCGCCCCTCCATCTCGGCAACCACCGGCGCTGCGGGCTCCGTCTGCAGCGCGGGGTCGCCGAACTCCTCTTCGCTCAGCTCGCCCAGCGCGCTGATCCCGTGCACCGGCAACGGCATTGCCTGCTGCCCGCGCAGTTCGAGTGGTATCAGCTCTTCCCAGGCGATCTCCACCGCGGCACCGGCCAGCGTGCTGACCCACAGCAGGCTGGCGGCAAGCAGACGCAGCATCGGACGCATGGCATGTTCCTGTCAGGTTCGTATCGACAGTCCGTCGATCAGTGATTGGCGATAGGCGCGCCAGGCCGGCACGCCGCCCATGATGAGGGCGGCCAGCAGGATAGCGCCAAGCAGCGTCCATTCCCACAGTCCCGGCGGGGTAATCGGGATGAATAATCCATACTGTGACAGGATCAACGGTTGCGCCAGCCACAGGGCAAGGTACATCAGCCCCAGCCCGAGCAGCACTCCCGTCAGCGCCAGCCCGAAGGCTTCCAGCAGCAGCAGGGTGAAGATGTGCCGGGGGCGGGCGCCGACCGAGCGCAGGATCGCCATTTCCCGGCGCCGCTCGTTGAGGCTGGCGAGAATCGCCGTGAGCATGCCGACCAGACCGGTCAGCACGACAAAAAGCGAGACGATGAACAGCGCCTTCTCGGCCACGCCCAGCAGGCTCCACAGCTCCTGCAGGGCGACCCCCGGCAGTATCGCCATCAGCGGCTCATCGGGAAAGCGGTTGATATCCCGCTGTACGGCGAAGGTGGCGACCCGGCTGTCCAGACCCAGCAGCACGGCGGTGATGCTGCTCGGCGTCAGGTCCAGCTGCCGCGCCTGTTCGGCACTCACCTGTGCCGCCCCTCTGGCCGGCATGCCCTGACGCCAGTCGACATGCAGGGCCTCCAGCCCTTCCAGGCTGACGTGGATGGTCCGGTCCACCGGCGTGCCGGTGGGCGCGAGAATGCCACTGACCCGGAAGGGCTTGTCCGCATGTTCGACAAAACTCACGGCGCCCGTCCCGTGGGCCAGTATCAGCTCACTGCCGAGCCGATAATTCAGTTCCCGGGCGATATCCGCACCGATCACCGTGTCGTAGAGATCATCAAAGGCCTCGCCCTCGTCGAACATCAATTGCCGGTCCCGGCCATGCCGGTAATGGGTGAAATAGTCACCGGTGGTGCCCATCACCTTGAAGCCGCGGTGCGAGTCGCCCAATGAAATGGGGATGGCCCAGCTGACCCGCGGGTGCGCAGCGATCTTCTCGAAGCTCGACCAGTGCATGTTGCTGCTGGCATTGCCGATGCGGAAGACCGAATACAGCAGCAGCTGTACCGAGCCGGTGCGCGGGCCGACGATCAGGTCGGTACCCGAGATGGTGCCGGCAAAGCTGGCGCGGGCTTCGGTGCGGACCTTCTCCACGCCCAGCAGCAGGGTGACGCTGAGGGCGATGGCCAGCACCGTGAGAATTGCAGTGAAGCGCCGGTTGAACAGGCTGCGCAGAGCCAGACGCAGAAGGTACATCAGCTTTGCTCCTCCCGGACAGCGGCACGGTTCAGCTCGCGCAGCGACAGGCTGCGGTCGAACAGCGATTCCAGCGCGGCATCATGGCTGACGAACAGCAGGCTGCTGCCAGCCGCCTCGCATTCGGCGAACAGCAGTTCCAGGAAGGCTTCGCGGATATCTGCATCCAGCGCCGAGGTAGGTTCATCGGCAATCACCAGTTCCGGGCTGCCGATAAGAGCCCGGGCAGCGGCCACCCGCTGCTGCTGGCCGATGGACAGTTCCGTCACCGGCTGACGCAGCAGGTCCGACCGGTCCAGCCCCAGATGGGCCAGCAGGTGGCGCGCGGCGGCCTGGAGGTCGCCGTGGCGCTCGCAGGCCCGTTGCATGCGCAGGGCAGAGAAGTGGCAGGGAAGGGTGACGTTTTCCTGAACCGAGAGATAGGGCAACAGGTTGAACATCTGGAAGATGTAACCACTGTGGTCAGCGCGGAAGCGGTCCCGTCTTGACCCCGACATCGCAGCCAGGTCCTGGCCGAGTAACCGAACCTGACCACTGGCCGGCAGCTCGACCCCGCCGACCAGGCCCAGCAGGGTCGTCTTGCCGGTCCCGGAGGGACCCTTGAGAAACACCCGCTCCCGGGGCTGCAGGGTGAAATGATCGATATCCAGCAGTACCGGTCTTCGCGGCCAGGCAAAGGTGACCTGATCGAGTTCTATCACTGGGGTGGGCATGGGATTCCTTCTGGGTAACGTGCTCGTGTGATCACAGGCGTATGCGGTTGCGTCCTGCACTCAGCTCGCCGCCCTGCTGACCGCTGGGGGTAACCGCCTGCAACAGCAGCTTTTCACTGCCTGGAAAATGTTCGAACAGGGTTACCTGCAAGTACTGCAGCTTCTCAGTTCGGTTGCAGCTGAACAGATAATGGGCGCTTATGTCGGCATGTCCGGCATCATCGGCCGATGGCGCCGCGTCGGCAAACAGGTCGCTGTGCAGCTCCACGGATGTCAGTGTGCATTGCGCAGCCCCGGGCAGTTCGAACAGCCGCTGCGGGTCTTGCAGGGCGGCCCGCACCTGTTCAAGCCGGGCGCGCTGTTCGGCTGTGCGGGGAGCATGCTCGAAACCGAGCAGGTCCGCCGCCGGCAGCTCCAGCAGCAGTGTCAGCTGGCGATCTTCCAGCAGCAGGTCGAGATGCCCGATGCCGTGTTGATGGGCGGCCGGGTTCCGGGCAGGAGAGTCATGGCTGTGTGGCTGGTGAGCCTGGACAGCACCGAAGGACGCGGCGATCCAGGCCAGGGCGAGGCAGAGGGTGGTACGCATTTGGCAGCTCCGGTTCGAGATGGACTGTTATCTTATAACAGTCGTCTGTGGGGAGCGAACCGGTATACGCCTGCCGGTCAGGAAGGGCGAACGCCCCGGGCCCGCTGGCCCTCGGTGATCAGCAGGAACACCGCTTCACAGTGGGGGCAATCGGTGAGCGTATCCCAGACCTCCCCCGGCGGGGCGGCGGCGGTTTCGATGGACTGTTCGCAGCAGGGGCAGGGCAGGGTTGTCAGCGGATGACCCTCGGCTTTCAGTTGCTCCAGATGGCGGAGGTAAGTCTGCATGCCCGGCGTAGCGCTCATTTTTATCCCCTCTCCCTGCCGCAAAAGCGGAGCATTCTATCTCCTTTCGCCGCCAGCGGGGCATCAGTACAAGAGCTGATACAACCTGCGGCGATACCGGATGCTCAGCGGATGGTCATTGCCCAGGGCATCGAATGCCCGCAGCAGCGTTCGCTGGGCGATGTTGTCGCCATGGCCTCGGTCCTGCTGCATCAGGACCAGGAGGCCCTCCAGGCCCGCTTCGTGGGCCGAGCCGGCCAGCTGCCGGATCGCCAGTTGGTATCGCGCCTCGCTGTCGTCCGGGTTCGCGCTCAGCCGCTGCTCCAGCTCAACGATGGCGGGCAGGTCCGCCGCCTCGCGGGCAAAGCCGAGCCCGGCCTGGAGGGCGGCCAGCGGCTGCTTGTGGGCTTCCCTGTCCTGAATGGAGTCCAGCACCGCCTGGGCGTCGTCGAACTGGGCTGTGTCCACCAGCGCCCGGGCCAGCAGCAACAGCAGCGGGTCGCTGGTGCCTTCGCTCATCGCCTGCTGCAGCAGGCTGATGGCCTGTTCCGGCTGGCCGGCTTCCAGCAGATGGCCGACGGTGGTTTCTATATCCTCGCCATCCTCCTGCTGGATCGGCTCCGGTGCGCTGGCGTGTTGCTCGAGCATGGCGCGGATGGCGCTCTCCGGCTGGGCGCCGGCAAAGCCGTCTACCGGCTGGCCATCCTTGAACAGCACCACGGTGGGCAGACTGCGGATGCCGAAGCGTTCGGTGAGGAATACTTCCGCATCACAGTCGACCTTGGCCAGCAGCAGCTCGCCGCCGTAGCTCTCGGTGATCTGCTCCAGCAGCGGCATCAGTACCTTGCACGGCGCGCACCAGGACGCCCAGAAATCCACCAGTACCGGTTTGTGACGGGAGTTCTCCACAACCAGCTGATCGAAGGTATCGCTGGTGACGTTGAAGATGTAGGGGGACTGGTCCATGGAAAATCCTGCAAGTAAAGGAGTGATGAAGGGTATGTGAGGGCGCCGGGGCCGGATATCAAGCGCCCCGGTACAGCGTTACCTGCCGGAACTCCAGCGGCTCGCCAAGCTCCGGCAGGGTCTGGCCGTGCAAGGTAGTGACCCGACGGTAGCGGCGATGTTGGAGGTGGCGAACGCGGGAGTCGGCCACCAGCACCTCGGGGGCGCGCTGACAGAACGTCTCGAGAAAGCCGTGGTTCTCGCTGTCGTAGAGCACATCTGCCGCGAAGATAAGGTCCAGCTCGCCCTGTACGGCATGAAAATCCGCTGCCAGTTCCAGGGGCAGGCCGTTGAGCTCGGCATTCGCTGCACTGGCCAGCTGGGCACCCGGGTCGAGGTCGCAGGCAATGCTGCGCTGGGCACCAGCGGCACTGCAGGCCAGGGCAACCACCCCCGAGCCGCTGCCGAAATCCAGCACCCTTCTGCCGCGCACCCGTTCGGGGTTGTCCAGAATCCAGCGGGCCAGTGCCAGCCCGCTGCCCCAGCAGAAGCCCCAGTAGGGCGGGCTCTCCAGCAGCCGTCTGGTCTCGTCCCCGGCAAAGGCGCGGTTCAGGTTGGTCGGGTCGAGCAGCCACAGGCGCAGCTCCGGCAGGCCGGGCAGGCTGGTCGGCGTCACCCCGGCATCGGGCAATACCTGGTGCAACAGGGCTTCTAGCTCGGCGGGTGGGATGGGTGAAGGCATGCTGCGCTGCTGAGTGGAAGTTGGTGCATTGTAGCGCCATCGGTGACCGGGGCCAAACCTGCCAGCCTTCCGCTGCCCCGGGCCAGACGGTATGCTAGACGCGCCTCCGACTCCGGGAACCATTTGTCATGTATTGTCCATTTTGCAGCGCCAACGATACCAAGGTCATCGACTCCAGGCTGGTCGCCGACGGCGGTCAGGTGCGACGACGGCGGGAATGCCTGGCCTGTCAGGAACGTTTCACCACCTTCGAGACAGCCGAGCTGGTCCTGCCGCGGATCATCAAGCAGGATGGCCGTCGCCAGCCCTTTGACGAGGACAAGCTGCGAGCCGGTCTGCTGCGCGCGCTGGAAAAGCGCCCGGTCAGCGTCGAGCAGATCGAAGCCGCGCTGGGCCGCATCAAGCACAAGCTCAGGGCCACCGGTGAGCGGGAGGTCAAGGCCATGGTGGTCGGCGAGATGGTCATGGCCGAGCTCAAGGGGCTGGATGAGATCGCCTATATACGGTTTGCCTCGGTGTACCGGCGGTTCCAGGACCTGAATCAGTTCCGTGAAGAGATTGACCGGCTGTCCAAGGGTGAGGCGGATGGCTGAACGGCCCCGGGACCGCGAACTGATGGCCCGCGCCATTCAGCTGGCGGCGCGCGGACTCTATACCACCGGCTGCAACCCGCGGGTCGGTTGCCTGCTGGCCCACGGTGACCGTATTGTCGGTGAGGGTTGGCACGTGCGCCCCGGCGAAGGCCATGCCGAGGTCAACGCCCTGCGTCAGGCCGGTGGGCAGGCACAGGGGGCCACTGCCTACGTCACCCTGGAGCCCTGCAGCCACTTCGGCAGAACGCCGCCCTGCGCCGATGCGCTTGTGGCAGCGGGGGTGGGCCGGGTCGTGGCGGCCATGGGCGATCCCAATCCACAGGTGGCCGGTGGCGGATTGCAGCGCCTGCGTGCGGCCGGGATTGAGGTGGTCTGCGGTGTGCTGGAAGCCGAGGCCAGGGCACTCAACCCGGGGTTCATCAAACGCATGCAGCAGGGCCTGCCATGGGTGCGCCTGAAGCTGGCCATGAGCATGGACGGTCGCACGGCGATGGCCAGCGGTGAGAGCCAGTGGATCACCGGGCCAGCAGCCAGGGCTGATGTGCAGCGACTGCGCGCCAGGAGCGATGCGGTGATCAGCGGTGCCGACAGCGTGTTGCTGGATGACTCCGCACTGACGGTGAGGGCGGCGGAACTGGGGTTGCCCGAGGTCGAAGCCCGGGCGGCAGCGGCGACCCAACCGCTGCGGGTGCTGGTCGATGGGCGTTTGCGCGTGCCGCCGGACCGGAAACTGTTTCGTGAGCCGGGTCCCGTGCTGGTGGTCTACAGCGATCGCGGCCAGCGCGGTCCGGATTATCAGGCCGGAGATGCCGAGCTGCTGGCCCTGCCCGGTGACGCGGGACATGTGGATCTGCAGGCACTGCTGGGCGAGCTCGCCGGGCGCGGTTGCAACGAGGTACTGGTGGAATCCGGTGCTGCTCTGGGTGGGGCCTTCTGGCAAGCCGGGCTGGTTGATGAACTGGTCATCTATATGGCGCCGCGGCTGCTGGGCAGCCGCGCCCGACCACTGCTGCAGCTGCCGTTCGACAGCATGGCCGAGGCCGAGGACCTGCAGATTACCGATATGCGCGCCGTGGGCAATGACTGGCGCATTACCGCGCGGCGAGTCTGCTGAACGGCGTTGGCCGGCCTATCCGGCGGATGGCGGTCGGGTTGTGCTGTCGATGTGCGCCGTACCGGCTTATAATCAGCGGTTTTTATCACCGGTTGGCCCGCCCACGGCAACCACGCATCGCAATGAGGCAAGCATGTTTACCGGGATTATCGAAGCAATAGGCCAGATCGCCAGCCTGCAGCCGCGGGGTGGCGACGTCCGGGTCCAGGTCAGAACCGGCAAGCTGGATCTGGGAGATGTCAGACTGGGCGACAGCATCGCCGTCAACGGCGTCTGCCTTACCGTGGTCGAGCTCCCCGGCGACGGTTTCTGGGCCGACGTCAGCCAGGAAACCATGCGCCGCAGCGCTTTCGTCAACCTCAAGGTCGGCAGTCGGGTCAACCTGGAGAAGGCGCTGACGGCGAGCACCCGCCTGGGCGGCCATCTGGTCAGCGGTCATGTGGATGGCGTGGGTACGGTGCTGTCCCGCACCGAGGAAGCCCGTTCGGTGCGCTTCCGCGTCGAGGCGCCGGCGGCGCTGGCCCGTTATATCGCCCAGAAGGGCTCGATCACCGTGGACGGTACCAGCCTGACGGTCAATGGCGTGGACGGTGCGGTATTCGACCTGAACATCGTGCCGCATACCCTGCAGGAAACCATCATGGGCGATTACCAGCCCGGCACCGCAGTCAACCTCGAAGTGGACGTGATCGCCCGTTACCTGGAACGCCTGCTGCTCGGCGATCGGGCTGCCGAGTCCGGCACCGGCGGTGGCATCGACATGGCGTTTCTGGCCGAGAACGGCTTTCTGAAGTCCTGAGCAAATGTGCCCGGGAGGGCCAGATGAAACTGAATACTGTTGAAGAACTGATCGAAGATATCCGCGCCGGCAAGATGGTCATCCTCATGGATGACGAGGATCGCGAGAACGAGGGCGACCTGATCATGGCCGCCGAAGCCTGCCGCGCCGAGGATATCAACTTCATGGCCCGCTATGGCCGTGGCCTGATCTGCATGCCGATGAGCCTGGAGCGCTGCGAGCGGTTGAAGCTGCCGCTGATGGTGCAGCGCAATGCGTCCGGCTTCGGTACCAAGTTCACCGTCTCGATCGAAGCGGCTGAAGGCGTCTCCACCGGCATCTCTGCTGCCGACCGTGCCCGCACCGTTCAGGCCGCTGCGGCAGCGGACGCCGTCGCCGAGGATATCGTCAGCCCCGGCCACATCTTCCCGCTGATGGCTCAGCCCGGTGGGGTGCTGGCGCGTGCCGGCCACACCGAAGCGGCCTGCGACCTGGCGCGCATGGCCGGCTTCGGCGAGTCTGGCGTGATCTGCGAGATCATGAACGAGGACGGCAGCATGGCCCGTCGCCCGGAGCTGGAGGAATTTGCCCAGCCGCACGGGCTGAAGATCGGCACCATCGCCGACCTCATCCACTACCGACTGCTCAACGAGCGCACCGTCAAGCGGGTGTCCGAGCAGCCGCTGGATACCGAGCTGGGCACCTTCAATCTGGTGACCTACAAGGACAGTCTGGAAAACGCCGTGCACCTGGCGCTCACCCTGGGCGAGATCGAGCCGGAGCAGCCAACCCTGGTCCGCGTACACAACATGGACCCGCTGCGCGACCTGTTCATGGTCAGGCAGCCGGGGCGCTGGAGCCTGCGCGCCGCCATGGCCAGACTGGCCCAGGAGGGCAACGGCGTGGTGCTGCTGCTGGGCAATCAGATCGAAGGCGACGAGCTGCTGCATCTGGTGCAGCAGGCCGCGGGTGATGAGCCGGCAGTGCGTCGCCCGACCACCTACAATACGGTAGGGGCGGGCTCACAGATCCTGCGCGATCTGGGTGTGCGCAAGATGCGCCTGCTTTCCATGCCGATGAGGTTCAATGCCATATCCGGCTTTGACCTGGAAGTAGTAGAATACCTGCCCTGCGAATAAACGCATTGGATTGACGGCGGTGCCGCCGAGCACCGCTGGTTCTTTAAGAGAGATTGATATGACTGCTATCCGTACCATCGAAGGCGACTTCATCGCTGCACAGGGTCGCTACGCCCTGGTCGTCGGCCGCTTCAACAGCTTTGTGGTTGAAAGCCTGGTTGACGGCGCTGTAGATACCCTCAAGCGTCATGGTGTCAAGGAATCGGACATCACTATCGTCCGGGTGCCCGGTGCCTTCGAAATTCCGCTGATGGTGCGCAAGGTCGCCGACCTGAAGCAGTATGACGCCATCATCACCCTGGGCGCGGTCATCCGTGGCGGCACCCCGCACTTTGAATATGTCGCCGGTGAATGCGTCAAGGGCGTCGGCGCCGTATCGCTGGACGCAGGCATTCCGGTCGCCTTCGGCGTACTGACCGTGGACAGCATCGAGCAGGCCATCGAGCGTTCGGGTACCAAGGCAGGCAACAAGGGCGCGGAAGCCGCCCTCTCGGCAATCGAAATGGTCAGCGTGATCAAGCAATTGGAGGCCTGAGTGGCTGATCACGAAGCAAGACCCAAGCGCTCCGGCGGCCAGTCCCGCAGCGCCATGCGCCGCAAGGCCCGCAGCCTGGCGCTGCAGGCACTGTATTCCTGGCAGATCGCCGGCCAGCCGCTGAGCGACATCGAGGCGCAGCTGCGCAGCGATCCGGAATACGATTTCGACAGTGCCGATGGCGCCTACTTCCGCGAACTGCTGCGCGGCGTACCGGCCCATCTCGACGAGATCGACGAGCAGCTCAAGCAGGTGCTCGACCGCTCTGTGGCAGAGGTCGACCCCATCGAACTGGCGATCCTGCGGATCGGCGTGTTCGAGATGACCCAGCGCATCGACGTGCCCTACAAGGTGGTCATCAACGAAGGCATCGAGATGGCCAAGGTATTCGGTGCGACCGATGGCCACAAGTACGTCAACGGCATCCTCGACAAGCTGGCTCCCCGCCTGCGCAGTGTCGAGGTGAATGCGTCCCGCCGGGGGCGCTGAGCCACTTCGGAGCCTGCCATGTCGCTGGGTGAGTTCGGGCTGATCGGCCGTTATTTCCAGCGCACGGCGTTGCAGCACGCCGGCGGCAACGCCGCGGTGGCGCTGGGCATCGGTGACGATGCCGCTCTGCTCGAGCCCACGCCGGGCTGCCAGTGGGTGATTTCCACTGACAGCCTGGTGCAGGGCGTGCATTTCCCCGGCGTCTATTCCCCCTTCGATCTGGGTTACCGCGCCCTGGCCGTGGCGGTCAGTGATCTGGCTGCGATGGCGGCGCGTCCGCTCGGTTTTACCCTCGCGCTCACCCTCCCCGATGTGGATGAATCCTGGCTGCAGGGTTTTTCCGACGGTCTGGCACGGTGCGCCGGCGACCATCACATCAGCCTGATCGGCGGAGACACCACCCGCGGCCCGCTGAATATCGGCGTCACTGTATACGGTGAGGTGCCGGCCGGGCAGGCGCTGCGCCGCAGTGGCGCCCGGCCGGGCGACCTGCTGTGTGTCGGCGGGCCGTTGGGTGATGGCGCGGCGGGACTGGCAGTGGTATTGCGACAGTCGCTTCCGGAGCAACTGGATGCCGGGGGCCGCGACTATCTTGCCAGGCGTTTCTGGCAGCCCCGTGCGCAGTGCGAGCTCGGGCTGGCTCTGCGGGGCAGGGCAACCGCGGCGATGGATATCTCCGACGGCCTGCTCCAGGATGCGGGACATATGGCGCGGGCCAGTGGTGTGGCGCTGCATCTGCAACGCAGTTTACTGCCACATTGCGCCGCGCTGGCCGCCTGGCCCGAATGTCAGCGGCTGGACTGGATGCTGCGCGGCGGCGACGACTATGTATTGCTGTTCAGCATTGCCGCTGCCGACCTGGAGCAGCTGGGCGACTGGCCTGTTACCGTGATCGGCCGGGTCGAGGCGGGCGAGGGAGTCTGGCTTGACGGCCAGCCTGCTGCCGCCGACGGCGGCTACCAACACTTCAAGGAGCCCTCTGATGGCTGAACCACGCACCCCGACACCGCCCTCGGTGTGGCGCAACCCCGTGCATTTCCTTGCTTTCGGTTTCGGCAGCGGTGCCATGCCCAGCGCGCCGGGCACCTGGGGCACGCTGGTCGGGCTGCCTTTCGTGCTGCTGTGGCAGCAACTGCCGCCCGGCGGTTATACCCTTGTGCTGGTTCTCGGCACCCTGCTCGGCATCTGGCTGTGTCACCGCACGGCGGCGGACCTGGGCGTACACGACCATGGCGGCATCGTCTGGGACGAATTTGTCGGCGTATGGATCGCCCTGTGGCTGGCGCCGGCCGGCTGGGGCTGGCTGTTGGCCGGGTTCCTGCTGTTTCGCCTGTTCGATATCTGGAAGCCCTGGCCGATCAGCTGGGCCGACCGCCGGGTCGGCGGCGGGCTGGGGATCATGCTTGACGACATTCTTGCCGGCTTCATGGCCCTGCTGGTGCTGCTGGTCGCCGAGTGGTGGCTGCTCTGACCCATCAAACGGCCGTCCGGGCAGATCGGCGCTGACTGGCAGGACCATCTGCTGCTAAGATAACGGCCCTCCCCACCAGAGTGATCCTAGGAGACAGCGTGTCAGTCACCTTTGTTGCGTCATCCCAGTTGCCTACCAAATGGGGCACCTTCACCATGCACGGCTTCCTTGAGCCCGGTACCGGCAAGGAGCATGTGGTGCTGACCATGGGCGATGTGAGTGATGGCCAGCCTGTACTGGGCCGGCTGCATTCGGAATGTCTGACCGGCGATGCGCTGTTCAGCCTGCGCTGCGATTGCGGCTTCCAGCTGGAAGCCGCGCTGAAGGCGATTGCCGACGAAGGCCGTGGCGCGCTGCTGTATCTGCGTCAGGAAGGCCGCGGCATCGGTCTGATGAACAAGATCCGCGCCTACAATCTGCAGGACGGCGGCGCCGACACCGTCGAGGCCAACGAGTTGCTCGGCTTCGGCGCCGACCAGCGCGACTACGGCATCTGCCGGCCGATGCTGGCGCACCTGGGCATCACCAGTCTCAAGCTGCTGACCAACAACCCACGCAAGGTCAAGGCGCTGGAGGATTTCGGCATCGATGTCGCCGAGCGTATTCCGTTGAAGACCGGGCTCAACCCCTTCAACCGCAATTACCTGATGACCAAGGCCGGCAAGCTCGGTCATCTGCTTGGCACCATCCATCAGGCCGAGGCGGAAGAATGATCGATACCCGCATCCATTGGCTGGCCCTGCGTCGCAACTGGCGGATGCAGACCCTGGCCTCGCTTATTCTGCCGATAGCGGTGGTGTGGTTCTTCCACGACCGTGACGGCGGCGCCTATGAAACGGTCGGTATGCCTCTGTTCGTTGCAGGCTTGCTCACCCTCGGCCTGACCGTCTGGCGTTTCCGGCATTACAAGGCATCACTGCTGGAGGTCGATGCTGCGGTTGGCGAGGCGCCCTCCGAGCAGGCCTGGAGCCGCCTGCACCATAATCAGCTGCTCGGTCTGACCAATGCCAAGCTGCCGGGCTGGATCGGCATGCTGCACTACGTCTGCACGCTCGAAATCATGCCGCTGGTCCTGCTGGTGCTCGCCAGCCAGGGCGCGATGATGTTGTACCGCCCGGCGCCGCAGCGGTTCCGCTGACGTTCAACGACGAGCGGGTCCCGGTTAACCGCCGACCTGCCGGGGCGCTGTGTCCGGGTTGAACCCCTCCTGATCGAGAAAGCGCAGGTGTGTGCGTAGCGCTGGTAACAACTGTCCGTCGGCATAGGAGCAGCCGGTCGTGATTGGATCCAGTTGGCGCTCCTTGCCTGCCTGCTCCGGTCTATGCCCCTGGCCAGCCGATAACGCGTCCAGCATCGGTTGATAGCCGGGCCGCCAGGCCCTGATCTCCGGCAGTGCCGAGCGCAGGGCGCGCAGGATGTCCATGCCCGCATAATCCAGATCACCCCAGAAGAAGCTGCCTGCCGGTGGGTACTGCCACTGCCGATGGAAGTACTGCGCGTCGGAGCCCGGGAGGAAGGCAAATCGGGTGCTGGTGCTGGTGATGCGTCCGGCACTGGCACGAAACCCGGCACTGAACAGCAGGGCGGTGCGGGCGGGGGCCTGTTCCACCAGGCGCAGGAAGCTGTCCTGGTTCTCGACAATCAACAGGCGATCGAAGCCGGCCGGCGCCCAGGCGGTGAGCAGCAGCGGCCGGCGGCGGATACTCTCGGCGCGCTCGCCGAACAGCTGCCCGAGCAGATCCATGCGCTGATCCAGCACCTTGGAGTTGCCGAGGAAGATGCGGGCAGACAGCTCGCGCAGACTCAGTTGCTGCTCCAGCAGCGGGCCGATGGCGGCCAGCGCGGTTACCACCTGTTCCCCGGTGAAACCGGGCAGGGTCAGGCGCTGGCGGCGCAGCGCCTCGCCCCGATCGACAAAGCTGTCCGCGTGGCGGTCGATGGCTGCCAGCCATTCCGCTTCGATGGGGTCGATACGCGGTCGGCCGAGCCACTGTCGCAGCAGCTCCTCGGAGTCGGCTCGCAGCCGCAGCTGGGCGTTTTCATAGGGTTGCTGATGCGGCAGCAGCCTCCGGTCGAAGGTGACGCTGAATACCCGCCAGCGCTGCACCAGCTCCTGCTCGATGAGCTGCCAGCGGCCGTCCACATCCGCGGAGAAGTCGAACAGCGCCGGCAGGGTGCGTTCATTGATGCGCAGGGTGACATCCCTGCTGCGGGGCCTTTCCAGGCGCTGCAGCAGGTCCAGCAGCAGGGCGCGTACCCAGGGCTCGCCGAGCCAGCCGAGCTGCTCCCCGGCACCCTTCATAACAGCTCCATGAATTCCAGCGAGCCCTGCTGGCGGATCACCCGGCGATGGTTGTTCCACAGCTCGGTGATGCGCTCGCGGTTGAGCTGCTGACGGTCCACCAGCACTCGGGTGTTCAGCTCGCCCAGGGGCACCGCGCTGGGTACCTTGCTGAACACGAACTGGTTGCTGACCAGCTCGAGGAAGGGGCCGGCCTTGCTGGTGGGCATGATGAAGATCAGCTGCAGACCCAGGGTTTCGGTCAGGTAGCTGATCACCTGACGCGAGCGGGTTTCATCCATGTGCATGAAGGCCTCATCGACGATCACCATGCGCAGATGACTGTTGCCCTCGTTGAAGCGGAAGGCGCTGGTGACCGCGGCGGCGCGGATGATATAGGCCGGGGTTTCCAGCTGGCCGCCGGAGCCGGTGCCGTACTCGCTGAGACGGATGGCCTGCTTGCCCTCCGGGTGCTTGAGGATGTCGTAGCGGCGATAACGGCGGTAGTCGCTGATGCGCTCCAGCTCACGCAGGGCCTGCTGCTCGTCGCCCTCCAGCAACAGTGACAGCAGGCGGTCGCGCACGGCCGCAGACTGTTCCGACAGGCTGACCTCGAACAGGTTGGTGCCATCGCCCAGATTCGGCATCTGCGACACCTCGCGGAAGAACTTCCAGTATTCCTTGTACTCCGGCACCCAGCTCCAGTCGAACTGGAAGCCCTCGCGGTCGGCACCGAAGCGGTGGTGCTCCAGCTCGCTGTTGAGTTGCTCCAGGGTCCGCTCGCCGTCATTGATGGCCTGGTGGATCTCGTGGCACAGGTCGCTGACGAAGGTGGTGTTGAAGCTGTCGCGCAGTTTGCCGAGCTGTTCCTGCTTCTCCAGCAGCACATTGTTGCGCAGGCGGTTGTGCAGGTTGTCCAGCTGCTGGTTCAGGCCGCAGATGTGGCGGAAGAAACCCAGGCTGTGCAGCTCCTCGGCGCAGTCGTGCAGCAGGTTGTCAGCGGGCTGGGCCTGCTGGTTGTACTCCCTGAGCCGCGAATCCAGCTGCACCGCCAGTTGTGACAGGCTGTCTCCCAGGCGCTGGCGGGCATCGGCGTAATCGGCCTCCCCGCCGCCCTGTTCAAGCTGCTCATCCAGCTGGGCCAGGTGCTGCTGCGGGTCGAGCCCGCCGACCAGTGCGGCGGCGTCCAGCAGGTAGCTTTCGGCCCGGTCCCTGGCGTCCAGCAGGCTGTCGCCCTGATCGGCCAGGCGGGTGACCTGCAGCTGGATATTGTCCAGATTGGTTCTGACGCCGCCCAGCTCGGTGCCGATGCTGTCCTTGCGTGCATCCAGCTCATGGTAGCGCTGTTGCACCCGCTGCAGTTCCTCCTCCAGGTCCAGATATTCCGACAGATCCAGACTGGCCAGCTGCTGTTCCACTTCCCGAAGTTGCTGCTGGGCCTCGAGCAGGGCGCTGGCCCGGTCCACATAGTCCAGCGGGCGGATGCGCTGCAATTGCATGATCAACTGGTGTATGCGCTCACACAGCTGCTGGAGCGCGTGCTGCTGGATCTGCAGCTGCTCCAGCTGCTGCTGCTGGGCCTGCAGGTTGCGTTTGCGGGCGGCGGCGCCGAACAGCAGTTGGCTGTCGTCGATATCGCAGCGGAACAGCGCGTAGTTGCCCGAGCCCATGCCGTCCTGGGTGACGCCGCGCCGGGTCTGGCGCAGGCTCTCAGCATCGGTCACCCGCACCACGCTGCCATAGGAAGCGCGCAGGTAGTACTCGGCGATGCGGTGGTTGAAACGCATCACGTTGATCACCGAGTCCTCCGGCAGGGTCAGGCGCTCGGCGTCCTGACGAGCCTTGTCGCCCTGGATGACCCGTGCCCGGTTGCGCTCGCGTCCGGCCAGCTGGCGGACGATGCGGATGGCCGTGGCCTCGTGCTGCGGCTCCACCAGAATGCCGTAGCGCGAGCCGCCGATATAGCCCTCGATCGCCATCTGCCAGGCTGGGTCGGTGATCTCCACCTGGTCGCACAACACCCGCGGGTCGGCCTGCGGGCATTGCTGACGGATCGCGGCCAAAGCTTCGTCGACATAGGCCGGGTAGGTCACCCGGCTGTCCTGCAGGGCCTTGATCTGGCGCTGGGTCTGGGCGATCTGCCGCTCCAGGTTGGCCAGGGAGGAGCGCCGCTCCTGGAGCAGGCGGTCGGCGCGCTGGATCAGGGTGCTGTTGTCTGCATCCGTCTCGCTGAGCAGCGCGGCCAGCTGGTTGTGTTCGCGCTGCTGGGCTCGGATGGCATCCAGTCCGGCATCGAGCGGGGTCAGGTCCACCCAGTCCCGGGCCAGCAGCTGGTTGAGCTCGGCTACCGGCTGCTGTTCGGCGGCCAGCACCGCTGCGCTCTGCTGTGCCCAGCGGCGGCTTGCCAGCTCCGGCAGGTCGGCGGCCAGCCCCTCGGCCAGCAGCCGGCGTACCTGCTGCAGCGCCTCGACGTTCACATCGCGCTGGTGGGCCTGCTGCAGCAGCGGTGCGACGCCCTGCTGCAGCTGTTCACTGAGCTGTTGGTGGCGAGCGTCCAGTTGATCCTTGCTCTGCAGTACGTTGATGCCCTGGCGGCGGGCCTCCAGCTGGACCAGTTCCTGGTGCGCCTGGGCGGCGCGCTGGGCGGTGAGCTTCTGGTCTTCCAGCAGGGTGTCGTGCTGTTGCTGGTACGCCTGCTGCTGGCGCTTGGCATTCAGATACTGGCCCTGGTTGGCTGCCCAGGCCTGGGCAGCGGCGGAGTATTCCAGCCCGGTGCGCTCCAGCCAGCTCTGCTGGTAACGCACGGCCAGGCCCCGCGACTGCTCGAGCAGGTTGACGCCCTGGCGCAGGCGTGCGGCCTCCTGCTCCATACCGTGCACGGTACGCAGCAGCTCGCGGATACGCTTGATGGTATCGCCGAAATCCCGCGGATCGAGTACCTCGCCAGCGACGAACTGGTCGATGGACTTGACCGGCTTGTAGGCCATGAAGTTGGCGAAGGTGCGCGCCGCGTTCTTCGCCTCGCGGCTCGACACCGCGTCGCTCTTGCCGCGCAGAGCCCCGTACAGACGGCCGAGATAGGCGCTCTTGCGGTCGTAGGTCTCCACCTGTTGCTGGCCGAACTGGCGGCGCAGCCGATTGGCCAGTTCGGTGACCGGCACCACATGGCGGCTGCCGTCTTGCTCGCGAATGAAATGCGACAGCGACAGCATCTCCCCGGGGACGATCAGCAACAGCAGCTCGTCCTGGCGGGCCTGACGGCTGCTGCCTGCGGTGTCCAGATGGGCGCGGACACCGATCACGGCGGTAAAGGGTTCGGCGGTTTCGCCCTGGGTGGGGTGGAAGATCCCGGCGATATAGCCGTCGGTGGTCAGCGGCCGGGCAAAGGCGCCGTCATCACAGCCCAGCACGTAGGAGGCCAGGGTGCGCACCTGCTTGCCGCCGCGGCCGCGCTGGGTGGTTTCGTCCTGGCCGGGGTTGTAGTTGTACAGGTTATCGTGGGCGGCGGTCATCAGCGTCTGCAGGGCGTCGGCAGCGGTGGTCTTGCCGGAGCCGTTGCCGCCGGAGAACAGGTTGACCGGGCCGTATTCAAATTCGCCTTCCGGCAGGTTGCCCCAGTTCACGGTAATCGAGCGTTTCAGATACATGCTCAGTCCTCTCCTCCGCCGTCGGCGGGCTGCTGGCCATCCCCCGCCAGTTGGGCCAGCGCACTGTCGGTGACCACACTGATGATACCGGGGCGGATGGTCAGCCAGCCTTCGCCGTCCAGCGGGTCGGCGTCGCTGCTGCTGCGGATCAGGCGCAGCTGGCGCAGGCGGCGCAGCAGGTGCTGACGCTCGACCGCCGACTCCGGCAGCGGCCTGCCGAGCAGGTTGCGGTGGCTCAGATTGAGCGCCTCCAGTGACAGCATGACCTGACCGTCCTCGTCGACTTCCCCTTCGCGCAGGGCCTTGTCGTATTCGGCGCGCAGCACCAGGATCAGCGCCACCTCCTGCTGGCTGAGGCGCTGGCGCAGGCCGGTGTGCACGCTGGCGTCGACATCCGCCAGACCGGGGGCTTCGGCCCCCGGCGGGAACAGCCGCAGCAGGTTGAAGCGCGGCTCGTGCAACAGGCGGATCTGCAGCACGCTGAGATAATCCTCCACCAGGTCCGAGGTCTGCAGGTAGCGGTCGTACAGTTCCGCTTCCTTGCGGCTTTCATCCCGGCACAGCACGCCCCGGTCGAGCAGGCGGATCATCAGTTCCGAGAAGTCCCCGGGGCTGATGTTGCGCCGTTGCAGTTGATCTTCCAGAGCGTCACGCATGATTGTCCTGTTCCAGTTCGATGATGAAGCCGTCGCGGTGGTTGAACCAGGTTTCCCCGGTAATGGTCTGGCCAGTGGGCTGCACCCTGACCCGGAAGCCGGAGGCGGCGTGGTCGGCGCTGCCCAGGCTGATGATATGACTGAGCGCCAGCAGATCGGCGGCGTTCTCTACCGGCAGGTCGCGGCTGTCGATACGCCGGCCTGCACCCAGGGCGCTGCGCAGATAGTTACGCAGGCCGCTGGCATTGATCTGGAACGCCTGCTCCAGCAGCTGCTGGACGGCCAACTCGCGCCGGGTCTCCGGGTCCGGATCGCCGGGGTCGAGCATCTCGCTGTGCACCAGCCGCCGCAGCTGGCGCTCGCGCAGGCGTACCTGCTGCGGGTCGACCAGTTCCAGGCGAATGCTGGCCATGGCTTCCCCGGCGGCGGCCAGCCGGGCGTCGAACTCGGTCTGATCCAGCCCGCGCAGGGTGCTGCACAGGCCGACAATGTCGTTGTGCTTCTGGGTCTGCAGGTAGCTGAGCTGGCGGATAATGATGTCGGCGCGCTTGGTGAAGCTCTGCAGGGTGCGCCGCAGGGCCGGAAGCATGATCTCCGAGGCGTTGCGCAGGCGCAGCTCGATGCTGTCGAGCAGGTACCAGAGCACCGAATTGCCCGGCTCCGCCACCAGGTCGGGCGCGACCCGGCGCAGTTCGCGCTCGGCATTGGCCTTCCAGGTGTTGGACTGGCGGCGGATGCGTTGCAGCACCTGCTGGATGCGGTCGCGGTGCTTTTCCACGCTGTCGGCGGACAGGCGGATGGCCACGTCCGGCAGGAAGCGCCGCTCCATGAAGTCGAAGAACTGGTCACTGGCCTGCTGCACCAGTTGCTGGGATTCGACCTCGCGCACCAGCTGGCGCTTGCGCTCTTCCAGCTCGGCGATGATGTCGGTGAAGTCGGCAATGATCCGCTCGGAATACTCGAAGGCATCCAGCAGGTCGTAGACCTCGCCGCGTTCGGCAAAGGCCGACAGGGCGTTGAGGGTATTACGGGTATTGCGGTGGCGGGTGCGCAGGCTGCGGCCGTCGGCCTCCACCAGGGGTTGGGTGAACAGTCGACCGGTGCGGCTGAAGGGGTAGGTGGATTGGAAGGTGGCCTGGTCTACCTGGCGCTCCAGCCAGCCATGCTCGACCAGGTTGTTGAGAATCCAGCCGGCCTGTTCGCGGTTGTTCCTGAAGCGGCCCTGGTCTTCATCCTCGCTGTCGAGCAGGGGCGCCCGTTCCAGCGCCTCGCTGAAGATATCCAGTACCTGTTCGCGTTTGAGTGATTCGCCGTAGTCGGCGTTGGCACTGTACAGCCGCTCGTGCAGCAGGCGCAGACACTCGACGATCTGCTCGCGGTACTTGCTGGTCAGCGGGCGGAAGAAGTGCAGACGCTCGTTGCTGAAGAACATGACCCGGGCCCGGAAAGATTAAAGGGGCATTATGCCGGATCAATCAGACCGGTTCACGCCGCTTTTGTGCGATCAGGGGGGTTACAGATTCGTCGCCAGTCGCTGGCGAATGGCCCGCTCGATACCCGCCGCATCCAGCCCGCACTCGGCCAGCATATTGGCCGGCTTGTCGTGCTCGATATACAGGTCAGGCAGGCCGAGGTTGAGCACCGGAACCTGTATCCCCTGGGCCAGCAACCATTCGTTCACCGCGCTGCCGGCGCCGCCCATGATGGCGTTCTCTTCTACAGTGACCAGTAACTCGTGGCTGTCTGCCAGCTGCTGTATCAGCGCAGTATCCAGCGGCTTGATGAAACGCATGTTGGCGACGGTGGCATCGAGGCTTTCGGCGGCGGCCAGTGCATTGGCATGCAGGGTGCCGAAGCAGAGGATGGCGACACCCTCACCCTGACGGGTGATCTCCCCCTTGCCGATCGGCAGCGGAAGCAGGGTCTGCTCGACGGGCACGCCGGGGCCGGTGCCGCGGGGGTAGCGCACCGCGGCCGGGCCGTTGTACAGGAAGCCCGTGCTGAGCATCTGGCGGGTCTCGTTCTCGTCCGCCGGCGCCATGATCAGCATGTTGGGGATGCAGCGCAGGTAGCTCAGGTCGAAGCTGCCGGCATGGGTCGGCCCGTCCTCGCCGACCAGCCCGGCCCGGTCGATGGCGAACAGTACGTCCAGGTCCTGCAGGGCAACGTCGTGGATCAGCTGATCATAGGCGCGTTGCAGGAAGGTGGAATAGATCGCCACCACTGGCTTGGCGCCTTCGCAGGCCATGCCGGCGGCGAGGGTCACCGCGTGCTGTTCGGCGATGGCCACGTCGAAATAACGCTGGGGAAAGCGTTCGGCGAAGGCGATCAGGTCGGAGCCTTCCTTCATCGCCGGGGTGATGCCGATCAGACGCGGGTCGGCTTCGGCCATGTCGCACAGCCACTGGCCGAAGATGTTCGAATAACGGGGTTTGCTGACCCCGTTGCTGGCCGGTTTGGGCTCCAGCTTGGTGATGGCGTGATAGCCGATCGGGTCCGCCTCGGCGGGAGAGAAGCCCTTGCCCTTGCGGGTGACCACGTGCAGGAACTGCGGGCCCTTGAGCTGGCGCATGTTGCCGAGCGTGGTGATCAGGGTCGGCAGGTCGTGACCATCAATCGGGCCGATGTAATTCCAGCCCAGCTCCTCGAACAGTACGCCCGGGGCGAGCATCGCCTTGGCCGTCTCCTCGGTCTTGCGCGCCAGCTCCCAGGCCGGCGGCAGCTTGGACAACACCTTCTTGCTGCCCTCGCGCATGTGGGCGTAGGTCCGGCTTGAGAGAATCTTGGCCAGGTAGTTGGACAGGCCGCCGACGTTGCGGGAAATCGACATGTCGTTGTCGTTGAGCACCACCAGCATGTCCGCATCGGCCTCGCCGGCGTGGTTGAGCGCTTCAAAGGCCATGCCGGCGGTCATTGCGCCGTCGCCGATAACCGCCACGGTGCGGCGGTCCAGTCCCTGCAGGCGGGAGGCGATGGCCATGCCCATGCCCGCGCTGATCGAGGTGCTGGAGTGGCCCACGCCGAAGGTGTCATAAGGGCTTTCGCTGCGCCGGGGAAAGGCGGAAATGCCATCCTTCTGGCGCAGGGTCGCCATCTCTTCGCGGCGCCCGGTGAGGATCTTGTGCGGATAGGCCTGATGGCCCACGTCCCACACCAGCCGGTCTTCGGGGGTCTGGTAGATGTAGTGCAGGGCGATGGTCAGCTCGATGACACCAAGGCCCGCGCCGAAATGACCGCCGGTCTGGCCGACGCTCCACAGCAGGAACAGGCGCAGCTCGTCGGCCAGCTCGGGCAACTGGGATGGGTCCAGAGCGCGCAGTCGGTCGGGGCTGTCAATGCTGTCCAGCAGCGGGGTACTGGGGCGTTCGCGGGGTATTTCGTGGAAGATCCTGGGCATCTAACAAGGGCTCTGATTGCCGCTAGGGCGGCAGGAAACAAGGGCGCAGTTTAACCGATCGGGCCCATTAGCCCAACTCTGGCCGCTGCGGGCCGTCCATACGCTGCTCAGTACTGTCTCTCGATGATGTACCGGGCCAGCTGGCGCAGACGGTCTGCACCGTCGGCAAAGTCGTCGAGGGCGGTTATGGCCTGATCACACAGCGAGCGGGCCAGCTCATGGGCACCCTGCAGGCCGAGTAGGGAAGGGAAGGTCGGCTTGCCGCGAACGGCGTCGGCACCGTGCTGCTTGCCGAGGGTCTGGGTGTTGCCCTCCACATCGAGAATGTCGTCCTGCACCTGGAACGCCAGACCGATGCAGTCGGCATAGCGCTCCAGCGCGGCCATCTGTGCGTTGTCGGCACGCTCGGAGGCCAGTGCGCCCAGCTGCACGCTGGCGCGGATCAGGGCGCCGGTCTTGCGCTGGTGCATGTCTTCCAGATCGGGCTGCTGCAGTTGCCGGCCGACCGCGCCCAGGTCGATGGCCTGGCCGCCGACCATGCCGCTGGGCCCGGCAGCCCGCGCCAGCAGGGTGGTCATCTGCAGCCGGGTAGCGGGCTGCCAGTGCTCGGTGCGGCTGATCCACTCGAAGGCCAGCGCCTGCAGCCCGTCCCCGGCCAGGATGGCGGTGGCCTCGTCAAAGGCGCGATGACAGGTGGGCTGGCCACGGCGCAGATCGTCATCGTCCATCGCCGGCAGGTCGTCATGGATAAGCGAGTAGGCATGGATCAGCTCCACCGCCGCCGCTGCGGGATCCACCTGCTCGGCAGGCACGCCCAGGGCTTCGCCGCTGGCATAGGCCAATACCGGGCGTATCCGCTTGCCGCCGCCCATGACGCTGTCGCGCATGGCGGCATACAGGCGCTCGAGCTGCGGCAGCGGGTTCTGCAGCTGACTGTCCAGATGCGCTTCTATGCGTTTCTGACACTGGCTGAGGTAGTGATCGAAGCCGGTCATGGGGCCGGGTCCTGGAAAGGCTCGGTGGTCAACTGGCCATCCTGCTCGAGCAGCAGGGCAACCTTCTGTTCGGCCTGGGTCAGGGCCTGCTGGCATTCGCGGGTGAGCGCCACCCCCTGCTCGAACGCGCCGAGGGATTCTTCCAGGCTCAGATTGCCACTCTCGAGCCGCTCAACGAGGCTCTGCAGGGCCTCGAGCGATTGCTCGAAATCGATGGCTTTGTTGGTGGTGGCCATGGGTCATACCTCGGTTGCAATGGTTGAAAAACGGCTGAACATTACCCGCGCCGGTATCGGCGGTCAATCCGAGAGCGGCGTGCTGCCGCAGCGCTACAGGTCACCCCACAGATGCTGAGCGATGCCCACGGCGACCACCGGGGCCGTCTCGGTGCGCAGGACCCGGGGCCCGAAGCGCGCTGCGTGAAAGCCCGCCGCCTCCGCCAGGTCGATTTCACCGGTGCTGAGTCCGCCCTCCGGCCCGATCAGCAGGCCCAGCGTCGCCGGTGCCGGGAGGCTGCGCAGGTCCTGATCGGTGCGGTGATGCAACACCAGCTTGAGGTCGGCCTGCAGGGCGGTCAGCCAGTCGGCCAGCGCGACGGGGGCATGAATGGCCGGCACCCGGCTGCGCCCGCACTGCTCGCAGGCGCTCACTGCGATCTGCTGCCAGTGCTGCTGGCGCTTGTCGGCGCGCTCGCCCTGCAGTCGCACCTCGCAGCGCTCGGTGAACAGCGGAGTGATCTCGGCGACCCCCAGTTCGACCGCTTTCTGGATTGCCCAATCCATGCGCTCCCCTCTGGATATGGCCTGGCCCAGATGAATCCGCAGCGGCGACTCCGCCAGACCGCTGACCGGCGCGCCGAGAGCCAGGCGCACCTCGCGCTTGCTGACGTCGAGAATCTCGCCGGGCCACTCCTGGCCCGACCCGTTGAATATCTGTACCGGTGCGCCCGGCCCGAGGCGCAGTACCCGCCCGATGTAATGGGCGAGGTCGCCTTCCAGAGACTGCTCGCCGCTGGCCAGTGACGCATCAAGATAGAACCGGGATATACGCATGGATCAGTCCCGGGTTGCCCGTTCGATCCCTTCCCAGGCGACGCTGGCCAGGTGGTCGATCTGTTCGGGGGTGATCACGTAGGGCGGCATGAAGTACACGACGCTGCCGAGCGGGCGCAGTAATGCCTCGTTGCGCAGGCCGTATTCATAGACGCGGATGCCACGGCGCTCCTGCCAGGGGTAGGCGGCGCGGGTGGCCTTGTCCCTGACCATCTCGATCGCCAGTACCATGCCGGTCTGGCGCACTTCGCCGACATGGGGGTGGTCGGCAAAATGTGCGGTCGCCCGGCCCATGTGGGCAGCCAGTGTCTTGTTGCTCTCGATCACGTTGTTCTGCTCGAACAGGTCCAGTGTGGCCAGCGCTGCAGAGCAGGCCAGTGGGTTGCCGGTATAGCTGTGAGAGTGCAGAAAGGCGCGCAGGGTTTCGTAGTCATCATAGAACGCCTGATAAATGTCGTCGGTGGTCAGGCATACCGACATGGGCAGGTAGCCACCGGTCAGCGCCTTGGAGAGGCAGAGGAAGTCGGGGCTCATGTCGGCCTGCTCACAGGCGAACATGCTGCCGGTGCGGCCGAAGCCGACGGCGATCTCGTCGTGGATGAGGTGGACCCCATAGCGGTCGCAGGCTTCGCGCAGCAGTTTCAGGTAGATCGGGTGATACATGCGCATGCCGCCGGCACACTGGATCAGCGGCTCGATGATGACGGCGGCGACCTGCTCGTGGTGCTGCTCCAGCGCGCGCTCCATGTGCCCGAACATGAGGCGGCTGTGCTCCTCCCAGCTGGCGCCCGGCTCGCGTTCGTAGCAGTCGGGGGAGGGTACCGTGATCACGTCCATCAGCAATGGTTCGTAGGTCTCCTTGTACAGCGCCACATCGCCGACCGCGAGCGCGGCCAGTGTCTCGCCGTGGTAACTGTTGGACAGGGTAATGAAGCGCTTCTTTTCCGGCTTGCCGCTGTTGAGCCAGTAATGGAAGCTCATTTTCAGCGCGACTTCGATACAGGATGAGCCGTTGTCGGCATAGAAACAGCGGGTCAGCGGCGCGGGGGTAATATCGACCAGCCGCTCGGACAGCTCAATCACCGCCTGGTGTGAGAAGCCGCCGAGGATGACGTGTTCGAGAGTGTCCAGCTGCTGCTTGATCCGCTCGTTGATGTAGGGGTTGGCGTGGCCGAATACGTTGACCCACCAGGAGCTCACTGCATCCAGATAACGGTTGCCGTTGAAGTCATGCAGCCAGACGCCCTCGCCCCGCTTGATCGGGATGATGGGCATGTGCTCGTGATCCTTCATCTGGGTGCAGGGATGCCACAGCACCGAAAGGTCGCGCTGCATCCATTGATTGTTGAGCCCCATGGGTACCTCGCCGGTCGATGATCTGCCGGCGATTGTATCGCAGTGCAGCGGATGCTGCAGACGTACGCCGCCTACCGGGTGCCGAACACCACCATGGTCTTGCCCTTGACGTGGATCAGACCCTGCTCTTCCAGGGTCTTGAGTACCCGGCCGACCATCTCGCGCGAGCAGCCGACGATACGACCTATTTCCTGGCGGGTGATCTTGATCTGCATGCCGTCCGGGTGGGTCATGGCATCGGGCTGCTTGCACAGCTCCAGCAGGGTGCCCGCGACCCGGCCGGTGACATCCAGGAAGGCGAGATCGCCGACCTTGCGGGTAGTGCGGCGCAGGCGGTCAGCCATCTGCCGGCCTACCACATAGAGCAGCTCGGGATCGCGGGCGGTGATCTCACGGAATTTGGCGTAGGGCAGCTCGGCGAGTTCGCATTCGGTCTTGGCCTTGACCCAGGCGCTGCGGTCCTGCTCGGCCTGCTCTTCGTCAAACAGGCCCATTTCGCCGAAGAAATCGCCCGGGTTGAGGTAGGCGATGATCATATCGCGGCCCTGGTCGTCCTCGATCGAGATGGTGACCGAGCCCTTGACGATATAGAACAGGCGATCGGAAACGTCTCCTGCATGAATGATGGTACTGCGAGGGCCAAAGCGCCGACGATAACAATGTCCCAGAAACACATCGAGATTTTTTATTTTGGGTATCGGGGAGAGAGCAGCCATTTTTGTCATCCTGTCACATTGATCAAGCAGACCATGGAGTCATGGGCATCCTTGCAGCCTCGTCATGAGACCAAACCCGATTATGTCCAGTTTCATTGACAAAGGCCAGCGCCTGAGCCGGGGGCCGATTGTGCTATTCTCCGCCGCCTGTGAATGATGCGTTCAGGGGAGAGTGGAATGAAGGCGCAGATCAAATGGGTCGACGGTGCAATGTTTCTTGGCGAGTCCGGTAGCGGACATACCATCGTCATGGATGGCCCCGAGGAAGCCGGCGGGCGCAACATGGGCGTACGGCCGATGGAGACGGTGCTGATCGGATTGGGTGGCTGCGCCAGTTACGACGTGGTCAGCATTCTGAAAAAGGGTCGCCAGGACGTGCGTGACGTCCGCACCGTACTGGAAGCAGAACGTGCCGACAGCGAGCCGAAGGTCTTCACCCGCATCCATGTGCACTTCGTTGTGAGCGGCAAGCAGCTGAAGGAAGCCCAGGTGAAGCGGGCGGTGGAGCTGTCGGCGGAGAAATACTGTTCGGCGTCCATCATGCTCGGGCGCGGCGGTGTGGAAATCGCCCACGACTACGAAATCATCGATGTGGACTGAAGCGCAGCACCGCTGCGCTTCGTGATCCTCGGTCAGATGCGGTAGGTGACGCTGGTCATCACCTTGGACATCATCTTCATGGCGGCCTTTACCGGGCGCGGGAAGACTACCCCGCCGGCCTGCAGTGCCTGGCTGCCATGCTCGATCTCGTCTTCGCGCATCTGCTCGAGGATGGCGCGGGACTTGAGGTCATCTTCCGGCAGCTGGGTCAGGTGATCGTCCAGATGCCGCTCCACCAGCTGCTCGGTGGCGGCAACGAAGCCCAGGCTGATGCGGTCGCTGATCTTGCCGGCGACCGCGCCGATGCCGAAGGACAGACCATAGAACACCGGGTTCAACACGCTGGTACGGCTGCCCAGTTCGTTCAGGCGTTGTTCGCACCAGGCCAGGTGATCGACCTCTTCGGCGGCGGCCTGCTCCATCTGTTCGCGGATGTCCGGCAGTCGGGCTGTCAGTGCCTGGCCCTGATACAGCGCCTGGGCGCACACTTCCCCGGTATGGTTGATGCGCATCAGCCCGGCAACATGCTGGCGCTGGGCATCATCGATGGTATCGCTGCGCAGGTGCTGGGCCGGCGAGGGCCGGGCAGCCTGTGCGGCCCCGGGCACCAGGGTGCGCATGGCCTGCTCGCCCTGGACCAGCAGACGGTCGAACAGGCTGTATTGACGTGTACTCATGTAATTCTCCTGAAACCGGCTTCAAGTATAGCGGTTGAATCAGCTGCAGGGTTGTTCGAGATCAACCCGGGGGCCAGTTCATCTGGCGCTGTCCCAGTACATGCAGGTGGATGTGGTAGACCGTCTGGCTGCCCATTTCCCTGCAGTTGAAGACGGTGCGAAAGCCTCCTTCGCAACCCAGTTCCAGGGCGAGCCGCTGGGCCGTATAGGTCATGTAGCCGACCAGTTCGCAATCTTCCTCTGTCATATCGTTGAGGGTAGCGATATGCTTTTTCGGGATAACCAGAAAGTGCACCGGCGCCTGGGGGTTGATGTCATGGAAGGCCAGTACGCGGTCATCCTCGAAGATGGTTTTCGATGGGATCTTGCCTTCGGCAATGCTGCAGAACAGACAATTCACGGTGCTCTCCTTGTTATGAGTCGGGCAACCAGTGTAACCAACCCGCAGGCGGACATGACAGCGCCTCTTGCAGGCAGGGATGCGCCATGAAGAATGACATACATGATCTGGGACTGGTACTGGACTCCAGGGTTCGGCTGGTCGTCATCGAATCCTGGGAAGAGCTGCGTGTACTGGAGGCCATCGCCACGCTGGCGATCAAGCGCAGCCAGACCTGGTACACCTGGAACCAGGTGGAAGGTCTGCAGCGCCTGGGCTTCGGCCCGGCGCTGGATGCCGAGGGCGATCTGAGCGATCCGGAAGCGGCGCTGGAGCACGTGCGCCGCCAGCGCGAACCGGCTCTCTACGTATTTTGCGATCTGCATCCCTTCATGCATTCCTCGAAGCTGGTTCGGCTGCTGAAGATGATCGCGATGGAGCCCGCCGAGCAGGCTCCGACGCTGCTGCTGGTCAGCCATGAGCTGGCGCTGCCTGCGGAGCTGCGGCGGCTGGCGGCGCGCATCCACCTGAGCATGCCGTCGGACGAGCAACTGGCGGCCATCATCCGCGAAGAGGCCGCACGCTGGACCGAGCGCAACCAGGGGCGACGTGTGCGTACCGACAGCCGCACGCTGGAACAGGTGGTGCGCAACCTGCGCGGTGTGACCCATGAGGAGGCCCGGCTGCTGGCGCGCAAGCTGATTGTCGATGACGGTGCCATCACCCAGGAGGACCTGCCGGTACTCAATCGCGCCAAGTTCAGTCTGCTGGACATGCAGGGCGTGCTCAGTTTTGAGCAGGACACTGCGCGCTTTGCCGAGGTCGGCGGGTTGGCAAGGTTCAAGCGCTGGTTGGCGGATCGACAGGCGGCCTTCAGTGGGGCGGATAGCGCGGACGTGCCCAGGGGGGTACTGCTGGCGGGCGTGCAGGGATCAGGCAAGAGCCTGGCGGCACGGGCCGTGGCCGGCCTGTGGGGGTTGCCATTGTTGCGGCTGGATTTTGCCGCGCTCTACAACAAGTACATCGGCGAGACAGAGAAGAACCTCCGCGAGGCGCTGGCAATGGCGGACGCCATGGCACCCTGCGTGCTGTGGATCGACGAGATCGAAAAGGGTGTCGCTGAGGATGGCAGCGACAATGGGGTGTCCCGCCGGGTGCTGGGCACGCTGCTGACCTGGATGGCAGAGCGCCGCAGCCGGGT
>Ga0079224_100001138_pt1 | contig 29460 bp, 18 predicted proteins | sample Stecom2015_FD_80414 | JGI IMG/M metagenome (GOLD analysis project Ga0079224, IMG submission 80414) | Agricultural soil microbial communities from Utah to study Nitrogen management - Steer compost 2015 | ecosystem: Environmental > Terrestrial > Soil > Agricultural land | place: USA: Utah... | reverse complement strand
GTGCCGTCGTCCACGTCGGCGACTCGGGCAGGCCTACCCCCGCGCTCCTCGATCCAGCGGCGGATGGTGGCGTGATCGGTGGTAGTCTGTGCTGCACTCATCGGGTGATCTCCTGTTGACGGCTGCCGGCGGAACACTCGGTGCGTCGCCGCTCAAGGCCTCTAATTCGCCGATACGGAACAGGGTTCCGTCCGACCGGGGACCGAGATTGGTGGCTGCTGAGTCGATCGCGTCAGCTGCGAAGTTGGGCAGGAGGGCGTCCGATCACGTTCGGGTCCGGCGAGAAGCGACGGGTGATGCAGCGGACACGGGACGCGGAAGTAACGATTGGCTCAAGGAGATGGGGTGCAGGGGCCCCATTCAGGAAGCCCCTGCACAACGTGCGTTCGTCAGGCGGCTTCCTGATTGATTCGTTCTTCAGCAAGCTCGCTCAGCTTCTCATCGGTTTCGACTTCTTCCTCCAGCGTCTCGTGAAGAAGTTCGGCTGCTTCGTCCATGCCGAGTTCCTTCGCCCACGCTGCCATCGTGCCGTAGCGGGCGATCTCATAATGCTCGACGGCCTGCGCGGCGGCGATGAGGCCGGCATCGAGGGCATCGGCGCTCTCCGCCTCGTTCATGATCTCCTTGCCCTCGGCGACGATGCCTTCGATGGCCTTGCACGGCACGCCGGCAACGCGTTCGTCCATCAGCTTGAACACCTGTTCAAGACGCTTGACGTGGTTCTTGGTCTGCTTTTCGTGCTCCTCGAACGCCTTTCGCAACTCGGACGAGTCCGCCTTCTTGGCCATTTTCGGCAGCGTTTCGAGGATGGTCTTCTCAGCGGTGTACATGTCCTTGAGGAAGTGTGTGAAGAGCTGGTCGAGCGAATTCATCGCCATTGGGAGACCCTTTCCTGTCCTGATGTTGTGACTGCGTCGCCATCGCCCCGCCAACCCCTCTGGTCCTGGTGCGGCGAGTGGGCATCGCGACGCCCTGTTCTCACGTCACACGACGCGCTGGAGGCGATATGTTCTTCCATGAGCGGGATCCCGAGGCGTCGTGTCGTGGGCGGAGAACGGGCCGGCAGTGAAGTTGGTTCCGCCGCCGATCACGACCGGGTCCCATGGAGCAGGGCGACAGGTAGTCGCGTCGGAAGGTCGCCTATGCGGAGGCTGCCGGTTGGAGCAACGGAGCGGCGGCTTAGCGCGTCGGTCCAGGCATATCCGTCAAGACCGTGTTCCGACAGAGGGATGCGCGCATCGGCCATCGCATCGCCCAGAATGGGCGCACCGCCTGTCAGCAAGCCATGGACCAGTCGCGGTACGCAGGCGACGAGGGCCTGGTCCGCGTGTCGGCGGGCGAAGGCAACGATGCGATGCGCCTCGGGCCCCGCGGGCTCGATGGCCAGGTAATCCCCGTCCGCGAAAAGCATCGGCGATGCGCGTCGAAGTGCGAGCGCATTGGCGATGACATGAAGCTTGAGGGTGCCGTCGCGCCAATGGTCGAGGCTCGCGTCGGCCCCCGTATCGCCGAACCGCCGAAGCGCCTGATCGAGGTGCGCGAAGTCGACCGGGCGGCGATTGTCGGGGTCGACAAGGCTCAGGTTCAGATGTTCGGAGCCCTGATAGATGTCCGGAACCCCGGGGGCTGCGATCCGAAGCACGGCCTCGGCGAGGGAGTTCACGGCTGCGGCGGGAGCAAGTCCTTCAACGGTTCGAACAACGTCTTCGAGAAAGCCGCCGTTCTGCGCCGGATCGAAGGCGCATTCGATCCACGCCAGGACGGCGGCTTCGTGCTCCTCGTCGACATCGGTCCAGCGCGTGTGCTCCTTGGCCTCGCGTAGCGCCTTTCGCATGTATCCCGCCAACCGGCCGGCGAGTGTGGCAAGTCCGCCGTCATCCTCCACGGAGAGGTTCAGCGGCCAGACGGCAACGAGCGCCTGAAAGAAGTGCCAACCTTCCTTCGGTCGCGGCGCCACGTGCCCGCCGAGTGGTCGGCGGAACGGTGCAAGCATCGTCCACCAGCGCCTGACGGCGTCGACGAACTCCCTGGGCTCCTCTGAAAGGACGGCGAGGCGGGCGCGGGCGTCCTCGCCACGCTTGGTATCATGGGTGCTGGCGGCAAGCATGCAGCCGGGCCAGCGCAGCGCGCGCTCGGCACTGGCCTGATGGAAGCCATCAACGGCGTCGTCGGAAATGACAGGCTCGCCACCGACCTCGTTCAGCGAAATCAGAGGCACGTAGCGATAGAACGCGGTGTCCTCGACGGACTTCGCCATCAACGGGCCGGTGAGCTGCTGGGCGCGGACAGCTAGTTCTGCCGCACCGTCGATGCCACCGGAAAGTGACGTGCGCAGAAAGTCGACGGCAGCTTCGCCTTCGGCGCCGAGCTCACGGGCGGCGGTGTCACATGCCCGGTGCACCAGCGCCAGGTCCTCGTCGGATGCTGCATCTGCGGTGACGTAGCTGCGGTAGATCGGAAACGCGACGAGATACTCGACCAGCGCCCGCCGTATTGCCTCGATGGCAAGGTCACGCCAGGCAAGATCGCTGGACGCAATGACTTCGGCACCGGCCGCAAGTGCGCGCAGTTCGCCGGAAAAGCTCAGAGCGAGGATGAAGCGACGGGCATCGTCCACCACCTCCTGAAACGAACGCGCATCGCCGGTGAAGGCCCGGTATCCCGCTACCAGCTCGGCAAAGCCGTCGCGATCGGTCTGCAATGCGCCGACAAGCCCCGCAAACTCGTACCCGGTCGTGCCGAGGACCGGCCAGTCACGCAGCCGCTCGCCCCGACCGAGAATCTTCTCGACGAAGATGCAGGGAGGCCGGGCTGCAGGCCACTCGTCGTGCAACCGTTTGAGGTAGCCTGCGGGATCGGCCAGTCCGTCGATGTGGTCGATCCTCAGGCCGTCGACGAGGCCCTCCGCCACAAGCTCGAGGACAAACCGATGGACGTGCCAGAACACGTCCGGGTCCTCGACGCGCAGACCGACCAGGTCGTTGATCTCGAAGAAGCGGCGGTAGTTGAGGGCATCGGGCGCCATGCGCCAGTGTGCGAGGCGGTAGTGTTGCGCTTCCAGCAGGCGGTGCAGGCGGTCGGGATCACTGGAGATCTCGCGTGCGACGGCGGCCCGTCCGCGGGCTTCGGCGGCGTCTCCGGCGACTTGATCGAGGCTGCCCGGCGCGAGCGGGAAATCATGGTCGAAATAGCGGAGCCGGAGTTCGTCCTTGTCGTGGACGAGGGTGATCTCGCCGGCATTCAGGACGCGGCCGTAGAGATCGCCGAGGACCGGGACCAGGACCCGGCCTCCATAGCGGGTCCAGTCGATGTCGAAGATCGTGGCATATGGGCTTGAATGGCCGTTCGTGAGCACGTCAAGCCACCACGCGTTCTCAGTCGAGGCCGCCATGTGGTTGGGTACGAAATCGACGATGAGCCCGAGGTCGTTCCGCCGCAACGCTTCGACCATCCGTTCGAAGTCGGCGAGATCTCCCAGCGAAGGATCGAACCGGCTGAAATCGATCACATCGTACCCGTGCGTGGATCCTGTCCGGGCGGCAAATACCGGCGAGGCGTAGACATGGCTGATGCCGAGGCGGGCGAGGTAGGGCGCAAGTCGGGCGGCGGCGGCGAAGTCCATGCCGTTGCGGAACTGAAGGCGGTAGGTGGCGCGTGGTGCGGTCATTGCCGAGCACAACGGCGCTCGTCGCACCGGAGTTGCGTGGAACCCGAATGGAACGGCTTCAGGCGGCTGCCGGTCAATGGAATGTTAGCACTTGCCCGCGAGGGTTGCCCCTCTGGGGTCGGGTTCCAGGGGTGGCAGTCACATGCCGTTGAGGCTGTTCATGTACGGCTTGCCAGCCGTCGCGTTGGCGGTGGCCTACCTGCCGTTGCCGGGCCCCGTGGATGCGATCACCGGCCGGGCTTCGGTGGTCGACGGCGATACCATCGAGATTCACGGAACCCGCATTCGCCTGCACGGCATCGATGCACCGGAAAGTGCGCAAACCTGCCGGCGCGCCGACGGCACCCGCTGGCGATGCGGTCAACAGGCTGCGCTTGCGCTCGACGACCTTGTCGAGGGGCGGCCGGTCACCTGCCGGATTGTCGATACCGACCGGTACGGGCGCTTCATCGGCCGGTGCACGGTCGCCGGCTTCGATATCAGCGGATGGCTGGTCGAACATGGCTGGGCGGTCGCGTATGAACGGTACTCGACCGACTATGTGGAACAGCAGCAGGTTGCCCGGAGCCGTGCCGTCGGTGTGTGGTCAGGCGAATTCGACATGCCGTGGGACTGGCGCAACTCGGAGACGACCGTGGCCACGCGGACTGGCGCACCAGGTGCGTGCCGCATCAAGGGCAACATCGGCTCCGGCGGCGAGCGGATCTACCACGTGCCGGGTCAGCCGTTCTACGACAGGACGCGGATCGATCCGAGCCGCGGCGAGCGCTGGTTCTGTACCGAGGAGGAAGCTCGCGCCGCCGGCTGGCGGAAGGCGCAGTAGGGAACACTTCCCCTCGACGGACCGATGGATCGTCCATCACGGCGGGATGGGGCACCGGTTCGCTTCACGGAGGAACCGGGCGCGGCCGGTGGCGCATCATGGCCCGCATGACGGCATCGAAGGTCGGATGGTCCTGCAGCTCCTCGATGCGGGTGGAGAGCTTGCGCCGCCAGTTCGGGTGCGGATCCGAGGCCCCCGGGAGGTTGGCCTGTTCGATCTCGCCCAACGCGTCCTCCATCTGGACGGTAACCAGCCGGGCGGGCGACCGGGACAGATAGAGGTGCGCGGCAACCAGACCGTGCGCCGGCAGATCGTCCGCCGGAAGTGCGGTCGTCACCAGCTTCTCGTGGATCAAAGCCTGCCACAGCTGCTGGCGTTCCGTTGCGCGCCGGCGACGCTGGGCCGCAGCCTCTTCGCCGGAAATCATGCCGGCTTTGCGGCGCCAGTCGATGTCGCGTTCGCGCCACCATCCCCGCAGGGTCGGCAGGTCATGGGTCGAAACGCAGGCGAGGGCGCGGCGCGGCCATGCGCGCGGTCTGCGGAAACCTCCGTCGCGCCGCTGCTCGAACAGGAGGACCCGATAGGCCTGGATTTCGGCGTCGGCCAGACGTGACCGGAACCCTTCGGGAACGGTGCCGAGGGCCTCGCCGATCACGAGCGACCGATGGAGGCGGGATTCTTCGGCGATGGCTGCCAGCATGGCCGAAAACGGGTAGCGCACGTAACCGCCGTCTGCGGCACCGACGCCGACCGGCACCCAGAACAGGCGGTCGACGGCCATGGCGTGATCGATCCGTATCGCACCGGCATGGCGCATGCAGGCGGCAAGGTCGTCGCGGAAGGGTGCGAAGTCGCGCTGCGCCAGCACCCAGGGATGCTGCGGCACGAGCCCCCAGTCCTGCCCGCCGCTGTTGAACGCGTCGGGCGGTGCGCCGATGTGGACGCCGCGAACCATCAGGTCGGGATCGAGCCAGGCCATGGCACCATCAGGTGCCACGCCGACGGCGAGGTCGAGATAGAGGCCGATTCGCATGCCGGCCTTCTCCGCCCGCAACCGGGCGCGCCGAAGCTGGATGTGCGCGAGCCACTGCAGCCAGGCGAAGAACTCGAGCCGTTCATCGTACGTTGCGGCAAACGCGCGGACGTCGGCGCTGTCCGGCCGCCGCCACTGTGCGGGCCAGTCCTGCCATGGAATCGGCCTGCCACGCCTGCGGGCGACGTGTTCCGCCAGTGCCTCGAACGTGGCATGGCGCTCGAGTGCCTCGCCGTTTTCCGTGCGGAATGCCTGGAATGCGGCATGGCGCGCCGGATCGCCTGATGCGCGGAAGGCCCGGTGCATCGTCTCCAGCACGGAGAGCTTCAGGCGCGCGACGTCGGTGTAGCGCACCAGGCGCGAGCGCCTGAGGGCACGACAGTTCTCCCGGAAGGATGCAGGAACATGGGCGAATTCGGGCTCCATGTCGGGCGCAATGTACAGGACGTTGAGGAACCGGCGGCTCGAGGGCGAGTATGGGCTGCAGCGTTCGGGTTGCGTGGGGAACAGCGCGTGCAGCGGAATGACGCCGAGGAAATCGCCGCCGCGGGCAGCGACGATCTCGGCCAGGCGCGCCAGGTCCTCGAAATCGCCGATGCCCCAGTTGCGTGACGACCTGAGGCCGTAAAGCTGGCACGTGACGCCCCATGCCCGGCCCCGGCGCAGGAACGGTGGAACGTAGCAGCGCCCGGGATCGGTGACCGGTTGGGTGATGGCCGGTGGCGGGTCGGTTCCGCTGTCGTCGACGCCCATTGCCTCGAGCAGCCTACGCCGGGTCGCGCGCGAGACCTCCCGCAGTTCGCCCTGTTCGGACACGTAGGTCGCAAGGATGCCGTACGCCTCGGCGAGGCGGTCGACGTCGCGGTTCGTCATGACCGGCCGTCGAGCGTCCAGACGACCGACCATGGCGGAAGCGTACAGTTTACCGCCGCGCTCTCCGGCCACGCGAAGAGCGGTGCGGTATCGGGCGAGGAGCCGCCACCGATGGGCTGGAGGTTTGCAACCACCTTCAGCGTGGCACCCCCGGCAAGTTGCCACCGGGCATGGATCACGCCGTCATGGGCCTCGGCGTGGCCGGCGTTGCCAGTCGCATCGTCGAGCAGCGGCGAGATCGCGCGCGACCTGATCTCGAGCAGCCGGCGAACGAGGGCGAGACGGGCGCCATGATGCGGGTCGTGTACCTTTGACCAGTCGAGTCTGGAGCCTTCCATGGTCGCGGGGGCGTTGGGATCGGGAATCTCCGCCCTGGCCTCGGGAGACCGGAACCGTTCGAAGCGGCGGAACTCGGAGCGCCGTCCCTGGCGCACCGCTGCGGCCAGTTCGTCGTGAAAGTCGCAGAAGAACCAGAACGGCTGGGTCTCGCCCCATTCCTCGCCCATGAACAGGAGCGGAACCTGTGGTGAAAGAAGGAGCAGCACCAGGGCCGCCTCGACCGCCCGGTCATCGGCGAGAACGGTCAGGCGCTCGCCCAGCGCCCGGTTGCCGACCTGGTCGTGGTTCTGGATGAAGCTCACGAAGGCGGTCGTCGGCAGGCCGGCGCTCGGCTCTCCGCGCGGTCTGTCGTCACGAAACGGGGATCGCTGACCCTGATAGATGAATCCTTCGGCGAGCGCACGCGCGATCTGCCCCGGGGGGTCGACGGCATAGTCGCAATAGTATCCATCGCTCTCACCCGTCAGGGCGACGTGCACGGCATGATGGTAATCGTCATTCCATTGCGCGGTGTACCAGCGAGGCGCATCGCCGTCGCGCTCCAGCAAGCGGGCCGAGTTCTTGTCGTTCTCCAGCACCAGGTGGACATGACGATCGGGTATCGCGGCGCGGACGCGGCGGGCAAGTTCTTCGAGAATGTGCTCGTCGGAGGGATCGGCGATCTGGTCGACCGCGTCGAAGCGAAGGCCGTCGAAGCGGTATTCGGCTAGCCAGTAAAGGGCATTGTGAATGAAGAACTCGCGGACCTCGCGCCGGGTGAAGTCGATGCCTGGGCCCCATGGCGTCTGGCGTCCCGGATCAAAGAACTGCGGGGCATAGGCGTGCAGATAGTTCCCGTCCGGCCCGAAGTGGTTGTAGACGACATCCAGGAACATCATGAGTCCGAGACCGTGAGCCTCGTCGACCAGCCGCTTGAGATCATCCGGCGTGCCGTAGCTGCGGGCCGGGGAAAACGGCAGAACGCCGTCGTATCCCCAGCCACGTGTCCCTGAAAATGCCGCAAGCGGCATCAGTTCGATGGCTGTGAACCCGGTGTCCGCCCAGTGCTCGAGGCGGTGGCGCAGCCCCTCCCAGGTGCCTTCGGGCGATGCGGTGCCGACGTGTACCTCGGACAACACTGCTTCGTGCCAGGGCCGGCCCTGCCACTGCGGGTGACGCCAGCGATAGGACCGGGGGTCGATGACAAGGCTGGGGCCGTGAACGTCGCCGGCCTGGCCGCGGGACGCCGGATCGGGGACCTTCATGCCGTCGGACAGTTCGTAGCGGTAGGGGTCGCCTCGACCGATGGTGTCGGTTTCGAGTTCGAACCATCCATCCCCTGCGGGCTGCATGGGCAGGCGCGTGTCCGCTGCCTCTGCCCAGAGCGCGACCGCGTGCTGACCTGGGGCCCACAAGCGAAAGCGAACACTGCCATCGGCGGTCAGCCCGGCTCCGAAGGGCAGCGGATGAGCGAAACGCCCGCCGCTCTCATGCATCACGCGGCCGCGCCTCTAGGACCGCCAGCGTGCGCGCCGGAAGGGCGTAGGCCGAGCCGGGCGTCAGGGTTTGCGCCAAGGCTGGCGACGGATCGGCTTCCATGGTATCGACCAGTACGGTCCAGGTCGAGGCGCCGGGTGGCGACGCGAGCACGAACTCCACATCGGTCGTGGAGGCGTTCATCAGGACCAGAAGCGGTGCTTCGCCATCGCGGGCAAGCATCCAGCCGATACTCTTCGCCACCGGATCGGCCCAATCCTCCTCCGACATCTGCTCGCCATCGGCCCGGAGCCAGGTGACATTTGCGATTCCGCTTTCCGTGGGCTCGCCGTGCAGGAACTCGAGCTGGCGAAGGATCGGCCGGCTGCGTCGCAGCGCCACCATATGTGCGACGAAGCGGAAGAACTGCGCGTCCTCCTCGCCGATCGCCGGCCAGTTGAGCCAGCTGATCTCGTTGTCCTGGCAATAGGCGTTGTTGTTGCCGTCCTGCGTGCGCCCGACCTCGTCGCCCATCAGGATCATCGGCGTGCCCTGGCTGAGCAACAGGGTGGCCACCAGGTTGCGCTTCTGCCGCGCGCGTACGGCACGGATTCCGTCGTCGTCGGTGGGGCCTTCGACGCCGTAGTTGGCGCTCAGGTTATGGTCGTGGCCGTCTCGGTTCTCCTCCTTGTTCGCCCAGTTGTGCTTCTCGGAGTAGGAGACGAGATCGTGGAGCGTGAAGCCATCGTGAGAGGCGATGAAGTTGATGCTGGCCCATGCCTTGCGGCCCTGGTGCTCGAACAGGTCGCTCGAGCCGAGCAGTCGGGTGGCGAGTTCCGGCAGCACGTTCTCGTCGCCGCGCCAGAACGCCCGCACGGTATCGCGGAAGCGGTCGTTCCATTCCGCCCAGCCCGGGCCGTAGCCGCCGAGACGATACCCCTCGGGACCGGTGTCCCACGGCTCGGCAATGAGCTTGGTGCGGCCGATCACGGGATCCTGGCGGATCACATCGAAGAAGCTGCCGCCCGGATCGAAGCCGTAATGCTCGCGGCCCAGGGTGGTGGCGAGATCGAACCGGAAGCCGTCGACTCCCATCTCGGTGACCCAGTAGCGCAGGCTGTCGGTGACCATCTGCAGCACGCGCGGGTGGCTGAGATTGAGGCTGTTGCCGCAGCCGGTCACGTCGACGTAGTAGCGGGGGTCGTCCGGCACCAGCCGGTAGTAGCTCGCATTGTCGATGCCGCGGAAGGAGAGGGTGGGTCCCATCTCGTTGCCTTCCGCGGTATGGTTGTAGACGACATCGAGGATGACCTCGATACCGGCTTCGTGAAGGCGCTTGACCATCGTCTTGAATATCGAGATGCGCCCGAAGCTGCCAAGGTAGGCCTGGTGGGGGGCAAAGAAACACAGCGTGTTGTAGCCCCAGTAGTTTCTAAGGCCGAGATCCACCAGCCGCCGCTCGTCCACGAATGCATGAACGGGCATCAGCTCGATCGCCGTCACCCCGAGGCGCACCAGATGGTCGATTACGTATGGCGACGACAACGCTTCGAAGGTGCCGCGTCGGTCGGCTGGAATTTCGGGATGCAGCATGGTCATGCCGCGGACGTGGGCTTCGTAGATCACCGTGTCCGCCCACAGGCGGGCAGGGCGGACATGCTGGCCCCACGTGAAGGCGGGATCGACGACCCTGCATCGCGGCATGCCGAAGGCATTGTCACGGCGGTCGAACGACAGGTCGCCGCGATTGCTGCCGACGCGATAGCCGAAGTGGGCGTCGGACCAGCGGATGGTCCCGGAAAGAGCCTTTGCGTAGGGATCGACGAGGAGCTTGTTGGGGTTGAACCGGTGACCGCGGGCGGGATCGTAGGGACCGTGTACCCTGTAGCCGTAAAGGAGGCCGGGCGTGGCGTCGGGCAGGTAGCCGTGCCAGACCTCATGCGTATAGGAGGGCAGGGGGATCCGCGCAACCTCGCGGCGGCCGGCGGGATCGAACAGGCACAGTTCCACCTTCTCGGCATTGGCCGAGAAGAGGGCGAAGTTGACGCCGCTGCCGTCCCAGGTGGCGCCGAGCGGGTAGGAGTGCCCTGGTTCCACACGATAGGTCGACGACGATGTCGTCCGGTGGCTGGGAGGGCTGGCCAGGCCATAGGTTGTGCCGACAGACGCCGGATCGGATTGCTTCATGCCATATTCTCCGTCCCGCGCCCGGGAAACCCGCGATCAGCCTGCGGGTTCCAGCACGATGGTAGCGAGCGGTGGCAGCGTGAGCGGCAAAGACCATGGTCGGCCGTGGCATGGCTCGGCCACGGCCTCGACCGCGCCCAGGTTTCCGACACCGCTGCCGCCGTAGTCGACGGCGTCGGTATTGAGCCGTTCTATCCAGGTTCCGCCGCGCGGTACGCCGACCGAATAGGCATGCCGCGGTATCGGCGTGAAGTTGCAGACGACGAGGCAGGGCGGGTCGTCGTCATTTCCCTTGCGCAAATATGACAGGACGCTGTTGTCGGCGTCGCTGGCGTCAACCCACTCGAAGCCTTCCGGATCGCAGTCATGGACGTGGAGGGCGCAGCGCGAGCGGTAGAGTGCGTTGAGGTCGCGAACGAGACGCTGGACACCGCGATGCATGTCGTCGGACAGCAGATGCCAGTCGAGGCTGGCATCATGATTCCACTCGCTTTCATGGGCAAATTCGCCGCCCATGAAAAGCAGCTTCTTGCCCGGGTGGGTCCACATGAAGGCATAGTAGCTTCGCAGGTTGGCGAACTTCTGCCAGCGGTCACCCGGCATCTTGCCGAGCAGCGAGCCCTTGCCGTGCACGACCTCATCATGTGACAGCGGCAGAATGAAGTTTTCCGAGAACGCGTACAGCAGGCCGAATGTGAGTTCGTTCTGATGATATCGGCGGTGAATAGGGTCGCGGCGGAAATAGCTCAAGGTGTCGTGCATCCAACCCATGTTCCACTTGTAGCCGAAACCGAGGCCGCCGAGGTAGACCGGGCGCGACACGGCGGGCCAGGCCGTGGATTCCTCGGCGATGGTCACCGAGCCGGGGTGGTTGCCGTAAACGAGCTCGTTTAGCCGCTTGATGAAGGCGATCGCGTCGAGGTTCTCGTTGCCGCCGTGTAAGTTCGGGATCCACTCGCCGGGACGCCGGCTGTAATCCAGGTAGAGCATGGAGGCGACGGCATCGACCCGCAGGCCATCGACATGGTAGCGGTCGAGCCAGAACAGCGCATTCGAAAGAAGGAAGTTCGCCACCTCGCGGCGGCCATAGTTGTAGATCAGCGTATTCCAGTCGCGGTGGAAACCCTGACGGGGGTCGGCGTGCTCGTACAGCGCCGTTCCGTCGAACCGCGCCAGTCCGTGGGCATCGGAGGGGAAGTGACCGGGTACCCAATCGAGCAGGAGTCCCAATCCCGCCGCGTGGACGGCCTCCACGAATCTCATGAACGCCTCCGGCGGGCCGAACCGGCTGGTCGGTGCAAACAGACCGACCGGCTGGTAGCCCCACGAGCCGTCGAACGGATGTTCGGAGACCGGCATGCACTCGATGTGGGTGAAACCGAGATCGCGAACGTAGGGCACCAGCCGTTCGGCAAGCTCGTCGTAGGTGAGATAGCGGTCGTGCTCGCGCATCCACGAGCCGAGATGGCATTCGTAGATGGCGATGGGTGCGTTAGTGGTGTGGCGGTCGTGGCGTTGGCGCATCCATTCTCCGTCGCGCCAATCGCCGTCGGGTAGGCCATGGATCAGCGATGCCGTGGCCGGCGGTCGTTCGCAGGCGAAAGCAAAGGGATCGGCCTTGAGCGGCAGCAGGTGTCCGCCTGCCCCCAGGATCTCGAACTTGTAGGGTGTACCGGGGGCAAGGCCGGGGATGAATATCTCCCAGACGCCAGCACCGTGGCGCAAACGCATCGGGTGGATCCTACCGTCCCAGTCGTTGAACGACCCGACCACGCTGACACGCCTCGCGTTGGGCGCCCAGACCGCGAACCCGACGCCTGAAATGCCTTCCAACTCCATTGGATGAGCGCCGAGTTTCTCATGGAGTCGGAGATGTTCGCCTTCGCCGATAAGATGGATGTCAAGGTCGCCCAGCAGAGGCGGAAAGCGGTACGGATCCTCGATTGTCTCCTCGCCTCCTCCCCGCCTGAGGACGAGCCGATAGGTGAACGGTTCGCTGCGATCGCCGACCTGGCCGGCGAAGAAACCCTCGGGGTGGATTCGATCCAGCCTGGCGATCGGTCTGCCTTGCGCATCCACGACCCGGACCTCCTCGGCATCGGGACGGAAGACGCGCAAGCTCAGCGTGCGGCCGGTGCGATGCGGTCCAAGCGTTGCGAAAGGGTCGCCGTTGCGGGCTTCAACAATCGATCTGACAACGTCGTCGTCCGGTCGCCAGGCCTGTGCCGTTTCAGTCTCCGCTGGCGTCTTCGCCATCGGCAGGCTCCCATTCCAGCAGACGAACCAGCCCGGTGAGCGGGATATCGAGCCAGCGCGGCCGGTTGGCCGCTTCGTAGGCAATTTCGTAAAGCGTCTTCTCCAGCAGGAAGAAGTCGAGCAGCCGCCGGGCCTCTGTGTCTCCGGGCCAGGTCGGTGTCCCCGCCATCGCCTCGGCGTATGCGATCAGGAATGCTTCGCTTGTGAGCCGGTTCCAGTCTTCCGCCATTGCAGCAGCGGCCTCGCTCGGCACGGGCTGCTCGCTCGCCCACTTGACGCTGGTCTGCGCCGCGTAAGTGAACGACTGCAGCATGCCCGCCACATCCTTCAAGGGTGACGTCTTCTGGCGGCGATCTTCAACAGAACGGGCAGGTTCGCCCTCGAAGTCGATGATGTAGAAGTCATTGTGCGATATGAGGACCTGCCCGAGATGATAGTCGCCGTGGATGCGCGACTTGCGGGCGCTGGTTGGGATCGACGCCAGCCGGTCGATCCGCTCCGAGATCTCGTCCTCGCCATCGAGCACCATGCGGGCAAGACCGGCGATCCGTTCCGGCTGGCCGGTCAGGGAGGATGCAAGCGCGGCGCGGGCGCGGGCATGCTGCTCATGGGCAGCGGCTACCCACCGGACGCGATCTTCGTCGGAGACCGGCTCTACGGTGAAGGCGGGATCATCGGTTTCGGTCGCCAGCGCGCTGTGCAGTTCCGCCGTCCGTTGTCCCAGCGTGCGGGCGAGTGCCATGTAGTCGGCGAACAGTTGTTCGCCCTCGACATGACCTTCGGATCGCATCAGGGCTTCGTCCTCCAGCAGGCGCTCCAGCCATTCGACGGTGAATGTCCAGCCGTCGCCCTGGTTGCCGACGACGGTAAAGGCAGCCCCCAGCGCAGTCGGCGGGCCTTCCTGCGGCCGGTACTCCATTGCGCCGAGATATTGCGGTGCGTTTTCGAACCCGGCCACCTCGGTGAGGAATCGGCTTACCTCGATTTCCGGTTGAATGCCTGTCTGCAGGCGCCGGTAGATCTTCAGGATAACCTGCTCATCGACAATGATCGACGTGTTGCTCTGCTCCACTCCGAGGCGGCGACCGGATGGTTCGGGCGACAGTTCGATCGCACCGAGCTGTGGGGTGCCGGTGAAGACGATCTGCCCGTCCGGAGCCTCAACCGCTTCTCCTGCCCGCATCGCTGCGATGACGGCAGGGCCAAAACGGTCGCTCTGGGTCGCGTCGTACAGTGCGCCGACCCGCGCGCCACGGCGGATCTTCGCCAGTGCGTACGAGAGAAGGGGCGAGCCGAAGACGATGTGCTGTTCGCCCCAGGCGCGGGCCAGCGGCAGCAAATAGCGCTGACGAGCGTCGGAGCCGTCGACCGCCACCGATATCTCGGCGAGATGGAAGGTCTCGCTGTCGCCGAACAGTGCCGACCACACGATGCGCGGCTCGATGCGACGGGCGTTCTTGGCCGCGAACCAGCGCTGCTTGGGGAGGAACATCGGCAGGGCGTCAGTTTCGAGTGCGCGGCGGCTACCGGTCTGGAGAAGATCCTTCCAGTCGCCGCTCATCACCAGCGTGATGAACTCCGGCAGCGGCTCGGGAATCGGTTCATGCCAGCCCGGCAGCTCGGCCTCCTCGGCCAGAATGAACCAGAAGAACCCGTAGGCCGGCAGCGTCAGCATGTACGGCAGGTCGCCGACCGGCGGAAACGGTGATCGACCGAGAAGCTCGATGGGTACCCGACCCCGGAACTCCGACAGATCCAGTTCGACCGCCTGCGCCGAACGGGCGAGATTGACGACGCAGAGCACGATGTCGTTCTCGTAGCTGCGCAGGTAGGCCAGCACCTTGCGATTGCGCGGGTAGAGGAAGGTGAGGGTACCCCGCCCGAACGCCGGGTGCTGCTTGCGCACCGCGATCATCCGCTTCATCCAGTTGAGCAGCGATGACCGGTCGCTATGCTGGGCTTCGACGTTCAGCGCCTCGTAGCCGTAGACGGGATCCATGATCGGTGGCAGGAAGAGCCTTTGCGGATCGGCACGCGAGAAGCCGCCATTGCGGTCGGGCGACCATTGCATCGGCGTCCGCACGCCGTCGCGGTCGCCGAGGAAGAAGTTGTCTCCCATGCCCAGTTCGTCGCCGTAGTAGATGACCGGCGTGCCTGGCATGGAAAACAGGAGCGCATTCATCAGCTCGATCTTCCGCCGATCGTTGTCCATGAGCGGAGCGAGGCGACGGCGGATCCCCAGATTGATCCGCATCTGCCGCTCCTTGGCGTAGGTGTCCCACAGGTAGTCGCGCTCGCGATCGGTGACCATTTCGAGCGTCAACTCGTCGTGGTTGCGCAGGAAGATCGCCCACTGGCAGATTTCGGGAATGTCCGGAGTCTGCCGGATGATGTCGGTGATGGGATGCCGGTCCTCCTGGGCCAGGGCCATGTACATCCGCGGCATCAGCGGGAAGTGGAACGCCATGTGGCATTCGTCGCCATCGCCGAAATATGGCCGGGTGTCCTCGGGCCACTGGTTGGCCTCGGCAAGCAGCATGCGCCCCGGGTAGTGAGCGTCGACCTCGGCGCGGATGCGCTTCAGCACCTCGTGCGTCTCGGGAAGGTTCTCGTTGTTGGTGCCTTCTCGCTCGCAAAGATACGGAACCGCGTCGAGGCGCATTCCGTCGACGCCCATCGCCAGCCAGTAATGCATGATGGACACCATCTCGCGCAGCACGCGCGGATTGTCATAGTTGAGATCAGGCTGGTGCGAGTAGAAGCGGTGCCAGTAGTAGGCCTGGGCTACCGGATCCCAGGTCCAGTTCGAGGTTTCGGTATCGAGAAAGATGATCCGGGTGCCGAGATATTTCTGATCGGTGTCGCTCCACACGTAGTAGTCGCGTGCGACGGTGCCGGGCTTCGCCCGCCGCGCCCGCTGGAACCAGTGGTGCTGATCAGACGTGTGGTTGATGACAAGCTCGGTGATGACCCGGATGCCGCGCTTGTGCGCGGCCCGCACGAAGCGGCGGAAATCGCGCATGGTCCCGTAGCTCGGGTTCACCTGGCGATAGTCGGAAATGTCGTAGCCGTCATCGCGTAGCGGAGAGGGATAGAACGGCAACAGCCAGATTGCGGTGACGCCGAGTTCCTCGATGTAGTCGAGCTTCTGCATGAGCCCGGCGAAATCCCCGATGCCGTCGTCGTTGGCATCGAAGAACGCCTTCACGTGCAGTTCGTAGATGATGATGTCCTTGTACCAGAGGGGATCGTTCCAGTCGGGCATCGCCTTCTACGCCTCCGCTGGAGGCACGAGCCGCCAGATGGCATAGGGCCTGACGGCCGGGTCGAGGCGGATGTGCTGCACCTTGCCGGTCCAGTCGAACCGGTCGCCGCTCACGAGGTCGACCACTCCGATAACAGCGTCGTCGGGCAGGCCGAACTCCCACAGCGGGATCTCGAAATCTGCCTCCTGCGCGTGGTGCGGATCGAGGTTGACCGCGACGAGGACGCAGTTGTCCTTCTCGTCAGTCATCTTACGGTAGGCGATGATGTTATCGTTCCAGGCATTGAGAAACGCGAGATTTTCGAACTGCCAGAGGGCGGGATTCTCGCGGCGGATGCGGTTGATCAGTCGCACGTCCTCACGGATGTTGCCTGGCCGGTCAAAATCCCAGGCCCTGAGCTGGTACTTCTCGGAATCAAGATACTCCTCCTTGCCGGGAATGGCTGCAGCCTCGCACAGTTCGAACCCGTTATAGATGCCGTAGACGGTCGACAGCGTCGCGGCCAGGACCAGCCGCGCCTGGAACCCCGGGCGGCCGCTGGTCTGCAGGAAGTACGGATTGATGTCCGGGGTGTTGGTGAAGAAGTTCACCCGCATGTACTCCTGCGAACCGCCGCGCGTGAGCTCGGTCAGGTAGTCCGTCAGTTCCTGCTTGGTGTTGCGCCAGGTGAAGTAGCTGTAGGACTGCGTGAATCCCACCTTCGCCAGGCGTTTCATCATCTTCGGTCGCGTGAAGGCCTCGGCCAGGAACACGGCGTCGGGATGGCGTGCCCGCACCTCCTCGATCATCCACTCCCAGAATGGCAGCGGCTTGGTGTGCGGGTTGTCGACCCGGAAGATCTTCACCCCGTGTCCGATCCAGAACAGCACGATGTCGCGCAGCGCATACCAGACCGATGGCAGCGCATCGCGATAGAAGTGAACATTGACGATGTCCTCGTACTTCTTCGGCGGGTTCTCGGCGAACTTGATGGTGCCGTCCGGTCTCCAGTCGAACCATTCGGGATGCTGCCTTATCCAGGGATGGTCCGGCGAGCACTGGATGGCGAAATCCAGGGCAATCTCCAGCCCGTGGTCGCGGGCGGCATCGACCAGGCGCCGGAAATCGTCGAACGAGCCGAGTTCCGGGTGGATCGCGTCATGGCCGCCGTCTGCCGCGCCGATGGCGTAGGGGCTGCCCGGATCGTCGGGTCCGGCGGTCAACGCGTTGTTCGGGCCCTTGCGATTGGTGCGGCCGATCGGATGGATCGGCGGGAAGTACAGCACGTCGAACCCGAGATCACGGACGTAGGGCAGGCGGCGGATGACGTCGTCGAAGGTGCCGTGGACGGTCGGGTCTCCGGACTGGGACCGGGGAAGCAACTCGTACCATGCGCCAAGCGCGGCGATGGTGCGATCGACGACGACTTCGAGCGTGCGGGAATACCGGGACAGATTGGTGCGCGGGCCGGCCCGCCGCATCAGCGCGCCCAGCGCCTCACCCATCAGGAGCGACAGCCGGGTTTCCTCGTCTCCCTCCAGGTCCTTCAGCCGCGATACCGCCTCCTCGAGCGCCTGCCGATCGACGCCGGTCGCAGCGGCGGCCGCGGTGGCGACAAGGGCGGTGCCCTCAACGAGTTCGAGCGCGACCGGCTGGCCGTCGTCGACCTTCTTTGCGGTGTCGGAGCGCCACGACGCGAACAGGTCGCGCCATGCCTCGATCGTGTACTGCCAGCGTCCGATCCGGTCGAGTGCGAACCGGCCGGCCCAGCGATCATTGTCCACGAACACCATCGCGGTCTCGGACCAGCTGTCGTCGGTCTCGTGACGGTACTTTAGGGCGGCATCGATGATGTCGTGACCGTCACAGAAGATGTCCGCCGCCACTTCCAGCACATCGCCGACGACTCGCTTGACGGGAAAGCGCCCGCCATCGAGTTCCGGCGTCACCGCCTCTATCGCCACCCGGTTTTCCGCCAGCGTCCGCAACCGATGCTCTGATTGGTCGGCTGGAACGGCGTACGATGGCGGTGCGCTGCCAACACCAACCAGGATCCGGGCGTCGTACGGCTCGATGACTAGGGGTTCGTCCGCCTCGTAGGTCCGGTGAGGTCCTTGCGGGGTCATGTCGCGGAAGCCGCCGAGCAGCCCGCCGCCGGCCCGTATGGCGCGTCCCAGCGGCGGCGCCGCGGCGGGAGCAGGTGCCGGATTGACGCAGACGATCGCCCCGCTTGCGGCCGTAGCCGGGTCTTCCGAATCGATGCGCAACAGCGCGGCAACCGGCGCTTCCGGCGGGGCAAGCCTGATCAGGCGGGCCTCGTCGTTGAGCGCCGGCGTGGCGGCCTTCAGCCGGTTGACGTCGGCAATGAATTCGCAGAGGTCGAACGGCGCCGAGGCACGAGTAGCATTCCAGCTTTCCTCCCGCGACCGCCTTGGACGCGCGGCGGCACCGAACCCGTATTCGTATCCCATGGGCAGCAGGATGCCCGATGAAATGGCCGCGCTGAACAGATACCGCTGCCGGTAGACCCGTTCGATCGCCGCGATTGAGAGCCCGCCAAGCGTCTGCGCGAGCCGTGGGCCCGAGGGACATTCCGGAAACGCGACGGTGCGCGTGAAGCGCCGGAAGGCCTCGAACTGATCGAGGAACCAGGATGCGCGGAAGTCCCACCATGCGGCACTGTTGAGGAGATAGTCGAAACCGGCCCCTTCGAGCGCGAGAATCCGGTCGAGCGGTGCGCCGATCGCATCGGCAAGGTACACCGGTCGCCCATCGGCTCCCTGCACGTGGTCGAACACATTTCGCCACGCCGGCGCGGGAACGGCGTGGGCATGGCGGCACCGGAATCCGGCGACGCCGAGCGCGAGGCCGTTGGTCAGCTGTTCGGCCAGTTCATCCACCGGGACGACGGAATCGGCAGCAGGTTCGGGCCTTGCGGTTTCGAAGCCCGCAGCGAGCGGATCGACATCGATCATGATCCTGATGCCGTGTTTGCGCGCTTCGGCGCAGAACGCCTGAAACGGCGCCGGCTCGGCCGAGTCGCCAACGGTGGGGGCGTCCCCGGCGACGAGCAACCAATCAAACCCCATGGCGGCTGCGTGGGGCAGATGGTCGACCCAGCCAGCGAGCGGGCCGGCGAGATGCGGATCCAGGCAATAGATGCGCGGGCCTTGACGCGAGACGGCGGGTTGCGGCGCGGCTGGTGCCGGTGCGACACCGGCCGTTCCGCGATTGCGGCTGGCGCCCGAAGAGCGGGTGTCCCTGATCTGGGCGTCTTTCCGCGTGATGTCCAATCGTCCCGAGGCCGTTACGAAGAAGGAGGGTGCACTGATGCGGATCGATGCTCAGTCCGGGATGAGGCCGGCATAGTTCCGACCGGGAGAGACAACCGTACGCGGCAGGGTAGACGCCGGTCCGATCATCGACAACAGCCGTTCGGTGCGCGGCTCGTCGCTGATCAGGGCGCGCAAAAACTGGCGTCGCCACCAGCCGATGTTCTCGCTGCGGACACGGTCCAGCAATAACGCGTGGCGCGCCTGCCTCTCCGACAGTGGCATTTCGAGCGCCTCGCGGATCGCCTGTGCCATGCTCTCGGTATCGTGCGGGTTGACCAGGATCGCCTGATCCAGTTGTTCCGCGGCACCGGCGAAATGCGACAGGATGAGCACGCCCGGATCGGCCGGGTTCTGTGCAGCCACGAATTCCTTGGCGACCAGGTTCATCCCGTCGCGCAATGGCGTGATCAGGCCGACATGACTGCGCCGCAGGAGGCCTGCCAGGAAGGGGCGTTCGGCCTTCGAGTTGAGATAGCGCACCGGTGACCAGCGGAGCGTGCCATGGCGGCCGTTGATGTTGCCGAGTGCGCGTTCCACCGCCGAACGAACGTCCATGTAGGCGGCGATGGTCTCGCGCGACGGCGGAGCGACCTGCAGGTAGGTGACCTTCTCGCGGTATTGCGGCCAGCGGGTCAGGAACAGGTCCATGGCCTCGATGCGTTCGGGCAGGCCCTTGGAATAGTCGAGCCTGTCGACGCCGACGATCAGCTTGTGATCCGGCTCGCCGTTGGCAATGGCCGTGATGTCGGGGTTCTGCGCGTTCCTGCGCGCGTCGGCGGTGAACTGGCCCGCGTCGATACCGATCGGTATGGCGTCGGCCTTGATGATCCGGCCGAGCGACTTCAGTCGCCCGTCGTTCAGCCGTTCAGCACCGAGCTGCTCCTGTGCATAGCGGACGAAGTTCTCGCGATCGCGTACCGTCTGGAACGCGACCAGATCATACGCGAACAACATGCGGGCGAGCTTCTTGTGGTCGGGCAGGGCGGCAAACACTTCCGGCGGCGGGAACGGGATATGCAGGAAGAACCCGATGCGGTTCTTGACGCCGTGCCGGCGCAGGTAGGACGCGTAGGGAATCAGGTGGTAATCGTGGACCCAGATCAGGTCATCCGACCGGATCGTCGGTAGAAGGGCCTTCGCCAGCCGTTCATTGACGGCGAAGTACGTCTTGAGCTGGCTCCGATCGATACGCGCCAAATCCAGCCTGTAATGAAACAGCGGCCACAGGCATTCGTTCGAAAAACCGAGGTAGTAGTCGTCGTATTCCTGTTGCGTCAGGTCGACGGTCAGCGTGGCGAAATCGCTGGTTTCGGTGTGCCGCGGGCCTGCGCTACCCGCACTGCCACTGATCTGGCCGCTCCAGCCGAACCAGAGGCCGTTCGATTGCGAAAGCGCCTCGCCAACGGCGACAGCCAGCCCGCCGGCTCCCTTTCCGGGGGTCTCGGCGACCCGGTTGGATACGACGATCAGACGCCAGTTCCTGCTCCAGTCTTCCTCCTCGGAGGCTTGCTTCTTGTGTGCAGCATCCGCTGCCAACGTCTCGCGCAGCATGTCTCCCGCCAGTTTTTGAACTTGTACGCCAGCTCATGGGGCCATCCGACAGACAACCCTGTCGGGACCCGAAGGTTCCCTCGTCCTGCTGGCTTTCCTGCATATATTGACGGCTGCCGACCGTGGTCAAGACGACTGGTGGCAGCTCGTGGACCCCATTGATTGCGAGCCCCCGCAACGCCGCCACGGGGAGGCACGGGCAACGGGGTGAACCGGCCGGGACCGGTAGGGGCCTTTCATCTTGAGGGGCATCACATATGTCCCGGTGTGAAGGTGGCTGATCTGGCCCGCCAAATGCATGGGATTACGGCAATCCGACCATTTTGATGTGTCGGTGAAGGCGTTAGCATTGCGAACGCCGGAAACCGGCCGGTGATTCGTTCGAGGCAATGTGAAACCGGCAAGAGTAGACATGACGATTCACAACAAGCCGCCGCGTACCAGCGATCTCCAGCAGGCACTGCTGGACCGGCTGACCCTGGGGGTGGGGGTCGCGCCGGACGAGGCCACGCTGCATGACTGGTTTCAGGCAACGGCGCTCACCGTGCGCGAGCAGATCGTCAAGCGATTTCACGAGACCAAACGGCTCATCCGCCGCAAGCGCCTGAAGCAGGTGTCCTACCTGTCGATGGAGTTCCTGCTCGGGCAGAAGCTCGAGCACGCATTGCTGGCGACGGGTCTGCTCGATGAGTGCCGGGAGGCGCTCGCAGCCAACGGCATCCGGCTGGATGACGTGCTGGCACTCGAGGTCAGTCCCGCCCTCGGCAACGGCGGTCTCGGCCGTCTTGCAGCATGCTTCCTGGATTCCGCGGCATCGCTGGGATTGCCGTGTGTCGGTTACGGCATCCGGTACAGATACGGCATGTTCCGCCAGGAGATTGTCGACGGCTGGCAGGTCGAGAAGCCGGATGCGTGGCTTGATCAGCCGTGTCCGTGGGAGTTCCTGCGACCCGAACGCGTCTATCGCATCCGCTTTGGCGGGCGTGTGGAGCACCGGGGATTTCGCGCCCACTGGCTCGATACCGAAGACATCCTCGCCGTTGCACACGATACCCTTGTACCGGGAACAGGCCACTTCGCCGTCAACACGTTGAGGCTCTGGAGCGCGAAGCCTGCAGGTGCGATAGATCTGCATGCCTTCAATCGGGGAGCGTTCCTCGATGCCCAGCTGCCGGAGGTTCGCTCCAAGACAGTTTCGAGCGTGCTTTATCCCGACGACAGCACGATGGAAGGACGCGAGCTCAGGCTACGGCAGGAGCATTTCTTCGTCTCCGCCTCGGTGCAGGACATCGTGGCCCGGTTCCGTGCCGAATATGACGACTGGTCACTGCTGCCCGAGAAGGTGTCCATTCACCTGAACGACACCCACCCGGCGCTTGCTCCCGTCGAGCTGATGCGGCTGCTGATCGACGAGCACCAGCTCGAGTGGGTCGATGCCTGGAACCTCGTCTCGGCGACGTTCTCCTATACCAATCACACGCTGATGCCCGAAGCACTGGAAGTGTGGCCGGTTTCGCTGATGCAACGGGTACTCCCACGGCACTACGAGATCATCAGCGAGATCAACCGCCGCTTTGTCGCCGAGGTAAGCGCAAGGCCCGAAGCATCGTCTGCCGTGCATGCGCTCGAGCTCGTCGAGGGCGGCGAGCGGGTCAACATGGGACGGTTGTCCGTGCTGGCAAGCCGGCGGATCAACGGCGTGTCGGAACTGCACAGCCGACTGGTGCGCGAACGGCTGTTTGCCGACTTCGCGAGGCTTTATCCGGAGCGGTTCGACAATGTCACCAACGGCATTACTCCGCGGCGCTGGCTGATCCAGTCGAACCCCGCCCTGGCGGACCTGATCGACGAGGCGATCGGCCACACCTGGCGCCAAAACCTCGAGGAACTCGCCGCGCTCGAGCCGTTTGCCGACGATGCCCGGTTCCGGTCCCGGCTGGCGGCGTTGAAGCATGCCAACAAGCAACGGCTGGCCAAGGACATCCGCGACCGCGTCGGCGTTGCGGTCGAGCCCGCAGCCATCTTCGACGTGCAGATCAAGCGTATCCACGAGTACAAGCGCCAGCTCCTGACCATCCTCGGCGTGATCGCCCAATGGAACGCGATGCATGCGGAACCGGGCCGCGAGTGGCCGGCGCGGGTCGTGGTGATGGCCGGCAAGGCCGCATCGGCCTACCGGATGGCCAAGCTCATCATCAAGCTTGCGCACGACGTTGGCGCGCGGATCAACTCCGATCCGCTCACCGCGGACCGGCTCAAGCTGGTGTTCCTTCCGAACTACAACGTGCCGCTCGCGGAACGCATCATCCCGGCGGCCGACCTGTCGGAGCAGATTTCCCTTGCCGGTACCGAGGCGTCGGGCACCGGCAACATGAAGCTTGCGCTCAATGGCGCGCTGACGATCGGAACCGCGGATGGTGCCAACGTCGAGATTGCCGAGGCGGTAGGCGCGGCGAACATCTTCACGTTCGGCATGACCGTGGACGAGGTAGCCGCCCTCAGGGCATCCGGATACCAGCCGCGGGCCGTGTACGAGCGCGATCCGCGACTGCGCCAGGCCATCGACCAGATCGCGAACGGCGAGTTCTCGCCCGACGATCGGGAGCGGTTCCGGCCGATCGTCGACGCGCTGCTGGATAGCGACACCTACATGCTGCTGGCAGACTTCCCGTCCTACTGGGAGGCGCAGCGGCTGGTCGAACGGACATGGCTCGACACCGAGGGCTGGCGCCGCAAGTCCGTCCTGAACATAGCCGGCAGCGGCCGGTTCTCCAGCGATCGCGCCATCCGCGAGTACGTCGACAAGATCTGGTACGCCAGCCTTCTCGACGATTGAGCGCCGGGCCCCGACCTACAGCTTCCCTCTCTGATGGAGGTCGGCGAGCACGTCCCGTAGGCGGGCTGGCGTCACCCCGCAGGCGGCGAAGGTGCCGGTGCGCTCGGCGATGTTGTCCTCGACCATCATGGCGACCTGGCTGCGGGTGACGGGTGCTGAGGGCAGCAGTTCGGCCACTCTGGCGAGCGGCCTCCAGATCCCGAGCGGGACCGGCAGCAGCTTGGTGCGCGCACCGACCTGAATCGCTATCTGCGTCACCACCTCGCGGAACGGCAGGATGTCGGGTCCACCCAGCTCGTGAACGCGGCCCTGCAGGTCTTCCCGTTCGGCAATGCAGCGAATGGCGCGTGCGACATCGACCACGTGAACGGGTTGCAGCCGGGTGGTGCCCTGGCCGAACAGCGGAAAGACCGGGAACCGCCGCAGCAGCTCGGCGAGCTTCGTGACGAAGGCATCGCCCTCGCCGAACATCACCGAGGGGCGGATGACGGTTGCCGCCGGAAAGGCCCTTCGGACCACGTCCTCGCCCTGGCCGCGGCTTGCGATGTACGGATCGGCTGCATGCGGGTCGGCGCCGATGCCGGACAGGTGGACCAGGGTCTTCGTCCGTGACGCCGCAGCCTGGCGCGCTACCCGTTCTGCACCTTCGACATGAATCGTGTGAAAGGTTGCCGAGCCGCGTTCCACATAGAGGCTCACGGCATTGATCACAGCGTCCGCTCCGGCGACGGCATCGCGAACGTCGTCACCATCGGTGATATCGGCCCTGACCGGCAGCACCGACCCCGATGCGCCGGCGAACAGGCCAGCCGCGCGCTCGGGGTGCCGCGAGGCCACGCGCACGGTGCTCCCAGACGCGAGAAACCCCTCAACGATGCGCCGGCCGAGAAACCCGGTGCCTCCGAAGACCGTAACGATCGCCGGCATCGAAGACCGGGGCTCGTCGCCCGCCGCGGACGCTCCGTTCTCCTGTTCCTGCATGAAGGCGGCACCTTGAATGCGTGGAATGAAGGCCGATGCCTGACGCCGTTCGCTACCGCCTCGCAAACGCCTCCGGTCAGGGCGTGTTCCGCCGGGTCGGACGGTGCGCGAAGGTGGTCATGTATCGCGGCGGTAATTTTGCCGAAGCGGGAGGGAACGATGTGGCGTGTTCTTGCGTTCGGTGGGCATTGGACGACTTGAAGAACACCCCCAGGTCCTCCCTCCTCCCCAGATCCCGCACCGCCTGGGGGTCGGGGCCCGCCGGGAAACCCGGCGGGCCCCTTTTCATATTTGTTCGCAGCGGATTTGCCAACCCGCACCACCGTGTGTTCTGCTGAGGGGCGCGCCCGGTTCAGACGGAGCGCGGAAAGGAGGACCCATGCTGCGACGCTTCATCATCGAACGGGAAATCCCGCGGGTCGGCAGCCTCGACAGCGAGCAGATGAAGGCGGCAGCCGGACAGTCCAATTCGGCATTGCAACAGCTTGGCAGCGACGTGCAGTGGATCGAGTCCTACGTGGCCGACGACAAGACGTTCTGCGTCTATCTCGCGACCGACGAGGACGCGATCCGCAAGCACGCCGCGATCAGCGGCTTCCCCGCCTCGACCATCACAGAGGTGAGGCGGATGATCGATCCGACCACCGAGCGGACCGGTTAGCGTCCGGGTCAGGTGGCTTTTCGCCCGCGATAGGGCGGTTGGCGGGTGTCGGGGCTGACGCCTCGAGGTTCGTCGGAGATTGATCAAGGTCATTCAACTGCAGGTCCGGGTGCCGAGGCACGCGGGCGCGGGGTTTCGTGTGGCCGCTGTTCGCGGTCACGGTGCGCCGTGCGACAGACAGCCGCTGGCCGGAACCGCCGTCGAGCAGCCCGGTTCGCCAATTGGCGAAATCCAGCTCGACAGAGGAGATCATGATGGCTGAACTCAGCGGCAAGACAATCGCGATACTGGCAACCCACGGCTTCGAACAATCCGAACTGATGGAACCCAAGCGCCGGCTCGAGGAGGCCGGGGCAACGGTCCGGATCGTCTCTCCGGAGACCGGCGAAATTCGGGGCTGGAGAGACAAGGACTGGGGAGCGACGGTCAGGGTCGACGTACCGGTGCAGGAGGCGCGCGTCGAGGATTACGACGCATTGGTGATACCGGGCGGACAGATCAATCCGGACCTGCTGCGGATCGACGAGGCGGCAGTATCGTTCGTCCGCGACTTCTACAATTCGAAGAAGCCGCTCGCGGCCATCTGCCATGCACCGTGGGTGCTCATCGAGGCAGGCATCGTCAAGGGCCGCATCGTAACGTCCTACAAGTCCATCAGGACCGACCTGATCAACGCCGGCGCAAACTGGGTCGACAAGGAAGTCGCGGTGGACGAAGGCCTCATCACCAGCCGGCACCCCGGTGATCTCGAGGCTTTCTCGGCCAAGATCATCGAGGAGGTGCAGGAGGGCCGCCACTACCAGCGCCAGGCCGCCTGAACCGTCCGGCCATTGCAGGATCGGTCACGGCCGCTGGGCCATGCGCCGGCTGCGGCACGCGGTTGGTGGTGCGGCGGGGCGTTTCGCCCCGCCGCTGCATTGGGCTGCTGGAACAGACGCGTTGCGGTGAACAGCAAGCGACCGATCGGGACTTCGATCGGTCGCAGGGACGACGTTCAGGGCATCAGCTCCCTTCCGCGCCAGATCGTGTGTGTCCTGTGGTGAAATCGGGGAAAATTTGCCATCGCCGAAGCGCCACGGTGATTGAAGGTTTGCCGCGGGCCGTATATCGAGACCGTTCGGTTACCCGGCAAGCATTCGGAAAAGGAGACGAGGGGCGATGGTGGCGACAGCGGGCGACAAGCATGCGGTGATGATCATGGTGGCGCCGAACGGTGCGCGGCGTACCAAGGCGGATCATCCGGCGGTGCCGATTACCCCGGCCGAAATCGCCGAAGATGCGGTACGTGTCCTGAAGGTGGGTGCGAGCGCCATTCACCTCCATGTCCGTGATGACGACGGTGGCCACGTGCTCGATGCCGCGCGCTATCGGAAAACGACCGAGGCAATCCGCGCCGCGGTGGGTGACGATGTCGTGGTACAGATCACCACCGAGGCGGTCGGCCGTTACGGGCCGACCGAACAGATGGACGTGGTGCGCGAAACGCTGCCAGAGGCGGTGTCGCTGGCGCTGAGCGAGATCTGTCCCGACGAAGCGGCCGAAGACGACGCGCGCAGCTTCTTCGCGTGGCTCCGGGACAGCCGCATCTCGCCCCAGTTCATCCTCTATTCGCCGGACGAGGTAACCAGGCTTCTCCGTCTGCGCGAATCCGGCGTCGTGCCGTTTGCCGCGCCATTCCTCCAGTTCGTGCTCGGCAAGTATTCGGCGGATCAGGAGTCCGACCCGGCCGATCTCGACCCCTTCATTGCCGCGCTCGGCGGCGAGACCATGCCATGGTCGGTGTGTGCCTTCGGCCGGCGCGGGATCGAGTGTGGCGCCAAGGCAATCGCCTGCGGTGGCCACGTGCGTATTGGACTGGAGAACAATCTCCATCTCGCCGATGGCACGCCCGCCTCGGGCAATGCCGATCTGGTCGCCGCCGTGGCGGATGCCGCCCGCGAGCGCGGTCACCCGATCATGGACGGGCACGAAGCCCGCAGGTTCATGCTGGAAGCGGCGAGATAGGCCGCGGTCATGCCGAAGGCGGTGACGTCAACGGCGGCAGGCCCATGACCTTTTCGATGCCCGGCGTTTCGCCTGCGTCGTACTCGTAGGCTGCCTCGGGAGGATTGGCTTCGGTGGGCGCCAGGCTGGCATTGTGGCGATAGAGGGTGGAGCAGTAGGAGCAGACGATCTCGGTCTCGTCGCCCATGTCGATGTAGATGTGCGGATGGTCGTGGGGCGGACGGGCGCCGGTGCACATGAACTGCTTGGAGCCTACCTCGATCACGGGCACGCCCATGTCGTTGTGGAAATGTGGCGTCGGATGGTCGGTCATGGTCGCAATCCTTGTTCCCTTGCAGGCGGAGATAGCACAGCCGACCCGAAGCGCAAACCGCCGCCGTGAAGAATGCCGCGGCTGACCGAAGATGGGGCTCATTCCATGAAGCAATTCAATTCCGACGGCGTGGACATTGCATTCCTGGATGAAGGGGAGGGCGATCCCGTCCTGCTCATCCACGGCTTTGCGTCCAACGCCAGGGTGAACTGGGTCGATACCCACTGGGTCAGGACGCTGCTGGATGACGGGCGTCGCGTCATTGCCATCGACAATCGCGGCCACGGCGCCAGCGAGAAGCTGTACGAACCGGAAGCCTACGGGGCGCCGGTGATGGCGGACGACGCGGCGAGACTGCTCGAACACCTTGGCATCCCGGAAGCGGACGTGATCGGCTATTCGATGGGCGCGCGCATCGCGGCCTTCCTGGCGATCCGGTATCCCGACCGGGTCCGCAGCGTGGTGTTCGGCGGACTCGCGGCAAACATGATCCGCGGAGTAGGAGGCGCCGAGCCGATCGCCCAGGCCCTTGAGGCCGACAGCATCGACAGCGTGCAGGATCCGATGCCACGATCCTTCCGGGCGTTCGCCGAGGCCACCGGCAGCGACCTGCGTGCGCTCGCGGCCTGCATGCGGTCGTCGCGTCAGAAGATCACCGAGGAGGAACTTGGCCGGATCGGCGTGCCGGTGCTGGTCGTCGTCGGCGGCAGCGACGACATCGCCGGCTCGCCGGAACCGCTCGTGGCGGCAATACCCGGGGCCAGGGCGCTGGTGATCCCGGGCCGCGATCACATGAAGACCGTCGGCGACAAGACGTTCAAGAAGGGCGTCCTCGAGTTCCTCGCCGAGCGGCCCTAGCGGCGCGCCGGCGCCAGCGACTTCGTCTCAGAGGAACAGGAAGTCGTTGGCGTCCACGTCGCCGATCGTGACACCGACGAGACGAAGGTCGTCATTGTCGTCGATGAAGATCCGCACGCCATTCGCCGTCTGCTGCATCGCCGCCTGGACATCGGCGAAGTCGGCGAAATGCGCATTCTGCGAAAAGTCGATGAGGTCGTGCCCCGGCGAAGCGTTGTCGGCATCGAAGTCGGTGATCCGGTCGCGCCCGTGGTTGGTGGCGAACTTAAACACGTCGCCTCCCGATCCACCCTGGAGGGTATCGCTCCCGGCGCCGCCGATCAGCGTATCGGCGCCTGCGCCGGCCCTCAACGTGTCTGCTCCGGCGCCGCCGTCGAGGCTGTCGTCGCCGCCGCCACCATCGAGGGTGTCGGCGCCGCCGAGGCCGCGCAGCGTGTCATTGCCGGCAAGGCCCTGGAGGCGCTCGTCGGCGCCCGAGCCGGCAACCAGGTCGCCGAGAACGGTGGCGATGACGTGTTCGATGCTCGTCAGCGTGTCTCCTTCGGAGAAGCCGCCGTTTCCCAACCCCGACGCCAGGTCGATGAATACGGCGCCCCCCGACGAGCCGCTGTAGTCGGCAAGGTCGAAGCCGCCGCCGCCGGACAGCGAATCGAGGCCGGCCCATCCGACAAGCGTGTCGTTGCCGCCCCGGCCGAGCAGGACGTCGTCACCGATGTTTCCCTCCAGCAGGTTGCCGTCAGCGGATCCCACAAGGGTGTCGCTGCCGAACCCGCCGACGACCCTTTCGATGCTGGAGAGCCGGTCGCCCGAACCGGGACCGCTGATGTAGCTGCCGGTGGTCAGGTTGACCGACACCGGGTCGTTCTCGGCCGAAAAGTCCGCGGTATCGAAGCCTCCGCCGCCATCCAGCGTGTCCACCCCCGGTCCGCCGACGAGGGTATCGGCACCCCCGCCGCCCAAGAGCCGGTTGTCGCCGAAGGTGGCGACGAGCAAATCGTCGCCGGCACCGCCGCGGAGCACATGGCCGCCACTGCCGCGAAGAT
>Ga0079224_100001135_pt1 | contig 29495 bp, 45 predicted proteins | sample Stecom2015_FD_80414 | JGI IMG/M metagenome (GOLD analysis project Ga0079224, IMG submission 80414) | Agricultural soil microbial communities from Utah to study Nitrogen management - Steer compost 2015 | ecosystem: Environmental > Terrestrial > Soil > Agricultural land | place: USA: Utah... | reverse complement strand
TAGATCACCTCCACAAGCACTTAAAATATTTAGCGAACAATTCTCTTCCTTTCTCACAACGTTGTTCCCATTCTTCCATATCCTTTTTATAAAGGTCATACTCATATTCATCAGAACATTTAATAGTTGACTGTATATAGCCTTGTTCTGTCTTTCCTACATTCATAAACTCCAAATCAAAATCATAATCTGATATGATAGGTTCATTGGTAGAATCAAAAGCATAAATCATTTCATCAATGATCTTGTGCCATTCTTTAATACAGTCCTCTTCCATCTCAACACCATAACCGAAGTCAAAAGCATTAATAACTTTACAAGGATATCCAGCAATGCATTCTGGATCACTTATCACTTCTTTGAACTTCTTCAAACCTTCACAAATGATTGGTGCTAGTGTTGCATCCATGTTCCATGTATCTTTGTCATTAAAGATTGGTTTACTTCCTTTCATCCTCATATATATAATCCTCCCATTCAAAACTATAAAACCATTCCATTATGTCTTCTTCCAAATAGCCTGCATAAGAATAATTATCTCTGTGACCTAATTCATCCAGAAGATCAACAAATGATGAGAACGGGCTACTTCCATACCCAATAACAATCACATGATCACCACGCAAGTATGACATCCAAGTGTCATGGTTTATTTTCTTAATATGGGGTTTTATCTTTTTCACTTCTGTATCTCCTTTCAAGATCAAGTTTATCTCTTTCAACCTGTCTCAATTCTTTCTTGTATTGAGTGTAATCATCACACATTTGTGCACTTAGTAGTTTCTTTGCAAGAATCTCTTTCTGTTTCTTATATTCAGAATCCGTCATACTCATCACTCTTCATCATTTTATCAATAATTATATCAGTTTCCTCAATTGTGTCACGCAACAATTCATCAAAATATGGTGTATGTGAAACCTCTTGGAAAGATGAATAATGGATAGCATCTCCTTGAATATTAATCCAATGATTAGGTTGGTATGGCTTATTTTCAGTTTCTCCATAAGCCCACCAATTAGGTAGATATTTAATCATTGACCACTCTTGAGTGTGCACATTAGGTTTTGTCATGACAATTACCCCTTGAGTTCTACTTCCTCATAAGTATAGTAACAACATTCTCTATCATAAATCTCCATCTGAAGATCATAGCAAAGATTATACTTTGTATCTGAAGAGTACATCTTTGGTTGAAATTCATCAAGAATTCTTTGTGCTTTACTTAGCCACCATTCGTTATATCGACTCATGGTATCAATACACTTCTTTGCATCATCCTCTTCTGAGAATGCACAGATGTTGTATGTGTAAACATCCTCATAAGATCCTCCATTTTCTTTGACAACATAAATTTTATTCATCATTTTGAATATCTCCCAATAACCATCAATATTCCACCATAACGTCCACACCAAGCGTTTCACGAAGGAGTGACTCTACTGCATAGGCTAACCGTTCAGCATCACTCTGTCGCAACGTAGGAAGGATTACAGATAGGATTCCGGGTGTTGGGTCTTCCTCAAACAAATCCCTCAAACCCTTCTCCATATGTGTGATTACATGATTCTCATCTTCATTCATGGTTATCTTCCTCATACATTTCATCAACAATTATTGTAGTTACTTCCGCACCTGTAATCTTATCATCATTTGGATCATGACGTTGTACTTTCAAACCTTGTGCCTTAAAAATCTTTTCCCAATTATCTCTGTAGGCATCACTTGTCTTTTTGGTTCTGATTGAATCACCAGTAATATCATTAATTGCCATTTGGACGTTTCCTCCCTACATCATCACGAAATTCAATAAGTGTTTCAATACGATCTTTCAGATATTCTTTTGTCATTTTGCTCATCCTCTTGGATGGATTCACAATAGAAACACGATGTGGTCCATATGTTGCTTTATGCAAGCACTTTTCCTGATCCACCTCAAACACAATATCTTTCATCTTCACCATGTTTATACCCCTTTTTCTATTTGTTCAAGCACGAAGGGTTGATCTCTCCACTACTTGAACCATTAACCTCAAACTGATCTCTCAACCTCATATCTGTTGCAACAAGAATCATTGTCGGGTAATCCTTGTAAGGTATGTTGTACATTGTTCCAGCTTTCAAGTTACCTTCTTCAACAAGATATGCATGTTGATGATCTTTCCATTCATCTTGTGTTTTCAATAGGTACTTTGCAAGGTAATCGTATTCATGATCCTCAATCAAGCTTTCATATTTCCAATAATATGCAACACTACAAATCAAGAAACATTGAAGTGCTTGGTGAGGATTCATTTGTTTAACATTCCAGTGTTTCATTTGAATGGCCCATATTTTGCATCAAATTCAACAATACTATAACCTATGTCTTTATGGGGCCATGTGTCAAGATGCTCTTCAATAATTTTAACTTCATCCACAACATCATCATCGAATAATTCCATGGCCTTCTTGAATGCCTTTGATTCGGATTGTGTCATATAAGCAAGTTCAACATCCATGTAAACAGAATATACTTTGGTCATAATCAATTCTCCCCAATTAGTCGGTTATGGATTCTATCAGCATCTTTCCTCCTAATGCCAAACACCATAACGTATGAAATCATAATCCATATAAGCATCTATGAGTGTATCATAGAAGGTATAGCTCCTAATGTCAAGCTCTTCCCCAGCCTTATGGATATATTCAATGAAATCATCCATCCCTTCTGGTGTTGAAAATGTGAAAGCACGTGTATTTCCATCATTGTAAACACAAATCACCACATGAACAACAGGAGGACCATTTGTCAAGTCTTCCATAAGCTCTCTCATCTCATCACGTGTGATTTGATCAGCATCTCTTGTCATATGTGGAACCTCCTATGATCATGGCTTCTCTCCTAGAAAATATAAAGATAACCAGTCTTGTCTATCAACACAAGAAGGACCATAGATATATTTATAGAATCTATCCTTAAAAGTCTTGTGATGAGTTTTAATATAATTAACTGCTGATTTGTTATCCAAGAATGTATGAAGAAATTCTTGAGTATTATCTTTAGTTATCCCTACAACATAAACACGTGGACTTGTTGAACATGAAACGTTAGTGATCATTCGTCAACCCCTTCAACACGAAGACTAGGAATGTGTTTACATAATTCTGACATTAACCACCATTTATTCCCATGACGAATCCTAACACGATTAAATGAATCACGATAGTAAACAACAGGATGACCTTGTTCTTTAAGTTTCATTAGATGATGAATCCTTTTTGTAAAGACTTCATCAGATTCCTGTTTACCGTACATACGATTCAACATACCGTTATGCAATTCTGACATTACAGTTCCTCCTGTTCATCTTCAAGTTGAATCATGATATTCTCATAATCTTCTTTGATATTAACACCAATAATCATACACAATTCTTCAATGGTGTCAAGTGTTAAATCATCATGAAGAAATTGATGATAGATTTTCAACATATGTGAAGTATAGATTTCTTTGAATTTTTGGTTTACCTTATCAAGTTCTTGTAAGAATTGTTGATTACTCATGTGTTTCTCCTTCTGTGTGTTGGTATAGTATATATTATGACAGGATCTTGTGTCAAGTCTTTTATCAGATATTCTGAGCGAAGCTCAAGAGATATTGATAGTACCATTTGACAAGATATCGTGTCAAGACATTCTTGAAGGAAGGGAGAAAATGAACACATAAGTGTTTCTCCCATTCTCTTGTTACCTTGTGTTCAGATTTCTGTGTTGGATATCTTAACAGATTTCTCATGGATCTGTCAACACAAATCTGTGAACAAAAATATTTTCAAAAACCTATTGACATTTTCGTGTTTCTGTACTCATAATAGTTATAGATAAGAATATCTAGTATAGATATCTAGACTGGATATCTTAATAGAATATCTAGTAAGAATTAATATCTTATAAAGAATATAATTATTAGATTATTATTAATCCTATCTAGATAGATCTTTGTAGGGGCCTGTTTTTGTGTACTCATGGTGCACTTATACAAAGATACCTAAAGAACACTCCGTACATGATCCTAAATCGGCCTGTAAGGGGTCTGCAAGCGTTTTTATAGGTTAGGATGATAAATGACTCAGGTCTGCTCCTAAAACGTCTTACAGAGCAAAATAGAAAGGATTCCGTTACTGTTGAATTGTTAAAGTAAACACTTGACAACACGTGATGATGTTTGATAAGATGAGTGAATCAATTCTTGGTACGCCACAAACCATACACCAAGGTGAACAAAAAAAAAATGTAAAACTTAGAAGGAAATTATCAATGAGTAGAGATTTTTATTTTAGATGTGTCGCATGTAATTACAAACTCGCAACTGATCAGCACTGTAAGACAGGGCTTTGTGGAAATTGTCAATCAGAATCAAATGACTCAGCAAACCCCGATCATTTACTTGGAGACTTGGTAGAAATGGAATACCTCATGTGGAAGAATCCAATGGGTGGAGAAATTTTTGAAGAAGATGCAGACAAAGAATACAATGGTGAGTAACTATTGATAACTATCTATTGACATAGTTGAGATAGTCATATATAATGTAATTATGGTCGAACAAGGAGATACGGAATGAAAGAGATTACCCATAAAAACGGAAACAAGGTTAATATTCAATATTTTGGTAACTTGAATGAAAAATTGGATATTGCTTCAGGTTTTATCCAAATGTGCAATGTTATTGCTTCCCAACAAAATAAACCACAACTTGATATTGCTAAAGCTTACAAGACCATCAAGAAACAACATGACAAGTTTTATGGTCAAACATCTAAGTATGATGGCAAGGGAAATCTAAGGAGTCAATAGTATGTTTTATGATTATATGATTCAGTTAGTTGTGTTTGGAAGTTTGTTTGTAAATTCTGTATTGTGAGAATCCATAAACTTTTCCGATGGGTTCTTTCAATAAAGCATGATCACTTGTGTTCGTGTAAAGTCGTCCTGCTAGGGCGCATTAAATCAAAATGATATTTGATTAAGCAAAAGTCCTCACCGATTGCATATCTCCCTCCTCTTGGTTTCGGTGAGGCACCTTATTGGAAAGTATTATTCTGCCGCCTATGGTGTAACTGGATAGCACATAAGTCTTCTAAACTTAGAGTCCAGATTCGAATTCTGGTGGGCGGGCAAAATAGTATTTTAGGAGAAAATATGGAAAAAGAAATATGGAAAGATGTTTTTGATTATCCTGATGAGTTTATGATATCTAATCATGGGAGAGTTTGGTCAAAACGTACAAATAAGATCCTTATACAAGGAACTACTAAAAAAGGTTATAAAGTTATTTCTTCAAAGATTGGTGGAAGATCTGGAAAATATATCTGTAAGAAAGTTCATAGATGGGTTGCAGAAGCTTTCATAGACAACCCTGAGAATAAACTTTTTGTGAATCATGTTGACTGTGATAAATCCAATAATTACTACAAAAATTTAGAATGGTGCACTTCGAAAGAAAATACTGAACATGCGTTGAAGAATGGTCTAATAAACACGAGGAAGGGCTGTGACAATCCTTTGTCTAAACTCTCACAGGATGATGTAAATTGCATTAGATCATTATACAAACCCATGTGTAGAGAAAATGGTGCCAGATCTTTATCAAAGAGATATAACGTTAGTCACACAACTATCCTTGATGTAGTTTCTAACAAAAGATATTAAGGTTTATATTCCCTTCCAAAATAGTCCTTTTATTCCTAACAGTGTAATAAAAATAAACTATCATTATTTATCCCTCCGAATTGTGCTGGTTCATTGTATCTCCTACATAAACTGTGTAAATCCCAACACATACCAGCACACCATTTATATTAGCAGGTTATAATTATGTCAAATGAATTACAAGATCAATATTGGATCGTATGGAATGACCCCTCTGACAATTTAGATAAATATTTTGCTCTTTCTTCGGAAACAGGTCATTACTGGACAACAGATGTTGATGATCCGAACATTGTCGATGGCCTAAGTTTAGATATTGTTCATACAACAGAAGATACCATTAAACAGATTGCTGAAAAATGGAGGATGCAAAAAGGAAAAGCGTATGAAAGAAAAAACCTTTTCCAACATCCAAATGAAAAAGCTTGGCTCTGTGTCGAGAAGAAGCCTTGTGGTCCTAAAAATCCTGGTACTGGTAAAATCCCAAGAGAGTATAAGGCTTTCTGGTCAAGAAAGTTTAAATCTGTTGTGTGCATCTCTAATATCACAGGACAGAGACAAGGTAATCCTTCAATGAATGATAAGGATTATGCAAAGAAGAATTCTGCCAAAGCTAGGGAAGAAAGAAAGCGCCGCCTTGAGACGATGGAGAAAGCAAGTAAGAGATTAAACTTTAACCCCGCTGAACAATTAATTGCGTGGGCTCAAGGTGACGAAACCAAGCTTAATACAAAAGAGCCAATAAAAAATTCACAACGTATTAAGGCGTTAGAATTGCTTGCTTCTTATGTGTGGTCAAAACCAAAACCCTATGATCCTTCTCTGACTGATAAAAGTAAGGAACATCAAGGTCCAACTATCCATGTAACACTTCCAAGTAATTCACGGGAACTCGATCAACATGTTTTGAAGCATGATACACAAGAATCTCTAGATACTTACTTCAAAAATACATATCACGAACCTGATGAAATCCAGCAAATAGACAGTGAAGCTGGTGAATATGATGAAAAACAAGGTGTATTTTTACCAAGTAACAACAGAGAGGAGTGATTATGTTGAGAGGTCAATGTATCCATATAATCAGCAGAAAGGATGATAAGAAACATAGGAATAAAACCGGAGATAACGAATGTATGAAACATTAGGTCCACAACCCGGAAAACAAACAATGTTCCTTGAGACAACGGCTGATATATGTCTCTATGGAGGGGGTGCCGGGTCAGGAAAGACATTTGCATTACTGCTAGAGTGTTTAAGACATAGAGATGTTCCAAGTTTTTACACACTCTTTCTTCGACGGACAAAATCAGAAATAAAACTTCCGGGTGGTCCAGTTGACGAGAGTAGGAATATGTTTTCAATGTTTCCTGATATGGAATACTCTGAAGCATATATGTTGTGGAAATTTAATAAAAATAAAGTTAATACAGGGAAGCTACAGTTTGCTGGTATTGAGCTTGAAAAAGATTTGGAGAACTTTAAAGGTTCTCAGGTCCCATTGATTATATTTGATGAGTTGACTGGTTTTACTGAAAAAATGTTTTGGTATCTACTTTCACGTAACCGATCTTCAACAGGAGTGAAACCTTATATTCGAGCAACATGCAACCCTGTTTCAGAAGGATGGGTTCGAAAGCTTGTCGATTGGTGGATTGATGATAATGGTTATCCAATTGAAGAACGCTGTGGTGTAATTCGATGGTTTATCCGTCGAGGTGAAGATACTCATTGGTATGATTCAAAAGAAGAGGCTGAGAAAATTTGGGGTAAAGACTCAATGCCTAAGAGTTTCACATTTATTAATGCTACAGTGAAAGATAATAAAAAGATTGATCCGGCATATGAGGCAAACCTTAAAGCACTAACCCGAGTCGAAAGAGAGGCACTCTACTTGGGCAACTGGAATGTAAAAGCTAATTCGGGGACTTATTTTCAGAAAGATTGGTGTGAATTTGTGAATATCAAAGACGTGCCGCCAGCAAAAGCTGAAATGAGGGCATGGGATACTGCATCCACAGAACCTTCTGAAGTCAATCCTGATCCTGATTATACAGCAGGTGTTAAAATACGTCTAGGGACAGATGGATATTATTATATCATGCATTGTGTTAGGGATAGAAAACGTCCTCAAGGCGTTAAAACAATGATGAGGAAGTATGCGGAGATCGATGGTTCACGTTGTACAGTTGGATTACCCCTTGATCCGGGTGGAGCAGGGAAGGCTGTATTTGAAGATCATGCTAAAAATTTGGTCGGTTTTAAATTTAAAAAATGTAAAACATCCAAATCTAAGTTAGAGAGATTTGAACCTTTCTCAGCAGCAGCCGAAGCAGGACTTATTAAAATTGTTGAAGGACCGTGGAATGAAGATTATTGTAGAGAATTAGAAAATTTTGTTGGTGACGGTAAAGGTCATGACGATATGGTTGATGCAACATCAGATTGTTTCAATAATCTGTCCAAAGGGATGGTCGCTCCCACAAACCTATCAATGACAATTGACGATATGTTGGGGGAAAATATGTGGAACATGTAATAAACCTTGACATTGTTAAATAATTATGGTTGCAGGGCTTATAATATTATATTATAATGTAATTATACGAAACAAACTTATAAGTCTTGTCAACAAATTTCTTGGGGTAGTTTATGTCGAACGAACAAATTGAAAAACAAAAAGTACCCTTGAGTGAATTAGGTGGTACAGGACTTAAAAATACAAATGGTTATATTGACGAAGAAATTATTTGTGATCTACGTTGGCCTAATGCTGTAAAAATCTATCGACAGATGGAAACTGATGCAATCATTAGTGGTGCATTGTTTGCCATCAAACAGTTTATTAGAAGTGCAGAATGGAAAGTGCAGGCTTATAAGGGTCCAGATGCTCCAACTGATTCTAACGAGCAAGTTCAATTTTTGAAAGAATGTCTCGGTGATCTTGATAAATCCTTTCATGAAATACTTACTGACATTCTTTCGTTTTTAACTTATGGATTTAGTGTTCACGAAATTGTTTATAAGAAAAGACTTGGTACAAATCCTCCCGGAACAAGACAACGATCTAAACATAATGATGGTAAGATCGGTTGGGCAAAGTTCCCAATTCGTTCACAAGATAGCATCGAAAAGTTCAATACAAACAAACGTGGTGATATCGAATCGGTAAAACAGGTTGATCATTGGAATGATATCAATGTAACAATTCCTTATGACCGATTCCTTCTTTTCAGAACTTCTTCTTATAAAGATAATCCTTATGGTCAGTCAGTTCTTCGTGGTGCATATAGAGCGTGGTACTTCCGTAAGAACCTAGAGATGCTCGAAAGCATTGGTGTTGAAAGAAATCTGGCTGGTATTCCTATTATTCGTGTACCAAGTCAAATCCTTTCTGCTGAAGCTGATGAGGGAGAGAAGGCATTACGTCGCCTGTATGAAACCATGGGTAAGATGCTCAAGAAGAATGAGCAAGCCTATGTCCTCCTCCCTTCTGATATCTATGGTGGTGGAGAAAATGGAACAGGTGAACATATTTACTCACTTGATCTATTGAAATCTGATGGAACTAATGTTGGCGCTATCTCTCCACTTATTGAAAGATGGGACAGGCGTATTCTTCAGTCAATGTTGGCTGATGTTCTTCTTGTTGGTGGTCAGTCAGTAGGTTCTTACTCTCTTGCTTCAACTAAAGCAAACATGTTTACACATGCTATTGAAAGTTATCTTGATGTTATTGCTGATCAATTTAATACAAGAGCCATCCCCATGCTTTGGGAAATGAATGGAATGGACCCAACTAAAACACCAACTATTGAACATACTGGTGTTGAAAAAGTTGATATTGGTCCTCTTGCTGATCTTATTGATAAAGCTGGTAAGAATGGTTTCCTTACACCTACTGATGATATTGAAAATGCTTTGCGTGATTATCTTGGTGTTGATCCTGTTACATCTGACGGTGACATGGGAGCAATGGAAAGAGCAAGAAGACAATCTGAAATCAATAACACATTGGGTGATACAAGCAATGATTTAGGGATTCCAACTGAATAGGAGGGTTACACATGGCTGAAAGTAATCCTTTTCCAGAAGAAGATAAGTTAGAGGATCAGTTAGAAGATGCTCTTATTGCAATTTTAGCTGATTCTCTTATCTTTGCAGTTTCTCAGATTGATCCTGAAACATTCACTTATTCGTATTTTGCTACTGTACAAGATAGGTTCCGTTCTAGATTTTCTTCCATATATCCAACAATGGTTACATCTTCAAACGAAGCCATTGAGATAGCAATATCAAGGATCTCTTCTGACTTGGGTATTGATGATATTTTTATTGATTATTCTCAAGAACGATTCTCAATCGCATTAAGAGAGACATTCAATGTGAACTTATCTTATATCCTAGAAACGAATGAACAAATGTGGATGAGGTTAAATGAGATTGCAATAGAAAGGTCATGGTCAAATGCAGAATTGGCTAGAAGACTCAAGATGTATTATGGTCTTGTACCAAGTCATTTACAGACGGTTCTGAATATGGAGTCTGCCTTAATTGCAGAAGGTGTAAACAAAAGATCTAGAGATAAACAACTTCAAAGAAGAATTGATCGATTGATCAACTGGAGACTTAATCTTGTCTCTAATCAATTATCTACATCGACAGTTGAATCTTCTAAAGATGAATCTTTTGGATATCTTGTGGATACAAATCAAATTGATCCAAATGAATATGAGAAGCAATGGGTATCTATTATTGATGATGTAACAACAGATATTTGTACTTCACTCCATTTGAATAGAGCACCTATTGGTGGAACTTTTAGAGATGGTATTAGACATCCTCCTGCATACCCTCCTGTTCACGAATGTCGATCTGCAATAACCCTTGTGAGGAAAACTAATGGATAAAACAAAACTAATACAATCTTTCTCAGAATGGTTAGATAAGAATTTTTCTGGTTCTGAAAAAGAAGATGAAGTAAAAGTCGAAAACATTGCTAAGTCAATTAATGAAGAAAAACGACTCTTTACTGCTGTTGTTCTTCGACCTGATATACCCGATGCACATGGTGATATTTACGATAGTGATACAGTTGAAAAAGCATGTCATTCATTTGTCCAATATTGTCAAAAAGGTAATATGCAACATCTTGTAGACACTGACGATATTGTCTTTGTGGAGAATTATATTGCACCTCATGATTTTCAACTTGGTGAAGGAATGATTCACAAAGGTGATTGGGTAGCAACCGCAAAGATCAATCATGAAGAGATTTGGAAGATGTGCAAAGATGGAACTTTTACAGGTTTCTCGGTAGGTTGTCTTGCAACAACGGAGAGTATCGATGAATAAAGCAAAAAGACGTATCACAAATTTTAATTTTGAATCAGAGGGTGCTCACGTGGCTCTTGTTGATAAAGCTGCGAATCTTCAAGAAGTTCTTGTCATGAAATCCTTGAAAGCATCTGAAGAAGAAATTCAAAAAGCTGTAAGTGTTAATTTGAAACTTTCTCTTATGGAGTTTCTTACCCGCTATGTTGGTATCTGGTACGAAGATGCACAAATGATTGCTGGTATGTTGGGTTACTCATATGAAGATCTTTATGATGAAGATGATATGAAAACATATGAGGATATGGTTAAAGAGAACATGGACAAGGTTACTATTGAAAAGTCTGAAAGTTCTCAAAGATTTGTTGATGCTTTTAATGAGTATCTGACAAAGACTTCATCTTCAGTTGAAGATGGAGATTATTCTAGCGGTAAATCAACTGAAGATAATATTACTAAAACTGAAAATGAGGTCAATACAATGTCCACAGAACTGACTCAAGAAAGTATTCAAGAGATGGTTGCAAAAGCTGCACAAGATGCTGTAGCTGCGCATAAAGAAGCTGTAGAAAAAGCTGCCAACGAAAAAGTTGAATTTCTGAAAAAGCAACTTGATATTTTTAAAGCTGCTGCTGAAGAAAAAGAAAAACAAGAGTATCTGGCAAAAGCTGAATCTTTTGCTAAGTATATGGGTGAAGGTGCTGATAAAGAAGTTATTGCCAAAGCACTTGCTGCTGTTGAGAAATCTGAAGAAACTTCTGCTATTAAAGATGTACTGAAGTCTCTGATTGATACCCTTGAGAAAGAAGATTCTTTCGTTGAGAAAGGTGTTACTACTACTCAAGACCAGCCGACTGATGATGAAGCTAAGGTTGTTGCCTTGCAGAAATCTTTCGTCGAAGAAGGTATGCCTGAGCAAGATGCTTATGTTAAGGCTTTCGAAAAGATTCATAACCTGTAAGCATCACTAATTTAAATAAAGAGGATATTTTAATGTTTGATATTAATTCCTATAATGACTACGGTACTGCTGATTGGGCTACTAGTGACGCTCTTGCTGAAGCTTATGGTCTGTTTGTTGTTCTGCAACCTGATGGTCAATTCGCTGTTGCAAGCACTGCTGCTGATCCGAATGTGACAGGCGTACTTCGTGACAATTGCCTTGAAGGTGAGGCTCCTGCTGTCCGTACTGGCGATATCACTTACGTGTGGGCAGAAGAAGATCTTCCGGTTGGTACTTATGTGACCAACACCGATACGGGCACTATGCGTGCTGCTGATGGTGGTGAGATTGTTCTGGGCCAAGTTATCGACAAAGACGTTGCTGCTGGTGAAGAAGGTAAAATCCTTCTGTTCAAGCAAGCTGCACGTGTTGCCGCCTCTACCCCGTAATTTCATTCATCTTTCATAATAATTTTTAAGGAGTCTACATAATGGCCGTTGTTCCTAATCTTAGAGCGCCTGATACATATCTGACTAATTTCAGCTTTAAAATGGCACGTGATAATTCACAGTTCCGAGCTGCTAACTCTCTGCCAAGTATTCAGGTTCAGAATCAGTCTGGTCTGTATCGTACTTTTGGTGCTGATGCACTTCGTGAAGTTCGTGTTCGTCCGTATGCCTCTGGTACCCAAACCAGTGCAGGTAAGTTCGATTACGGCGAAGGTAACTATAATGCAAAACTGTATGGTTTGCATGTTGACCTTGATCCAATTACTCTGCACAATGCTGCTACCTCTTCTATTGCTATTGAGCGTGATGGTGCCACTTATCTGACCACACAGATGCTTCTGGAACGTGAGAATCGTTTCTACTCCACCTTCATGACCGCTGGTGTTTGGGGTATTGATAAAACTGGTAGTGTTGATGGTGCTGGTGCGAACGAATTCATTTTCTTCGATGATCCTACTTCCGATCCTGTTGGTGTTACCCAAGACACCATGCTTCAGATTCAGTTGTCAAGTGGTGGTTTCATGCCCAACACTCTGTATCTTGGTCGTCGCGTGTTTAATGCTCTTCTGCGTCATCCAGACATTCTGGACCGCATTCGTTATCGTGGTGGGGATAGTCCTGCTGTTGCAAACGAACAAACCCTTGCCGCTGTGTTTGGCCTGTCCAGTATCGTAGTGTTTGATACTGTTGTTCGTGGTGCTGATGGCGAAAATGAAATGCTTGGTGATAACACCATGCTGCTGGCTTATCTGCAATCTAATGCTGGTACTCAGTCCCCGACTGCTATGGCCCGCTTCAATTGGGTAGGTCCGAATAACTACCTGTCTCTTGGTGGTTCTATTATCAAAATGGATCATCCTCTTCTGGATGGTACTATTCGTCTTGAAATCAAGTATGCCGATGACATGCGTATCGTTGCTCCTTCACTTGGTGCATTCTTTACTAACGTTCTGTCTTCTTAATTAATTTCTGAAGATATGTAAGGGGTTGGGTTTATCCCTTCCCCTTTTTTAAGTCTTTAAGATAGATAAGGAGTCAATATGGCGCTGTTAAAACCGGATAAAGGTAAGCAGTTAGTGTTTGCCAAGAATACAAAATATGAAGGTGAAGATTATAAGATTGGTCAATCGATTCCTGATATTGACAAACTTTCTAATCACTTCATTGACAAGATGTATAGGGCTGGTATCTTTGCCCATCCTGATGATCGTAGACTATTCAAATATAATGAGTATGTTTCTAAGACAAAAGAAGTTCAAAAAGAACCAGTTAAGAAAGAAGAAGAAGAAGATTCCAATACAAGCGTTGCAAGAGTTGTTGTCGATACTGAAGAATCTTTCCAAGTAGAATATCAAGGTAAGGTTAGAGAAATCAAGCGTAATCAGTTACGTGATGATGGAACTCTTACTTCTGGTGGACTTAAAGCATTTAAAGATTAATGAGGAATTATTAAATGTCTATTGAAAAGAAATATCGTCCTCAGATGGCACCTGCTTATTATGATTTTGAAGGTAATTTGATTGGCAGTGTTGACCCTACAACTATCCAATCTTTACAAGATCGTCTTGATGCTGCTGAAGGTCTTATTGCTAATATGGAAACTCAGATTAATACCTTACAGACAACTGTTGCTGGTCATGAAGCAAGTATTAATGCAATGGAAACTCAGATTTCTACTCTACAGACCACTGTTGCTGGTCATGAAACAAGTATTAATGCAATGGAAACTCAGATCACCGATCTTGGTACTGATTTAACAACTGCTCAAGGTGATATTGCTGATCTTGAGACTGGATTAACAACTGTTCAAGGTGATATTGCTGATCTTGGTACTGATTTAGCAACTGCTCAAGGTGATATTAATGCAATGGGAACTCAGATTACTGATCTTGAAAGTCGAGTTGCTGCATTAGAAAATCCAGCATAATTAGTAGTGGGGATTTATATGGCTAGTATTCAAAGATGATACCCCACCATCTTCTAGCCACCTTACTATGACCAAATAAAAGAGGGGTTAAATAAATGAGTTTTTCATATTCGCCAGATTTATCTGTACCTTTGAATTATTTGAGATGGCGTCTAAATGACACTGTAGAAGAATACCATAGGTATGAAGATGAAGAGTTAAATTACTTCATTAATCAAATTGAACCACAACCACCAACTCAAAAGGCTTTAAATAAAGTCGCATTGAAACTTCTCAAGAAAGAACTTGTTGAATTAATGATGGGGCCTTCTAGGGAAAGAAGTGGGGCGTATGAGGTTTATGGAGCATCGGCAGATGCATTGAAAGCTGCTATTGATGAGATTGAAGATGAAATTAGGGAAGGTGCTTTAGCTGTTCCGTCTTTCGGTGGTGTCTACCGAGCTGATGTTTGTAGAACACGAAACAATCCAGCATATACAGATAACCGATTTTATGATGGTGTTATCTATTGTGAATGTGGATGCGGTAGAGAGAAGGGTTCTCATCCACTAGTTTAAGGGTGATTTAGATGGGTAAAAATGCTGAACTTAATCTATCTGGATTAGATCATCTAGAGAAGAAACTAAAGAATTTGAGTAAGAAAGAAGTTGAATGGGGGTACCCTGATGGTGCCGGTATGCACTCTCAAGCTAAGCTTCCTTATGCAACTGTAGCAGCTATGCAAGAATGGGGAACTAAAAAGATCCCAAGTCGTCCTGCATTACGTGAAACAGTTCAAGATTTGAAAACTTCCAAGTATGAATTCACAAAAGAATTAGCTCCATATTATAAAGTCTTTCTAGAACAGAAAACCCAAACTGATACATTACTTGTTAATGCTTCTGGTCATCATCTTGTTGGTAGATATCAAAATAAAATGATGTTCTGGTATGTAGATGGCTCCAAGAATAATAGAAACGCACCATTAACTTACTTCTTCAAAGGTCATGCCATGCCTTATATTGATAGTGGTGAACTTATCAGAAATGCTACATTCATTGTTAAATAAACTAAGGAGTAAAAGACATGACAGTTAGAACTTCAATGCTCCTTAAACTTGTCGGTAAGAAAACCTATACAGTTATTCGTAGAGCTCCTGATACATATGTAAATGGTAGATTGGTAAAAGGTACTGAAACAACTTTCTCCATTGAAGGTAATGAACAACCTCTTCCCGGTTATGAAATAATGATGCTTCCCGAAGCTTTCCGATCCAAAGATTTAAGAAAGTTCTTTGGTTGGACATTTCTTAATTCATTAGAGGAAGGGTCTTCACAGTCTCCTGATAAAGTTGTTATTGAAGGTATTAAGTTTTCTGTACATAAGAGAAAGTCGTTCCATATGGGACCAAGAGAACATTATGAATATCTTCTAGTGAGAGAAGAACAATCAGCAGGGGGTACATCATAATGGGATTTGTTTCAGACTTTGAAGATGCCTTCCTTATTGAACTTAATAATGCTTTTCCTATCCCTATTATCCTAGATTATCAAGGTGGTCCAGAACAAACAGGAGAATATGGAGTAATTGGAATTACAACTTTCAATAAACTCCATAGGGATAAAAATCACTTCAATAAAACTGTAGATGGTTTTGAAGAGAAACTTAACCAAGACTACAACATATTACTCACCGTATCCTTTTATGGTCCAAACGCTTATGACAATGCATTTGAAGCACAAGCTTTATTTTCATATGAAGATGTAATTGAAGGATTCTACGAAACTAATAACATTTCCATTGTGGATATTACACAAGTTAGGAGAATGCCTGATTTAAGAGATACGGGTTATATACAAAGAGCAACTTTTGATATTGAAACTCTCACAGCATTTGAATCAACACTCGATATTGATTGGTTTGATTCAGTTAGATGGAAAGGGAGATTTGAAGATATTGATGGAAGCACTGTTATCGAATTTGATAATCACACTACGCAATAAATGACAAACCTTTCTACAATGGAGATAACAAATCATGACAGATTTGAAAGAAATTATTGATATTAGTATCACAAGGGAGACTAGAGGTATTTCCCGTGTTGGTTTTGGTACACCATTATTCATCGGCAATACTCAAGGTATTTATGGTACTCAGGAATATGTTAGAACATATACTAGTGCCGATGCAGTCCTTGAAGATTTTGGTGATGGTACTCCTGAACATACTGCTGCACTTAGAACTTTTGGACAACAAATCTCCCCAACATATATGAAGATTGGTAAGAGAGTTACTGGTACCCTCAGTGTTGATTTTGAGATCACTGATCTTGATGATGGTACTGATTATTCCATTACTGTTGATGGGGTTTTGGTAAGTATCACTTCAGGTTCACCAGCAACTGAACAAGATATCGTTGATGCTCTTGAAGTTGAATTTGCAAATGCTTCTGCTCCCGGTACTTTCTTGAATAACAATGATGGTACTTTCAGTGTCATTCCAGATGATTTTGATGACTTTACTTATTCCAATAGTTCGAATATTACTGCTACTGAAGTTACTGAATCTCTGACTGATGCTTATGGAAAAATTAAAGAACAAGATAATGATTTCTATTTCGTTGGTATGTATTCTCATGAACCTGCTGATATTCAAGAGATGGCTAACCTTGTGCAGGCTGATACCAAAATTTTCGGTACTTCCTATTCAGGCGCGGATGCTCTTGATGCATTGAATACCGGGGATATTGGTTCTGTTCTCCAAGCATTGGACTTGTCACGCACCTTTATTCTTTATGCTGAGAATCCTGATGAATATCCTGAAATGGCATTCATTGGTCTGCAAGCCCCTAAAGATCCGGGTTCTACCACTTGGAAATTCCAGACTGTTTCTGGTGTCACTGTTAGTAACCTGTCTACTACTCAATCACTTACTCTTAAAGGTACTCGTTATGATTATGGTAAAGGTTACAATACTTATGAGCGAGTAGCAGAACGTAATATCTTCCAAGAAGGTCGAATGGTCAATTCTGAGTTTATTGATATCATCCGTTTTGCAGATTGGCTTGAGGCAAGAATGCGTGAGCGTATTTATCTGACTCTTGTGAACTCTGAAAAGATTCCTTATACCAATGCTGGTTTTGCAGTTATTGAAGGTAGAATGAGAGAAGTTCTTAATCAGGGTGTTGCTGTTGGTGGTATTACTCCTGACTATTCAATCGTCGTTCCCAATCCTCGCCAAGCTGATCCTAATGATCGTGCTAATCGTGTTGCTACTGGTTTCGAATTCACAGCTACTCTTCAAGGTGCTGTTCACTTCGTTTCTATTCGTGGTCGATTGGTTATCTAAAGTGTTGGGGTCCGTAAGGACTCCTTCTTTAAATCTTTTCAGAAACTATTAAATAAGAGGATTGAAAATGAGTGTAAAAACATTTTCTCCAGAAGCCGTTGACATTATCATTCAGAATGATTTTATTGATCATACGCTTACTGGTTTCCAAGAAGGTTCTATGGTAACTTTCGAACCTGCTACAGAAAGATTTTCTCCAACAGTTGGTGCTAAAGGTGAAGAATATAGAGCGCATCAACCAAGTAGAGCAGTATCGGTAACGATTGGTCTTTCTCAAACTTCTCATTCAAATGATGTGTTGTTTGCATTGCTTGAGAATGATCGTCAGACTCTTGAGGGAACTTTCAACTTAACTGTTAAAGACTCTTCAGGTACTACTATTTATTCTGATGGTTTTGCATATATCATGGAAGAACCTTCTCAGGCGATTTCTGGTAATGGTACTATTGAAGGTCGTGAATGGACTATTCGTATGCCTAAGCCGTCTTATAACATTGGTGGTAATGGTCGCTTTACTGTTGATGAACAGAACGCTATTGAAGGTATGGGTGGTACTGTTGATCCGCGTTGGGTAACTAACCCATAAACTTCCTTTGATTGATAGGGGTTCCTGATGCAATGTTGGGAATCCTATCTTCTACGGTAAGGAAGAATTATTATGACTATACAAACATATTCACCAGATGAAGTTGATATTTATCTGGCTATTCTGTACCAAGTTACAGATTTCTCTCCCGGTTCCCTCCTAAGTATCTCCCGTGATGAAAAGTATTATAACACTACTAAAGGTGCTTTAGGTGGTGTCGAAAGAACGAAAGTTGTTGATAATACTCATACCATCACTATCTCCCTATCCCAAACATCTCCTTCCAATTCTGTTCTTAATGCCTTAGCAACTCTTGACAGATATTCTGGTAATGGAATGTTCCCCATATTTGCCAAAGATAATAGTGGAAATTCAATCTTTTTAGCATCAGAATGCTGGATTGATACACCACCTGAAGCTTCATATACAACAGGTATCGAAACAAGAGAATGGACAATAAAAGCCCATAACTTAGTATTCGGTTTAGCTGGTAATGAGACTGACAGAGAAATTATTGAACAAGTTGGTAATCTTGGAGCATTACTTGGTCAGTTTGGCGGCAACTTAGGAGTATTCTAATTATGCTTGCGACTTTTGATCCTGAAAATGTTATCTTCACTATTAATGATTATCAATTAACAGACTTTGCTCTTGGTGAATTTATTACGTTGAGACTTGATGCCCCTAAATTTAGAAAAGTGTCTGGTATTAGAGGTAAGAATACAAGAGTACACACTAGAGATAGAAGCGGTACAGTTTCTTTTAGAATGTTACAAACATCAAATCAAAATAATATCTTATCTCAAATTACCAATTCTGATGATTTTAACTTATCAAACAAACTAATGGTTAATATTGTTGATGTTGGTGGTGGGACAGGTATCCAAGTTGGAAATGCTTACTTAGAAAGTGTACCAAATATCTCATTTTCTAGTGATACAACTCCTAATGATTGGGTTATCAATTTTGAATATATAACAAGATATGATGTTGGTGGTAATCAGAAAGGTGCTTTAGATTTCATTGGGAATCTATTTTAAACAAACTTATTACACAATGTGGGGTGTATTAAATGGCTATTGAACAAAAAACAGTTACAGTAAACGGTGAAGATTATTTGATTACTCAGTTTGGCGCGAGAGCTGGTTTCAAGTTGAGTAAGAAAGTTGCTAAGATTGTTCTCCCTGTTATGTCTAAATTCTATAGTGGTGGCGAAGCTTCTTATGCCGATGTTATGGATGCTATTGTGGACAAGATTGATGAGCTTGATGATGAGACCATTGCATTGCTTCTTTCAAGAACAACTTATCAAAAGAAAGAAATTAATTTTGATGAACATTTTGCTGGTAATTACGGTACTCTTATTCTGCTGATTTGGGAAATTATCAAGTTCAACTTTGACGATGTTTTTTCAGTAATCACCGGCGATACCAACGAGTAAAATCTGAGGGTTCGTCTGGTGATGGTGGTACTAATTCAAGAAATACAAAAAGAGTTTGGAATAATTACCTGAATAGTGGAAGTGAACTTGATCCTGAAATCTATGCAGTCGTCACAAGTAAATATGCAACTCTAATTGAACTTGATAGGGATTACTCAGTAAGTGATCTAATGACATTTCTTGAGATACTTGATATTCAAGCTGATCTAGAAGCAGCAGGAAATAAAGATCAAGAAGCTGCAAGTAAGAAACGTTGATAAATAACACCAGCAGATTTAAATGAGGTTTATTATGAAATATCTTGAGGGTTATAAGTTCTATGTTTACAAGACAACCAACTTACTAAATGGTAAGATCTATGTGGGCGTACACAAATCTAAAGATATTTTCTCTGATAAATATATTGGTTCAGGTTATGCTTTAAAACAAGCTATCGATAAATATGGATATAATAATTTCCGTAGAGATATCATAGCTTGTTTTGATCAATACGAGAAGGCTTTCGAATTAGAAGAAATCATTGTTGATAAAGACTTCATAAACAGGAAAGATGTATATAATCTAGTTGTTGGTGGGAAAGGTTTCTATTTTGAAAAGAAAGAAGATCACCCAATGTATGGGAAGAATCTTTCAAAAGATCACAAAAGGTTTCTTAGTGATTTGAGAAAGCAAGATTGGAAAAACCCGGAATACAAGGATAACATGATTTCCAAGAGGCGGACTTTTTGTAGCACACCTGAAGGTTTGGAATCTGTCACTAAAGCTGCTCATGCATTATGGGAAAATCCAGAATCAGTATCTAAGATGAAAGAAACTCGTAGAAAGCTTTACAAGACTGAAGAATACAAGGAACGTGCTTCGAAGGCTGCCAAGAAAAGAGAACATGAATACGGGAATGGTTTCAAAGGCAAGAGTCACACAGAAGATTCTAGAAAAAGAATGAGTGAATCTAAAAAAGAGTTGTGGGCAAATACTCAGCATCCAATGGTGGGAAGAAAGCACTCGGAAGAATCTAAAAATAAGATGCGGAAGTCTAGAAACAATCTTCCAGATATGACCTGTCCTCATTGCGATAAAACCGGGAAGCCTGCTGGAATGCGTAGGTGGCATTTTAATAATTGCAAGGCTTTAAAGGAGTAAATTATGAACGAAATCGCCGTCCTCATGGCCAAACTCGGATTTAAGTATGATCGATCCAATTTGGACAGGTTCAGAACAGACCTGAGAAAAACTGCTGGTGAAATCAATAGTGCTTCTGATAAATCTATTGGTGGTGCTACAGAGAAAGCTAGACAAAAACAAAATAAACTTTTTCAGGAAATAAAAAGTAATTATTCAAAAGTAAAACCTTCACTCATGCAAATGAGAAATGACCTTAAAAGGATTGATCAAGGTTTTAAGCAGAATGAATTAACACATAAAGAATACATGGAGGCTCGAAAGAGAGTTACCGAACGTATTCATCAAATGGAATTAAGAAAAGAACGTGATCACCAAAGAGCGATTGATGAAACTGCTGCTGCTCATCGTAGACAGGTAGCTGAAAGAAAAAGACAGATTCAAGAGTTAATTGCTGCTGAAAGAAGATTAACAAGAGCTGAAGCAATGACTGGTGATCGTGGTGATCCTAGACAAGTTGGGAATCATAGATTAATTTCTGCACTTCATTCTGATACCGGTTTGGGATTAATGGTTGGAGCATTTGCTGGTGCACAATCCAGTAGAGCTTTCCAAGAATTTATTGGTGTTGAACAAGGTCTTAATTCCGCAACTGGTTCTGCTGAACAGGGAGCTGCTGAGTTAGAATTCTTGTTGAACATGTCTAACCGATTAGGTATTTCTCTTACTGCTGCTGCTGATGGTTATAAGAACTTTGTTGCAGCAACACAAGGGACAGAGTTGGCTGGACAACAAACAAGAGATATATTTGAGTCAGTTTCTTCTTACGCTAAAGTTCTTCATCTTTCTACAGATGATGTAAATGGTGTAATGAGAGCTTTGACACAAATGGTATCTAAGGGAAAGGTTCAAGCCGAAGAATTAAGAGGACAATTTGGTGAACGTTTACCGGGCGCATATCAAGCTGCTGCTAGAGCAATGGGTGTTACTACAGCAGAACTAAGCAAGATGATGGAAGATGGAGAACTGGTTGCTGAAGATCTTCTCCCTAAACTCTCTGTTGAATTGCTTAAAATGGCTAACTCTGGTGGTCAGCTTCAGAAGGCAATGAATAACACAGCTTCAGCTATTGCTCGATTCCAGAATAATGTAATTCTCGCAAACAAAACGTTTAATGAAGCAGGTTTTGATAAAGCTGTTCGCGATCTATTCAATACCATGTCTGATGCAATCAGGAGAGCAGAACCACTTTGGATTGCATTAGGTAAAGCTACTGAGTATGCAATGTCCCCATTAAGAGCATTCTTTGAATTACTTGGTGTTCTTGGTGAGGATCTTGGAGATTACAATAAGCTTCTTTCTGAACATGAGGGACTTGTAAAACTTGCTGGTCTAGCAATGATGGCATTGTTCAAATGGTCCAGAAAGTTGTTATTGGTATTCCTTCTTATCCCTGCTGCTATGTCAGGTATGGCAAAATGGTTAGATGGTGAGAAATTAAGTTGGGAAGAATGGGCAATTACGATTGCTGGTATCGTTGCTTCATTAGGGGCTATGGCTGGCATTCTTAAAACAATTAAAGGATTAGGTTCAGTGATTGGTGCTGTTGGTAGTGCAACTACTAGAGGCGGTGCTGGCAAGGCTGCTACTAGAGCTACAAGATCCAATACTACAGGTGTTCTTAAAAATACAGCCATGAAAGCTGGCCCATTGGCAATGTTCAATCTCCCTGCTGCTACTATTTATGCTGGTACAGAATTAGCATCTTCTAGAGAGTTTGGAAATATGCTTCATAGATATGATCCAGATGCTAGCATGTTCCCTGCTGCACCTTCCACAACTAATGGAGATAATGAGCTAGTATTACCAAGTATGGATGCGCCTCAAAATAGCACAAAACAATCTCCAAGATTCATAACTCCTGTCTTTCCCGATATGCCTTTGAATCCTTACGGTGGTATTACTGATCCAACTACTTTACCATTCGGTAATGTCATGGACAGACAAGGTAGAACTTATAATACGACTGTTCAATCACCTCAGATTCAAATTACGATTGAGGCTGGTAATAATGATGTTGAAGAGATTGGTAATATGGTTGAAGAGCGTCTACAGGGTGGATTAGCATATATCTTTAAAGAAGCTTCTCTTAATCAAGTTATTGATGAAAAATAAATAAAGAGGTTTATGATATGGCGTTAGCTCTTCTATTCCAAGACTCAAGTGTAATGTATCTTGATGCGGTGCAAACTTATGGCAAGAAAAGATCGAGTAATGTCTCGAATCATCCTATTGATAGTAGTTATGCTCATATTACTGACCATATTTCAAAAGATAATTTAACACTAAATATCAAGGCTGTTGTGAGTAGTGCGGATTTTCATTCACCTGAAACAAGATCCCCATCACTACTCACACAACTTGACTCAGAATATAATCGACCTGCTGATAGTGCTACGATTAATTCACCTTCTCAATTACTTGATTATCTTCCTCAACCTATTCAATCTGTATTAGGTAGTGCAGGTTTATCAAGTGTTACTTCTAGTGATTTTAGAGGATATTCACATGAGGTTGCTAGGGAAAGATTAGAACGTGCTTGGGACCAATCAGAGTTGATTTCTATTATCGATGAAGATTGGGATATTGCTACAGGTAGGACAGTCTCAAGTAAACTCATTGAGAATTGTCTTATTGAAAATTATGATGATATCGAAGATGTTGATACTGGTGATTCTTTGTCGGTAACTCTAACATTATCTCAAGTTCGTTTTGCATATTTAAAAGAAGTTGATGTTCAAATTACTCAATCAGCACCAGTAGAGGCTTCCGGTGATGTTACTGATGCTGCTGCTGGTGAATCTGATAGAGGTGATGCGACAAGTGATGCTGAACAGAAATCTACAAATTATGTAATTGAAGATATTCTTGAGGGTATCGGTTTAGATACTGCAATTTCTGATTTATTTAATTAACAATAAGGAGTAGTTTGATGAAAATTGTATGTCCATTTTATAACTATCCTTATTATTCTTATACGATTGATTTATCTTCTCAGACATATACATTAAGATTTAGATTCTCCGATCGCTCTGAAGGTTATCTAATGGATATTGAGGATGCTGAGGAGAATGTTATCATTTATGGTGTTCAAATGGTTCCTTATTATCCATTACTTAGACAGTATTCGTTGAATCAAGAGATTCCCGGTGACTTTGTACTTGTCCCAATCGAGGAAACTGATCTGAGAGATTCTGAACCACATCATCCTAGAAGGATTGATCAAACACATATTCTTATTTATTCCGACGAAGGTTTCTGATTATGGCTGATGACCAAAATAATCTACAATTTAAAAGAACATATGAAATTATCATCGGTGAAATTGGATCTAGTAAAGCAATCAGTATTGTTGGCGATGAAGATTTGAATCAGGGTTTGCAGATTACTTTTAGAATAAAAAAGAACATTGATAATAAAGAGAAGGGAAACAGTTGTACCATTGACCTTTATAACTTATCTGAAGATACAATAAAAGCAATTGATAAAGATAATATAGCGATTATCCTCAAGGTGGGTTATAAAGGTACTTCTAATCAGGGTGTAAATAATATTGAGATTTTTAGAGGTATTGTTTCTGAGCTTGAGACAGATATTCGAAATGGAAGACAGGATAAGAAAACAACATTAAAATGTGTTCCTTCTGATTCATTGACATATCAACCTACCATCTCAAAGACATTCCCTGCTGGGTCAACTCCTAGACAAGTTATTAATTATCTTGTTTCTCAATCAGGAACTATCGCTAGAGCTTCATTCAACAGTGATCGTATTGATGAGAAGTTTTCATTTGGTTATCCAATCCAAGGTGATATTAAATCTATACTTAATGAGATTACTAGGGATTACGAATTACAATATAGAATTGATGGTAAGAGATTATATGTGAGTGATCACAATAAATATGAATCTCCCAATAGTGTTTCTAAAGCTTTTGTGATTTCACCATTAACGGGATTGATTGGTGTTCCTAGTAAGACTTCTGGTGATGGTAAGAAGGTTAAGGATGATGACACGAAAAAGAAAGGTGTTAAATTTAAAGCACTTCTTAATCCATCTATTAGACCGGGTTCAGCAGTGTCTATTAAAGATACGACAATAACCGGTATTTATAGGGTAAATACAACCGAATTCCATGGTGATTGGCGAGGTAATAGCTGGTATGTGGTTTGTCATTGTTCCAAGTTATCTGGTCAGGAAGTATGAATAAAAGGGGTACATAATGGAAAACCAAACACTTGAAGGTGTAATCAGACAGTATATTACAAATGCACAGAATGGGATGTTCACCAGCATGCCTGCAAGAGTTGAGAATGTTGTAAATATGGGTGAGCAAAGAGTTGATGTACAGTTGCTTGTGGATCGTGTTACTCCTGATAATGGTGTTTTGGCCCATCCTCCTATTCTTAGTGTACCTCTTATATTTCCCGGTAGCATGTCTTCTCAGTTCTCCTTTCCCGTAAGACGTGGTGATATTGTTCTATGTGTATTTTCACAACGTTCTATTGATCGTTTTAAATTAGGTGCTAATGATAGACATAGGCCAATTGATTTTAGAAAGTATTCTCGAAATGATGCAATGGCTATTCCCGGCTTATTCTCCTTCCCTTCTGCTGTAAATAATCCTGATAAACGTACTCTGGATCATGACACCAATGATACTGTAATGGTTCATAATATTGGTACTGGATCAGAATGCGAAGTCAGATTAAAAGCTTCTGGTGATGTGATTATCAATTCTCCCGGATTAGTTCAGGTTAATTGTACTACTGCTGAGATTAATGCTTCTGAATCTGTAACTATTGATACCCCACAAACTACAGTTACTGGGGATATGCTTGTTCAAGGTGTATTCACATATGTATCTGGAATGGTTGGTTCTGGATCAACTGGTGGTGCTACTGCAAGTATTACTGGTAATGTTGTTGTCAGTGATGATGTTGTTGCAAGTGGTATTTCTCTTGTTAACCACACCCATGGTGGTGTTCAATCTGGTTCTAGTAATACAGATGTTCCCAACTAATAATATAGGAATATGATGAGATGACAACAGACTTAAAATTAGATTTAGCAAATCATGATATTCAGTTTGAAAATGGGGATTTCGCATTAACACTCACACAATCTGAATCATTACAGCAAAGACTAACCATTAAACTTCTTACTTTCATGGGTGAGTGGTATCTAAATCTAAATGAAGGGATACCATATTTTCAGAGTATCTTTGGAAAGAATAGGTCAAAAGAATCTATTGATTTAATCCTTAAACGAGCAATCATCTCTGAACCTGAAGTATTGCAGTTAGTGGAATTCCAATCATTTATCGATTCTAGTACTCGTTTGTATTCATTGTCCTTCCAAGTAAGGTCTGCCGATGATGATTCTATCATTCCGATTGAAATTGAACTTTAATAAATATAGAAGGTGAGGATATGGCTGGATTAACAAGTAAAGGTCTTGAGGTAAAACGATTACAGGAAGTAATTGATGATAGGATTGCAGATACTAGGAATTTCTTTGGTGTAGATGCTGCAACTACTGTTAATGATGTATTGGGTAGAGCATTGCGTATCCATGCCGCATCAGAAGCTGATCTTTGGGAACTAGCAGAAGCTGTATATAATTCTTTTAAACCGGGATTAGCAACTGGTACTGCACTAGATGATATTGTTGCATATGCTGGCTTGACAAGATTTGAAGCTGCTCCTTCTACAGTATCTTTGTTGGTGAGTGGTGATTATAATACTTCGATTCCTAGTCAATCTTATGTCGATTCTTCTTTTACTGTAAATAGATTCCTTACATCAGATAGTGTTATATTGGATCATAATCAAGCATCAGGTTGTAGATTTGAAGTTATTAGTTCTGTTGATAATGCAGATTATATAGTTACTGTTGGTGGTTCTACATTTACATATACGACAGGTGTTGGTGAAACTACTGGTGATATTGCTAGTAATTTATCAGCATTGATTAATGGTTCTTCAGATTTCTCTTCAGTTGTTGTAAATACAACCCAAGTGAATTTGACGTATGATGATATTTTCTTAGCAAGAGATATTACCTTATCAACTAATTTATCATTCAGGAAAATCACAAAACTAATTGATGCTGAATCTGAAGAAGTTGGTGCTATTTCACAACCTGCAAATACTCTTGATGTTATTGCATCACCTATTTCTGGTTGGGATACTGTGAATAATCCTCTTGCTGCTTCATTAGGCAGATTAAGAGAAACTGATCCTGAGTTGAGAATTCGATTTGCACAATCCAAAGAGTTGAATGCTAGAGGTACTATTGATGCTATCTTCTCAAATCTGTTGGCAGTTGTAGGCGTTGAAGAAGTTCAGGTTTATGAGAACGTGACAAATGCTGTAGATGCTATTGGTTTACCACCTAAATCCTTTTCAGCAGTTGTAAGGGGTGGTAACTCACAAGAGATTGCAGAGACGATTTGGGATGTTAAACCAGCAGGAATTGAGTCATTTGGGGATGTAGATGTACAAGTCATGGACTCACAAGGTTTACCACATACTATTTCTTTTGCAAGACCTGTAAATGTGGATATTCATATTGATATCACCATCTCTGCTGTAGAGGATCAGACTATACCAAGTAATGTTGATGAGTTGATCATCAATGCTCTGGAAGCATATTTTGCTGAAAATTATAGTGTTGGGGATGATGTTGTTTATTCACGTCTCTATACACCAATTAACGTTTCAAATGGTTATCAGGTAGATTCCTTGTTCATTGGTACTACACCTTCTCCAACAGGTACTTCAAACATTGTTATCGCTTATAATGAGATTGCTAACTTCCTTAGAGGTAACGTTAGCGTTACTGTTAACTAAGAGGATTTGATATGGACTTAACAAATGTTAATTACATAGCGCAAGCGAGAACAAGGGTTACAGAACAATTCAAGAATAAACCTAATTTCGATAATCTATTAAAGATCTGGTTAAATGGTTATCAGCAGATTGAAGATGTACTGATTGATATTGAAACTATAAAGAACATTGATAAATCTTCTGGGGCGCAGCTTGATAACATTGGTGTAATTATTGGTCAACCTAGAACATTGGTAGATATTGATACTTCTGGTTATTTTGGTTTCCAAACTGATCCCGGTGCTAAGTCCTTTGGTTCTACTGATAATAGTGCTGGTGGTTATTACTATTCATTGGATAATCCTGAATCTGGAACAGTTACTTTATCAGATGGTCTCTATAGGATTTATTTGAAAGCAAAGATTATCCAGAATAATACTGGGTCAACACCAGAAGAAGTTATTGAAGCAACTCGTATTATTTTCAATACAGAAATTGTTGAGTACTTTGAAGGATCTTCTATTGATGAAACTGAACCAGCTGTATTTACATTGAATGTAGGTCGGGCATGGAATGATGCTGAACTAACAGCTTTTCCCGGTTTAGATGAAACACAGATTGCTGATAGATTACTACCTAAACCTGCTGGTGTTCGAATTGAATATACTAATGAGTCTGTTACTCCAACACTGCTTGCAGTTGATCGCTGGGTAGAATCTGCTAATAGGCTTGACTATGTTGCAAATACTGAATTTATTAACATCTAAATAGGAATTATTTTTATGGCAAAGTATGAAAAACCGAATTCGGTGAATGTGATTTGGGCTGTAAATGCTTTAGAAGGTGATATTGAAAAACCTTCTGATTCATATATTCAGACTGGTTGGGTACAAGTAAAACCACCCTATGAATATGAAAACTGGTCTATGCAGAAACTTCATCAAGGTCTTGCTTATATTAACCAGCTAGGTTGTGTTGAATGGGATAACCAAACTGAATATCAAGCTGATAAAAGTTATGTTCAGGGTAGTGATAATAGAATCTATAAGTGTATCCAAACTCACACCAATCGTAATCCAGTAGCCGGGAATACTGCTTACTGGGAAGTATTTGAGGGTAATAGACAAGCTACCACTGGTGCTAGAGGTACTGTAGAACTTGCTACTAATGCTGAAACTCAACAAGGTACTGCTGGTAATCTAGCTGTAACACCTGCATCATTGAGTTCTCGAACAGCTACTACTACAAGAACAGGTATCATAAGAACAGCTACTAACCAAGAAGTTCAACAAGGTAATGTTAATGATGCTGCAATTACTCCTGCTACTCTTCAGTTCAGGCAAGCGACTACTAATCAATCTGGTCTTGTGGAGCTTGCTACTAATGCTGAGGCACAAGCTGGACAACGTAACGATGTAGCATTAACACCACAGAATATCACTGGTATTTTTGAAGCCTTGTTTCCTGTTGGTTCTGTTGTTATTCGTCCTCAGAACCCCGGATTGAGTATTGCTAACGGTGGCTTAGGATTCGGTACTTGGACAAAGATTCAAGGTAGATCATTAATGGGTGAAGGTTCATATACCGATTCTAACGGTCATACTAGAAATTGGAGCAGGGGAGATTCATTCGGTACTTGGTTCCATAGACTTACCACTAACCAAATGCCTTCACATTCACACTCAGCAAGTTCTTCAAATGCTGGTAATCACGCTCACACTGGT